>Ga0307516_10006995_pt1 | contig 13079 bp, 13 predicted proteins | sample 19_EM_MG_FD_203310 | JGI IMG/M metagenome (GOLD analysis project Ga0307516, IMG submission 203310) | Populus trichocarpa ectomycorrhiza microbial communities from riparian zone in the Pacific Northwest, United States - 19_EM | ecosystem: Host-associated > Plants > Roots > Unclassified | place... | reverse complement strand
AAGAGTTTGCTCCCTACCGAGACCATTACCCACACTCCACCGTTTACTAGCATGGGCATGTGCTGGTCGCAGATCCCATCTGCTGTGCCTCACGCTGAGGACAGGTGCCGAAAACCCCCTGCACTATCGGAGGGCCAAACGGGTATTCCGGTGCGGTGTCTTGGGATCTACTGAGACCCCTCTGCCTCGATTCACCCCTCCTGGGTCCTCAAACTCCCTTCCTCATCTCGAACACCTTAAGTCCCACGTTGCACCTCCGCACGACGACCCGCACTGGCTAATCCCCTTACCGAACCCCGCTCTTGGTCGTTGGTTGAAACACTCACAGCCGACTTCCCCCACGCAAAAAGGCGAGAGGTGAGTCCAGTTTCGACGCATGAGGCGGATTTGCACTAATTGACTCCCAGTGGTGTGGCCACCTCTTTCCGGCCTACGGCGACGAGGTCTAGTCTCGCTGTGATCCCATTGGTCGCATCTACTTCTCTAACGTTCGCCACTTTCCAGTACTGATGAGAAGCGGTCGTTTTGGTGTAGAACATAAATTACGCCCATCGTCCACCCGGACCATCGTCTGGAGCCTGACGCTATACTTCCAGCGACATCACACACCAGGTTGTGACAACAGAGATCGCTGATCGACGGTTGGTCACGACCGTGTTCCTATTCAACCTCCTCCGTCTCAACTCACTCCGCGATTAGTTGGTTCTGCACCGGATGGGTGTTTGGGATCATGAGTTCCACAGGGACGATCCTCCCCCACAGCGAATGGAACTCGGCTCAGAGCTGGGACTATTATGCTCTACTTCACTGTATCCATGAACCCCTGCCCCTTCTGGATCCCTTCCAACGTTTCGCGATTCTTGGTGACTTCAGGACCACTGGGATCACATCAGCAAGTCGTTTGCCAAGGCGGCATACAACGGGGTCGGAGGCGTGAGCGGTTTGTTTGTCACCTTTACCCCAGCCTGACCCAGTCACCCCTTCGGGGGCTATCGCAATGCTTCCTGTGGTCTTTTCAGGTACCTTAGAGGGTCAGCTGTTTGCTGATGCAGGGAAAACACCCCCGGGCTTGTTATGCGGACGAGGTTCTCCAGTTCTATTTCGCCATAAGCCAGGGTGCATGTGGTTGGAGCTACAATTAGGCGACCGGAGGACTGATTTTTCACTCCACACCCGCTATCCATCACTGAACACCCGTTCAGATCACCATCGGGTTCCAGCAATCTAGTGAATAGGAGAGATCACCACTTCTCCGACTCCGCCTCACCCGTTCAGCTCTTCGGGCCTTAAGAGTTGCCCCCTCGAAGGGATAGGTACCTGGTGTGGACATCCTTAGACAGTTTACCAAGGGTGGTAGCGGCCCGTACGTTGACCATCTCTTCGCTCGATTAGATCGAGAGACGCTCACGATACCATAGCATGCCTTCGGAGGTCACCTCTACGCTTGCACCCACGTTCACACTGGACCAAGGACCAAGCCCACGGCCATACACGGTGGTCGGCATTGTCACCACGGGGTCATACGATTACTTCGTCACCGTAGAATATCAGGTGAGGTGGTCGCTTCCACCCACGCTAATCCAAGCTACAGTATTCCCCACGTCTGGAGGGGCCAAGACACGTGGAGTCGGTGCTCGTACACCTGGGTCCCCCGAACCCATGTCGGGAACTGCAGCCACGGCGTAGGCGGCGAGAGGAGGGGGCCGCGGTCACTGGTGCGCCCAGCGTCATCGGGACATTTCAGGCTTTGGCCGATCCGGAACCTGAGGTCGAGTCTCATTTTTCTCACATCGTCAGTTCAATCCATCCGTACACGTAATGCACCTGCAATAATCACCCAAATCCTCATCGGAGATCCCACCCTCGTCAACCCGCAATCAGCACGAAGGAGCGGTGAAGCAATGGGACCAACCTCGTAAGCGAGCTAAGGAACGGGCACGACCGCTAGCTAGGGTGGGTGGTGCCGCATCGCATCGCTTGCACCTACCCGGGTCAAAGAGCCGAGGATTTACCCAAAGCACAGCCATCGAGATGCAGATGGATGGCAAAAAAATGCAAATGACGTCCCAAGATTTAACGTCACGCCTTCTGGGCAGAGAGTTTTGCTCAAAGGTCTGAATTGAAATGGCCGTCGACGATCTGCCCGATCCAACGCTTGACTCATCTGGTCGCCTTGCCCCCCGAAGTGCTCGGACGTTTGATCCCCAAACTCAAGCTCAAGGTTTGCCCATGGCGTCGGCGCAGAGCAGCACGAGTGATGACTTGATGATCGTTGACATACACAGAAGACTCGAGACGTCCGTGTGTATTCCAAGCCCTCTCACGCCTCAGGGACGTTCGTTTTCTAAACTTCATTTTTCAAACCAAGGGATCGTCGATCTATCACTATCACTTAATGTCAAAGGGTTCAATGAATCCTGCGAGTCGGAACGCCTTGGGCACGCCCTCACATCCAGTTATACCTTGTGATGGAACACAATAGGAGGCAATGGAATACGATATTGACGCACTCTTTACCAGCCAGCCACAGGTCGTGCATCCCACGCACGGGGACTGATGCTAAAGGGCAAAAGTCTTTTTTTGAGGTAAGGCGATGGCATGGAATAACGTCAAGGAAGATATCTTGGATCTTAGATAAGCTCACACTCCAGCGGCAAGGCGATGACGTCGATCCCCCAACTCCCGGTAACAATGAAAAAGACCGGGGGTGACCGAAGCACATTTCTGGTTGAGTGAACTCTAAGCTATCTTGGCTATAATTATGGAACATGCGATAAACTTCTTTTGATGATATACTGCTTGCAGGCGGACGCAAAAAAAAACGAAGCCACGCGACAAGGCGAGGACTGTGTGTGTGTGCGTTATAATAGATTGGGTGAGGTGGATGGATGGCAGGGGTGAGTGGATTGAGTGGGGGTGAGGTGGGAAAAGTCTTGGCGAGAAGGCAAACGTGTGAGGGGAATGGGATCGAACAAATGGGACCATCTGGCAAAGGTCTGACCATGCTCGGAATAGGGGGAGATGATCCAAGAAATCTCTTCCTCGTTGCCTTCCCAAGCGGTTAACACACAACACAAACACAGAAAGTGCCGCGACTACCCTGCAAGGAGGAACATAAGACTGGAGGTCAGTAACACCGAAGCAACCCAACGCAGAGGCGACGCGAGCGCGCCGCCCTGGGGCGGAGTAAGATACTCACCACAAACAAACAAAACGCGATCGGGGCCGTTCAATAACCGGGATCACCGGGGGGCCATAGACGAGAGCATAAGGCCTTGAGCGAGCTCCTTCTTCCACGATATCCGTCGAAGGGCTTCCCCATAATCGACCCACTCCCTCTGCCGTTCCTTGCACTCGAGCCACTCTTTGTCGAGAGCGTAGACCTCCAGTTCGTAGAAATGATATGTCGACGACGCCGAGTTGATCGTCGTCACGAATCTCGTGATCTTACCGCGCACTCCCGCTATTGTTTCATTTCGTCCAAATGTGACAGGGATGTAGAGCGGGTGGAACGGGGATTGGCGAGCGGTGTACGAGGCCGAAGATCAGGTGGACATAGTTCAAGGCGCATCGGTGATGACGTTTCGGTACAACGCATCGGCATATCGGTGAGGCGCGCGCACGTAAAACCAGACACGTATGTTCCGGGTATGCAAAAAGCATGGAAGGGAAGAAGCGGGGCCAAATGGGTTAGGAAGTTGGGAGGCGGGGAAGAGGACAAAGGAGGAGACCTTCTTCCAAAGCTTCTCTTGACGCCGCTGCTTCCAGCACTCCGTCTGTTGGTTCCCAACCTCCTTTGGGCACTGTTGGCGAATCATCCGCGAGTGGTCGAAGAGGAACCAGGGGTAGAAGAACAAAGCGGAGAGGGGGGAAGGCACAACCGGATCATGAACCAATGGGGGACCACACAGTCAGCGACGAGTCCGAGAGCGGGCAATGGGTGGAGTACGGGGACGCGACTTACAAACCCAGTGGTCTGAACGTTTGCGGCTCGACACGATGAGGACTTTCCCGGCTGCTCTTGAGATGGGGATCGCACAGCACACGACCCGTGGCGAGGATCGACCCTTGTTGTCACCCATTGGTAGTCGGGAGAGAGAGGGGTGTCTGGAGGGGGTTGGGGGGAGAGGATGACCTGTCGCTTGGTTGGTGATGGTTCCGGAAGAAAAGTAGAGGGTGTGATTCGCAAGCAAAAGGCGGACTAGGAAGGGATCCGCTTGGTTTACTTGGTTTACCAAACCACCATGCGTAGCCTATTTGGTTGATGACGAGGGCAAACAATATCTCCGAGGTCGTGGGTGGTTTTGCCGTGAATAAAAAAAAGAGAAAAAAGGGTGGGCAAGGGGGCTTTTATATCCAGCGAGAAAATCGATAATGAGAATGAAAAAAAGATAAACAAGGAACAAGGAGGATGAGTCGTGTGCCAGGCTCACGCTTGACTGGGACGCAAGTATCCCAGCCAACGGGACCACGCACGTTTGTTCCAAGAACGTTAACAGGCCGGAGGTATCGGCCGCCGATCCGCAAAGAATAAATATTCCACACAAATTACCACTAAGCTATCGACGACACGTCGCCCGTCATCATGCGTCACGGCCTACTCGTTCCAGCTAGCGGACGGAGAATCAGTCTCGTACAACCCCAGTACAGCAATAAACAGACTCACGCCACTAGAAACATGCACGCGACCCCAAATGCCATCGCGGCGAACTACACAGGCAAGCGGGAATTTCTTCAGATATGGGCCACAGACACTCGGAAATCGCTCACCTCCCGCAAGGCCTGTTTCCCGCTTCTGCTCTCTTCCAGCAGCCTGTGATGGGAGTCCAATTCTTTGGGTTAGCGGACGAAACAGGGGAGGCTGACGTTAGGACTATGAACGCACGTTGGCAAAACCGCAACAGCTCCAATATACAGGAACCCCCCGGCAACAAAAGGAATCACCTGCGTTCGGTTAAACGAATACGAAGCATGCAACGAGGGGATGAGCACCACTCACCAGATCAGCCATCTGGACCGTAGTGCCCAGAATGCCAGTCGCCGCACCCTTGAGCGCGGCTACTAGATCGCTCTCTTCGGTGACTCCATCCCCGGAAGCGGACAGGTTGTGGATCGCAATTCCCATGAATGTCCTGCGAGATTCGATCCAGAACCACAACAAAATTGTGATTAGTATCCCGGTCAGGGAACAAACGGGGCTCTGACTTACCCAATCTGGGGGCCGCTCGTGCAATCCAAAGGAAGAGGTGAACGAGAACAGGTGAGTCTGTGATCCAACGTGTTCCCACAACACTCACAAAGGCACCGATGGCGGTTATGAACTGAGACTGCATGGCCTGTCTCTTGGTAAACCCACTTCGAATCAAGATCGAGTAATCCGCGATCTCGTGAGGGATCTCGTGCGCGAAGCAGGCGAGCGTGGTTGTAGCTCCGATCAGTGGACTAGAGTAGAAGGAAGCGGTCATGCTTTGATGAATGGGGGTCAATTTGATTTGGGCGCAAAGGATCAAACGAGGGGGGTAAAAAAGACGTACGCGAGGCCGTCAGTGCTGAAACGTTCGAATGAGCCACACGATGAAGGGAGAAAACGGAACAATGGGGTACGAACATGTTATGAACGAAGTCGCCGAACAGATTGAGGTAAGCAGATAACTTGGAGGGCCCGTTCTGCGACGAACGTTCCTGCTCTCGTTCTTCCTCTTCTTCGTGCTCCTTCTTTTCTTTCCTGGCTTTGAGTTCGCCATTCCCATGCGAGAGTTCGATGCCAGAAGAGTGGCCAGTAGATCCCTCAACGGAATGCGAGTGAGAATGAGAATGACCTCCTCCCTCGGAACCCAGAACGCGGAGGGTCTTCTCCATCATAAAGAACGAAGCAAATCCAACGAAGATGCCTAGACTAACACTCCAGGTCAGAGATCTTTAGCACACCCTGTTGTGGAGGCGGTACCCAATGATGATATTCCGTTTGTCTTCCACCATGAGGAAGTGCACGCCATGATTTTCACCCATAAATGAATGTGGAACGAGGTGCAAAAACACGTCAGAGAGCAATCCGCCCGTCTAGGTGGATCACGAGAGTCAGTCATCCTGGACTCAAGAAATCGGGCCTACGTCACTAGGCCCAACAGCAAGTCAAGAACGTACAGCAAATGCGGTCATGGTATTCAAGGTATCTCCATTGATCTGTTCGGGTATGAATGCGAGGATGAAGTTCGGAACGCTTTAGGGCCAAGCAAGCGACACAGGTCAACGCTCTGACGATGACATCGACGGCAACGGGCGTACGAGCTTATGTAGAAAGTCCCAAGCACTGTAAGGTGAAGCGCGCACGAACTGCTCAGACATGGTGGAGCTCGTGGGGGGGGGGGAACGTGCGTACCGGAGTTCCATCCAGGTCCAAAGGGGAATAGGACACCAAAGATCTGTCTCAATAAAGGGGACTCTCCTTCATCCAGTTCAGCTTGTATTTTGGAAAGCCTCTGCACCGTCGGGCATTCGTGAATCTCTGTCCCCTAGTTGTGTTCCAAAGAATTGAGCGGCGCGAAGGTTTAGCCTGAACCGGGAATTAGGGCGCGATGTAACTGCTCACGTATATTGGTTTATCGCCCAGGACGGCAGACCTTGCGAGAACGGAGTAGATCTGGATGGATGCTACGGCGGAGAGGAGGAGGAGCGTTCGCTGGAATCGACGCGACACGCTGAACGTCATCGTTACTGAGGGGAGTTGGCGTGTCAGTTGCCACCAGCGCCATTTCTCGTTCGAGACACGTCCGCATCCTTACTTCCCCCCATTTCCTCACTGGAGTTCACTCGAGTAACCACGATGTCGTCGAGTAACCAATCCGTTCTCATCGTTGCGTGGAAACAGTCAGCACGACTGTCTGATTTTCTCATCTCTTTCGACACGCGTTCAGGTCGCTGACAAGAGGCGCCGCATCCGCCGACACCCCCCATCTCCAACGTCATGTATCCTACCCGAGATGAAGCTGCTGTCCTGGAAACCGTTGAAGCGTTCATGGTCAAAACCATGGCTCGGTACGATCCCTCCCACGACGCTCTTCACGGTGAGTTCGACAAGTGGAGATTTAAAAAACATCATCCTCATCCTTCACCTTTCCTGCCACGTATACAGTCCAACGCGTTCGCAAGACCGCACTAAGACTGGCCTCCGACCCGTCGGTTTCCTCTCGCTCGCCCGATCTCCTTGTGATCGAACTCTCCGCCCTTCTTCACGATGTGCTCGACAAAAAATACGTGCCAGAATCGCTCTCCTCCGATCCATACGCATTCTTCCTCCCCACGTTTGAAGGATTGGATGCAAAGCACCCCTCCGTGGGGCTTCTCGCTGGGGTCGGGAAGAGGGCAAGGCTCATCGCAGACATCGTTACGAATGTTTCTTGGACCACCGAGAAGAAGCTTAGGCAAGAGGGGAAATGGGGAGCGTGGCACGATGAGTGTGTGGAGCTGCACTGCGTCCAGGACGCGGACCGGCTGGATGCCATTGGTGCCTTTGGTGCGTACCGGCTTGAGTTGGTGGATGGGATACCGTCGATAACCCCTGGTCACCAGGAATCATGAGGTGCTCTGCGTACACTGCCGTTACCTCAAAGTGCGTCCCCACGAAACGGAATACATGACGTTCCTCGGCGATTGACGCGCATACATTGTGTTTTAGCCCGTTGCATGTCCCGGATGGCGACCCATTGCAAGCTACATCAGCCATCCAGCACTTCCACGACAAACTCTTGCATATCAAGGATCGCTTGAAGACGGAACCAGGCAAGAAGATGGGCCAAAAGCGGCACGAGTTCGTGAGTGTACCTGACAACTCCAGTCGGTAGGGTCCTCACCGCGTTTTTGCGCTCTGTATGTAGATGTTACATTTCTTGAGGGCGGTGGAGGAAGAGTACGAAGGAGAGCAATAATGGGCCCCACCTCGCTCTGTGGATACCCTTGACTGGTGAGGATCAATAGATTATTGGGTATTCCCGAGAGGCGTTTTGGGCTTCTGGTCACGCAGCTAGTCATCCAGGGTAGGCTCGGCGGTCATTGTACTTCCATCACCCGGGGTGGGGCTGTGGAGACTCGCACCAAGACCCGATAACCTCGAGAACAGTGCCGTTGGCGGTACCGTGTGCCGGGCCGGATGTTCAATCTCACGTAGTATCGACGGTACTGTAGTGCTTACTTACACATTCGACCAGATTGGGTCTAAATCTTCGACTTTCATGAATTCATCCCCCGATCTTCCCGTTCCTCAGCCTTGAAAACGGCACAGCATCTTTTATATCTGCTTTGCGTCTTCCATTCTAATGATCGCACAAGCGTAGAGAACCCCTCTCGTTCATACTGAATCCAAACTCGGGCTAGGGTGGTACACACCGTATGTGACGACTGACAAACGATGGCAAGTATCAACCAACTACAACATCAGCAGGAGAGGCTGGGTCTCATAGAAAGTCAACACGAACGAGCTATGGAGGATAGGAAAGTGTCTCAAGGAAGTAACCGAAAAATCGAGAAACATGGAAATAGGTGAATCGTTTTTCCTGTCTGTGAACAAACGGAAGGGGGGATGGAAAGGGGGTGGTCGCGAACACACAAGGCGGGTGCGTACATGTTCGAGTCCATCATGAGGTAAGAAGTGTCAGGTCAAGAAGAGTCTGTCCGCGTAGTGAAATGTACTCTTTTAAGCCAAGACGGCACCAACAAGGGCAGCCAAGAAACCGGCAGAGCCGAAGCCAACGGCATTGTTGAGAGCACCTCCAACATTACCACCAGCACCAGAAGAAGAGGTGGGGCTGGGAGAAGAGCTGGTTGGGCGAACAACGGTGGGGGTGGAGGTGGAACTAAGGGGCTTCGTGGTGGAAGAGGTAGTAGAGGTGGTGGTACGGGTGGAGGTCACGAGGCTGCTGCTGCTGCTGCTGCTACCTGTTGAGAGGGAGGAGGAACCAGAGGGAAGGCTGGCAGAGCTCGAAGAGACCGGGCAGCTGGTGGTTGCTAACGAACGATAGGACTAAGTATGTGGTAATTCTGCAAGATGAACTAAATCGCGCTTACATCCAGGTTGAACAGTGAAAGGAGCGGACTGGGAAGAAGCACCGGTGCTATCACGGAGCAACAATCCAATACTTGTGCCAGCGGCGACGGGAACAACCCAGGAGAACGAGGTACCGGTTAGACCATCCCAGGAGTAGAGGGCAACGCCAGAAGGGTTGTCACCAGGGTGAACGCTCTACATGCGGAAAGTACGGGTGGATTAGTTGGGCGAGAGAGGGGGTTTGAGTGGAAAACCAACCAAGAAGAATGGGCCTGGGGATTGAGGGGTGAATACCACGTCGTTGTGAAGTAAGACAGCGTGTCAAGAACTCACCAGCGCTGCCTTGGGCATCCCAAGTGATGAGGATAGGTTGACATTGGACAACACCCGTCCTGGTGCGTGGACGCGCAGCAGCTCGAGGTAAGCGCGCAGTATGGGCTTCCGTGGTCAGACAGGAGCTTACGGGGTGTTGACGACCAAAGCGTTCGCGGTTGACGCAATGGCGGCAAGGAGGGCGGCGACGGAGAACAACTTCATGGCTGTGCTGGAAGACGAGGGGTCGGGCGAGAGGGGGACGAACTCCAACAAAATTCCCGCCAGGCGGTATTTATAATTTATGTCACCTCCGCCAATCTCCGAAGCAACAGCAGCCGAGACCCCGGACACCTGTTGTGAAAACCCCCCTGGTGTCTGATGGACGTTCACCCGGTGCTCTCGCCTGGAATTGATGAGCTCGGGTCGGTGTTGGGACCACGCTGGGATTTATCTCCCGTTTCTCGAGATCCTGTCTAGACACACTGGGTTCACCCGTCGCTTTCGCAATTGGATCCGTTCTTATCGTCGGTCATCTCGTCTGGACTTGGCGGGAATGCACCCGCGGCACGTCCGCCACCAAGGTGTCAGATAACAGCGTTTCACGTACATTCGCGGACAGCCTACGCGCATGGTGTTCGAGGCAGATTTCCGACCGTCCCTGCTGATGGTGAACACACCTCCGTGATTACATCATTTCGTGGGTCATACCGAAGGTTCGAGACAGGACAAGAGTGGTACCCCGGACCCTCATATATCTTGACGGAAAAAACCTGATAACCAAGAATAGAACCCATGTTCCAGTATCAACACCATTTCGCAGTGCGGCCGAACTTTCTATCTCTTCCCGCGGTGATTGTCCGTTCAATAAGTCTCTTTGAACGCTCTTGGCGTTCTCACTCGATTGAAGTTTCCAGTTCGGCGGGCGAGAAGGATAAATTTGCATTCCATGCCCTACTGAGTACTGAGTGTGAATCGCCGGGAGGACGAGAACCGTGCGCTAGGCTGTTGTCATTTCGTTGACCTATACTTAGCAATCATTGTACATCCGGTCATCAGCGCTCAACGACAAGGGTTAACCCTATAGGATTTGGTTCGTGCTCTGAAGTAAGTACGCTCGGGAAAGTGGTATAAAATGAGACAAAAGCCGTCACCCGACCCGCCTTCTTGCGACTTCTCCTACGGGGCTCACCGTTATTATCTCTTCCACCCCGGAACCGCCCCTGGTGCCTCTAACGTCGGCCGAGCTGGTGGCGACTTCGTTGCATGGGGCGCCTACTGAAGTCAGTCTCTATCCTCAAGGGCAATTGAGACGTGAGGACCCTATCATTATCCATCCCTTGGTCTCGCCGCTGACAGTCGGATCTGAATCAACACTCTGTCGCGTATGGCCATGGGTGTCGGTCAGGTACCGTAGGACTTACGAGTGCATTCTTCTCGACCATTTTTTTTAACCCAACGCGCATCACCCACCGGATCGCGCGGGATGAACATCCCGCACGCCTGTGACCATCTAGGTTCTGACCCTGGTGGGAGCGGGGGAATCAGGTCGAACGGTTACCCGGGTGGGGATTTTACAGTTGGGTAGCCTTGGCGGGGCTGGTTCGCCTAGCATGATGTTGGAATGGGTCCATCAAGAACGGGCGACCTCAGCCGAGCTTGTGACGCTCTACCTGGTGACCCTAGTCAGAACGGGCCCGTTGACAACGTTCGTGCTGGGCGGAATAGGTTCGTTGGAAGCGACGACCTTGAGAGGAATGAGCCGTCTGGTCCGGTGGTATCAGTAGGATGGGGTCGTCAGGTAAGGTGTCTTGAATGGGCAGTAGCCTCCGCGGCGGCTGTAACCAGCTCGAGAGGGAGCAGTTGCGCCGGACCCATCAGTGTGAATGAAGATATGGCGGGCCGTTGCTTCGGTCGGGGTCGCTCGAGTTCGGGTTGACCCATCCGGACAGTGGCCCCAGTCGGTGTGGGTTCGTGGGTGGCGGTGGTTTTGAGTGTGGTCGAGGTCGCCGTGTTCAGTCGTTTCAGTAGAAACAGGATCGCGGGGGACGGTAACCTCGGTGGGGATTGGGCAATTGGGGAAGGACAGACACCTTCATTTTGGGGTTCCCGAGAGTAGAACCGAACTGAAGGGGTCACATGAGGTGTTCGAATACCGTCGGGAGGTAAGGAACTCGTACCACGGGATCTGACTCTTCTGAGGTTCGTCACACCATTGGCCACGCACCCCTATTCCGTGTCTCATCCGATACCGAAAGATCCTCCCTTCATTTCACGAGTATCGGATCAAGCGGATCAGAGGTAAGGGGCTCCGGCCCCTCCAGGTAGAGGCAATCCATTCCGTACCTGTTCATTGATACACCGGTGCATCAGCCAATGCACGCCGTTCGTGACCGGTGAGGGATTGGGTTCATCAAGCGTTCGTCGGCGTAACGGCGAGTCACCCTGGTCGAACTGTGCCTGGAAATAGGGGTTGCGTGTTCGAGGGAAGCAAACTCGGTGAGTGGTGGGCATCGTGAGAACCGCCAACTCCAACCACTTAGTTCCGTTCCCTCAGAGCGATGCTGAACGCCAAAACAGAGGAAGTACTCCGCCGGTCTGCCGCTCCAGGCTCGAGCTGGTGGACGATACAGCACTCTTGACTGCTAGGCTACATTAGGATTCAGGAGCGGAGGAATTTTTGGATAGGACCGGCAACCGGTCGTAACGTAAGTTTCGCTGAAGCCTTTGTCTGGTCTTTGGATCGTGGGCCATTCCCCCCGTGCTTCCGTCCAGCCGGGTGCATCACCAGCGAGCACAAAGGGGGTTGCAATCGCGGGTCCTCTTGATCCCGTTGGGATGCTGCCAGCCCTTGGACGAAGCGGGAGTTTCTCCCATGATGGCTGTAATATTTACTCGCCCCGCGTCCATATTACGCCGAGGGCAAGTTAGCGTGGGTTTTGGGCGTCTTCCAGCCCGCGTTGAGTGCCGAAATGTGGAAACAAATCCACGTTTGGTATGTCGTGTAAGTTGCTCTCGATTACGCTCGGTGGAAGCTTCACGCTTGAATTACGTTCCCCGGTTAAAACGTGGTTTATTGTTCTCTGATATACGAGTGTCCGCGACGGGTTTGAACAAGGTAGGATAAAAGGAGTGTCTGAGGAGAAGAAGATTTACGAATGCCAGCGTTATTACCGGGTATCAACGAATAGAAAGAGTCCATGCTCAAGTATGAGGCGCGATGCATAACGCGAACAACGCCCCATTTAATCAGTACCTAGCCTTAAACGTGAGTGGGAACAGGGCCATTCGGGACGGTTTCATCACATCCGTTGGATGTTGCAGGTCCAGGACCATTGGGGACGGACGTAGCGGGACCGTTGGGAATGGAGGTGGCAGGCTTTGGACCGTTGGGAATGGAGGTAGCGGGCTTAGGACCGTTGGGAATCGAATAGGCAGGTCCATGACCATTGGGAATGGACGTGGCGGGTTTGGGACCGTTTGGAACGGGCGTAGCGGGTCCAGGGCCACTGGGATTGGGTGAAGGGGATCCATGACCGTTGGGGATGGCTACATTGTTGGCACCCTTGGTAGGGATCGGACCCGGAGGGATGATTGTATCTTTCGTAAGCAGGGGACCACCGGGAACTGTCTCATCACATCCGTCGGATGTAGCGGGCCCAGGACCACTGGGAATGGACGTAGCAGGTCCAGGGCCGTTGGGATTGGGCCCGTGACTATTGGGAAC
>Ga0307516_10006994_pt1 | contig 13081 bp, 15 predicted proteins | sample 19_EM_MG_FD_203310 | JGI IMG/M metagenome (GOLD analysis project Ga0307516, IMG submission 203310) | Populus trichocarpa ectomycorrhiza microbial communities from riparian zone in the Pacific Northwest, United States - 19_EM | ecosystem: Host-associated > Plants > Roots > Unclassified | place... | reverse complement strand
CGGATAGCAGATCACCCGCGCGCCATTCTCGTCAAACGGCTCAGGCGCAATCAACGCGGGTTTGCGGCCCCTGGCGTCCAACAACACCGCCTCTGTGGTGGTGTAGCGCGCCAGATGCGCCAGGCTCATGATCTGCGGCGGCGCCAGCTCGATCAGGCCGGACCAGTATTGCTGCAGCGCCGCGCGCGGGCTCAGCCAGATGCTTTCGGTGGTTTCAAAGTCGTCGTGGCGCGCGACCTGGCCGCTGGGCACGGCCGCGACGAAAAAACGGGTGTCAAAACGCTTGTTCATCACCGAGGGCCGCGCCGGGGTGATCCAGCGTGACCAGGGCAGGATGCTGCGGGTTTGCAGGCGCAGCGCGAGTTGCCCCAGCACGGCATTGAAGCCCTGGCCGTCCCGCAGCAGGGCGGCGGCCTGCGCGGCAGGCGCGGGTGCAGCGGGCCCCTGCGCAAACAACACGCCTGATTCCTCGAAAGCTTCACGCAGCGCCGCGACGTACAGCGCGCCCGCGGCGCTGTTGCTGAGGTCGGCCTCGTCGAGCGCGGCGTGCAGGGCCGGCAGCGGCTGGTCCAGGTGCGCTGCCATGTTGAGTTCGGCGTCCGCGGCATCCACCTTGCCGCCCGGAAACACATAGGCGCCGCCCAATACATCGGACAGGCCGTGGCGTTTCATGAGAAACACCTCCAGGCCTTCAGGCGTGTCGCGCAGCAGCACCACGGTGGCGGCCGGGCGCGGCGGGGTCAGGACGGTTTCGAGGTTCAGTTCCATGGCGGCTTCAGGGGTGACAGGGGACAGCCAGACTGTCCATTACAGTACAGGCTCCTTGCCCACCGAGACTAGCAGAGTCCCTGTGGGCGCTTGATCACCAACACGACAGGACAAACTCATGGGCATGGATTTCAAGGGCCGCGTGGCCATCGTCACCGGCGCGGGTGGCGGACTCGGCCGCCAGCACGCATTGGCGCTGGCCGCGCGTGGCGCGAAGGTGCTGGTCAACGACCTGGGCGGCGCAAGCGACGGCTCCGGCGGTTCGGCCAGCGCTGCCGAAGCCGTTGCCCATGAGATACGCGCTGCAGGCGGCGAGGCTTTGGCCAATGGCGCGTCGGTCACCGACTACGCCGCCGTGCAAGCCATGGTGCAGCAGGCGGTGGACGCCTGGGGCCGCGTGGACATCCTGGTGAACAATGCCGGCATCCTGCGTGACAAGAGTTTTGCCAAGATGGACCTCGCCGATTTTGCTCTGGTGATGAACGTGCACCTGATGGGCGCCGTGCATTGCAGCAAGGCCGTGTGGGAACGCATGAACGCGCAGAAATACGGGCGCATCGTGATGACCACCTCGTCGTCGGGCCTGTACGGCAATTTCGGCCAGTCCAACTATGGCGCGGCCAAGATGGCGCTGGTGGGGCTGATGCAGACCCTGTCCATCGAGGGCGCGAAAAATGACATCCGTGTGAATTGCCTGGCGCCCACGGCCGCCACGCGCATGACCGAAGGCCTGATGCCCGAAGAAGTGTTGCGGGCGCTGCAACCCGAGGCCGTGGTGCCCGCGATGCTGGTGCTGGCCGCGCAGGATGCGCCCACTCGCACCATTCTCTGCGCGGGCGCGGGGACGTTCGAGGCGGCGAACATCACGCTGACGCCAGGGGTGTACCTGGGCACGGGCGCGCATGTTCCCGATATGCTGGCTGACAGGCTCGATGAGGTGCGCGCGCGCGGCGGCGAGATGGTCCCGCAAAGCGGCGCAGCGCAGGGCAGCAACGAAGTGGGCCAGGCGATGGCGCACCACGTCAAGTCCTAGGACCCCGCCACATCCCGGCCATCGGGACGGGCTCCGGCCGCGCACCGGCAAAAAAAAATGCAGCCGGGTCCACTGGACAATGTTCCGACGTTTCGCCTTGGGGGCGGAGGTCAGATACCTGTCTTTGTAGCGCGGAACCCGGCTGGCACAAACACAGTGTGCGCCGCCCGCCGCGCCGCGCTTGCAGGCCGGGAGTCATGCGGCGTGTAGTCCGCGTCCGGCGCTGCGGCGCCTGTGGGCGCAGGTGATCCGCAGCTTGCTCCTGAAAACATAGCATGGGCCTGCACGCCGGGTGCGTCCCACATCGTGAACGTAACGAGGTGAAAGTATTGACGGCCTGCCCGACGCCGTCCTACATGGGCACGCGCAGCACACCGACCCACATGCTCCGAATGCGGTTTTAGATTGAATTCAGTCGATCACCTGATCGGCGTTTTTTTCAACCGCCCTTCGGGGTTTTATCTAGGAGCTACACATGAAACTCAATCAATCCCTGACCGCCGCCATCACTGCTGCCGCACTTGTTGCCGGCGCTGGTTTTGCTTATGCGCAAACCGCTGCTCCCCAGGTGACTAACACACCTGACGCGTCTTCCGCACAAGGCCCGCAACTGCAGAACCAGGGTGCCGCTCCCGGCGCGACTGGCAGCAGCGTGTCGCCTTCGAGCAGCACAACCACCATGGACAACAGCGCAGCACCCAGCACCACGTCCGTGGACACCACGCTGGAGCCACGTGCTGACCGCAACTAAAAACGGCGTCACATGTTTCTAGGGTCGCGGGGAAGCCGGATGATTTTTCATTCGCCTTCCCTGCATTTTTTTCTACACACCCCTCTTCATCACCATGGCCAGCACGGACGCCACTGAGACTTCAGCCTTCGATGCCGTCCTCAAAGGACTGGGCATGGGCTGTGCCGTGCTGGCCCTGATCCTGCCTGGCCATGTCACCTCCCGGCCCGCCAGGCTGGCGCCGCCCGCTGCCGTGGTTGCGCCGTCGCTGGATCACCTCCCGCGTGTTGCCGATTTCAGGGGCGAGGATGCATCGCCGGAAGCCCGCCAGATGGCGCAGTGGATCATGGAAACACGCGATCACCGTGGCATGCCGTTTGTCGTGGTCGACAAACCGCATGTGAGGGTGTTTGTTTTTGCCCCCGATGGCACGCTCGATGGCGCGACACCGGCGCTGATGGGCTCCGCTGTCGGGGACGACTCGGTGCACGGCATCGGCGAGCGCGAGATGTCGGCCATCCTGCCGCACGAGCGCACCACGCCTGCTGGCCGGTTTGTGACCCAGCCCGGCCTCAATTCCTCCGGCGAGGACATCGTCTGGGTCGATTACGACGCGGCCGTGTCCATGCACCGGGTGCGCGCCAAGGAGCCCCGTGAACGCCGGCTTGAACGCCTGGCCTCCGCTACCCCCGACGACAACCGGATATCGTTTGGCTGCATCAACCTGCCGGTGGCGTTTTACGACAGCGTGGTCAAGCCAGCGCTGGGCGCGCGCCGCGGTGTGGTTTATATCCTTCCCGAAACCCGCCCCTTGCAGGCGGTGTTTTCGGGCTACAAGGCTGCCGGCGCCAGCTGAGCCTTCCAGGGGATTCCCACTGTCGGATAAAACCTACAGCATTGCGGAATCCATGAAATCCCTGATATTTGCCTGAACAAGGCTTTACGCCTTTCCCCATATTGATTTCTTGCTATTGAAAAGATAGCAAACGGGTTTCGCGCATACCCCCACGCTTGCCTATGCCTGGTCCTTCTGGGTAGGATATTTCCTACACATCCGGGCCTGGGTCCGGTTCTGTACGAATCGATACAACAAGCGGGACCCTCTGGATGAGCATTCGAAGCAAGACCTTGCGCGCTGCGGCGGCCCTTGGGGCGCTGGTGCTGCTGTCGACGCCGGGTTTTGCGATGCAGGAGCTGGCCCCGCTGCCGCTTCCCCTGACGGCCGATTTTTCCGGCGAAGCGGCTTCTGCCGACGCCCGTTATGCCGCCGCCTGGGTGATGGCCGCGGCCGACAACAAAGGGCTGCCTTTTGTCATCGTCGACAAAAAAGATGCCCGCATGTTTGTGTTCGAAGCCAGCGGCCGCCTGCGCGGCGCGTCGGCGGCGCTGCTGGGCCTGGCCAGCGGCGACCGGTCGGTTCCCGGCATTGGCCAGCGGCCTGTGGCCCACATCCTGCCCGCTGAGCGCACCACGCCGGCCGGCCGCTTTCTGTCCCAGCCGGGCCGCAACCTGCAGGGCGAGGAAGTCATCTGGGTCAACTACAGCGAAGGCCTGGCGATCCATCGCCTGCGCCCGGGCAACAGCCAGGAGCAGCGGCGCGAGCGGCTGGCATCGGCCACGCCTGCGGACAACCGCATTTCGCTGGGCTGCGTGGTGGTGCCGGTGGCGTTTTACGAGTCGGTGGTCAGCCCGCTGCTCGGCAAAAACCACAGCGTGGTGTATGTGCTGCCGGAATCCCGGCCGGTGCAGGCGCTGTTCGGTGGCGAAGCCATCGGCCTGGTGCAACCCTGATTTTTCGACGCCTCAACGCGCGGCGCGCTCACCGCTCCGGCTGCGGGCCATCGAGAGGTCAGCCGCATAGGCGTTGCGCTCCATCAGGGAATTGACGGCCCGGTTGGCATCGCCACGTGGGCTGTTCACCGGCGGGCAATTGGTGTCGGTGATCGAAAACACCAGGTGGCCCCCGGGAAACACGGCAGGCAGGGTTTCGTGCAACTGGTAACGCATGTCCACAGGCGCCGCCAGCGCATGGTAAATCACCTGGTTGGCCCGGTTGTAGACGGTATAACAGGCCTGCGCCTGGCCGCTGAACAGGGATACCAGCAAGGCGCCAAGGGCGCAGCTCAGGGGCGGGGCGGTTTTCATGGCGGGTCTTTCGTAAAAGCCCATCTTGGCACCCCGGGTGAGCGGGCCGCGCAGGCGCTCAGGCGTTTGTGTTGTCGGAGAATACGCTTTCAGCCCTCCGGCATGGATGATCAAATACGGCTTCAGCCCTTGCCGGACGGGGCTGCATAGCTATCAAAAACGGAGCGAACGTGGTGCCTCAAGCCATGCGCCCGGTGTTGGCGATCACCACGCAGCCCGTGATCAGCCAGCCCTGGCCCTGGCGCTGCAGGCTGTACACCGCCAGCCAGGCAAGGCCTGCCGCGTCCTGCATCTGCACGCGCTGGATCGCCTGCCCGTCCCGGCTCTCCGGTTTGAGAAAGGCCACCGAGGCCGGCCGGTAGACCACCGGGTAGGCCTCGCGCACCATGGCCATGAAGTTGGCCGCCGTGCCCATGGCTTCGCGCACATTCGGCGCTGCATAGGAAAAAGCTTTGTTCGCGTCATCCGCCGCAAAGGCCGCGAGCTGGGCCTGCACGGTGGCGCGCACATTTTTTTCATCGGTATCGCTCAGGGCTGCGGACCGCGCAGACGTGGCCATGGCCAGCAGGCACACGGCCAGCGCCGCCAGGGCCAGAAGGCGCCAAGCGGCGTGGCAGGTGAAAAAAGCGGGCTGGCAGCGCATGAAAAGTCTCCTCGGAATGGCGAGTGTCTGCCGGTGGTACGCAGTCCAGGCGGTTCTGGATGCGGCGGCCACATTGGAGGCCGCGTCCTACCCCGCTATCAGGCCTTGGTGGCGCGGGCGCAGGGCTGCGCGCGGCAAGAATAAAGCTCACCCTGCCAACCCCACCCCCTTTCGACAACATCAACCCGCCCACCCATGGACAGCACCAGCAGCGCCGCATGGTACGCGCAACTCGCCAAGCCTTTTTTCGCGCCCCCTGCATCGGTCTTCGGGCCGGTGTGGACCGTCCTTTACCTGGTCATTGCGCTCAGTTTCGGTTTTGTGCTGCTGCAGTACCTCAAGCAGCGCCTGCCGTTTCGCGTGCTGCTGCCTTTTATCCTGAACCTGGTCTTCAACCTGCTGTACACGCCCCTGCAGTTCGGCTTGAAAAACAACCTGCTGGCCAGCATCGACATCCTGCTGGTGCTGGGCACGCTGGTCTGGGCGCTGTCGGCGATCTGGCGGCGCGCGCGCTGGGTCGCGCTGGTCAATCTTCCCTACCTGGCCTGGGTCGGTTTTGCCACCGTCCTGCAGCTCAGCATCACCTGGCTCAACCGTTGAATCACCGCTGAAAGACCGTCATGAAAATCCGCCGTCCTTCGATGCTGGGCACCATGTCCCTGCTGGCCGCCCTGGTGCTGCTCACCACCTCGGGATGCGCCGCCTGGCGCATCAAACAATCAGCCGAACTGGCCAGGCAAAGCGAGCCTTTCCAGGTCGCGCCCGCCGGCGCCAGGGCCACCCTGCTGGTGGTGGGCGACAGCACGGCGGTGGGCACCGGGGCCTCGGCGCCCGCCAACAGCGTGGCCGGACTGATTGCGCGTGACCACCCCCACCTGCAGGTGGTCAACCGCGCCAGGGACGGCGCAAAGTACGAGGACATCGCGCGCCAGCTCGACGGGCCGGCCGGCGAGCGTTTTGATGCCATCCTGGTGCTCGGGGGCGGCAATGATGTGATCCGCCTCACGCCCTATGCGCCGCTGGAAGAATCCATCGCGCGGGTCGCGGCGCTGGCGCGCACGCAGGCCGGGCTGGTGGTGCTGATGCCTTCCGGCAATGTGGGCAGCGCGCCCTTCTTTTTTCCGCCCTGGTCCTGGCTGATGACGCAACGCTCCAAAACGCTGCATCGCTTCGTGCGGGAAATCGCCGCGGACAACGGCGCCCTGTACGTCAACCTCTACAAGGAAAAATCGGAAGACCCGTTTGCCCAGCGTCCTGAGGAACTCAATGCGAAGGACGGGCTGCACCCCAGCGACGCGGGGTATCGGCTTTGGTATGCCGAGCTCAACACGCAGGCCGATTTGTCCAGGCGGCTGGCAGCGCTGGCGCGCTGAGGAAGGCGGGGCGGTGCGCTCAGCGCTTGCCCGGCTCGGTGTTCTGGAAATCTCCTGGCGCGGTGTCGGCGAAGGCCTGTTGTCCCAGGTGGGCATCGCGTATCGCGAACATGCGCTCCAGATCCGCCAGGACTTCGGCATCTTCATCGGGGGCGGGCGACGCGGCGGCCGCACCGGCCGCTGGCACCGGCTCGAATTCGGGTACGAGCGCTGGTGCTGGCGCTGGCGCAGGCACGGGGGGCGGTGGAGACGCCGGCAGCAGGGACTCGACCACGGGGATGTCTCTGGCCACCGCAGGCTGGGACAGTTCGAGCCAGATCGCCGGGTCGGGCATGTCCGGGTAAGGACAGGTGTCGCCCACATCCAGCTCCCAGCTGATGCCGTGCAACCACTCCGGGGCCTGGGGTTCGAATTCGGTGATGGCGGCCATCAGCTGCTGCTGAAAGGCATGGGCATAGGTCAGCAGCAGCATGTCCCAGTGGCGCATGACCAGGCGCACATACAGGCCCGGTCCGCGGCTGCGGCTGTTGACCACCAGCATGCGGCATTCCACCCAGCCCGGCGGAATGCCGTGTTTGCGCAGGCCGTCGCGCAGCATCATCTGGACCAGCTGGCGGCGCGTGGCGTTGTCGGAGTTGTCCTCGATGGTGTGGGGATTGTCCGCGTCGAGGAGGTTTTGCACCCGTTCGCTTGCCAGCATCTTCGGCCGCTTGCGGGGCGGCTCGGTCGGGGCCTTTTCTGTCTTCAGGCCCAGCAGTTTGCTGATCGCTTCTCTCATGGCTGTACATCCCTTGGGCTGGCCGGCTGGTGCGAACGCTGGGCTCTCTCGCTGCGTGGCGGCTTGTATGTGATCGATGGTCGTCCAAGTGCGCAGCCAAGTCAAGCCGGGGGCAGGCCTGCCATCCTTTGCAGGGCTTCCTGGCGCCAGTAAGCGGCGGCAGCGTAGTAACTTTCCCACACGCAGCCGTTGCAGCCGCGGCCGCAGCAGGTGTCGGGCTCGGCCGGCGGGTCGCGCAAGGCCAGGCCCCGGGCGTCGGCAGCCTGGCGCAGCGCCGCCATCATGGCGCGCGCGCTATCGCGGTCAAAGGGGAGCGCAGGGGAGGCCGGATCGCTTGGCATGTCGGGGCAGTGGGCGGGATGCAGCCGTCAGAAAACAGGCAGCATGGTAGCAAACGCGGCGCCGGGGCCACGGCGGCGCTGGCAGGCACAATTGGCCATCGCCACTTTTTTTGTTGCTGCCATGTCCCTGGACGTCATTGAAATCGAAACCGCTGCCAACCCGACCGCCACCGTGCTGCTGATGCACGGTCTGGGCGCCGACGGCCGGGACTTTGTCCCCATTGCGCAGGAGCTGCAACTGGCGACGGTGGGGCCGGTGCGCTTCCTGTTTCCCAATGCGCCCGTGATGCCCGTGACCATCAACGGCGGCTACCAGATGCCTGCCTGGTACGACATCCTGGGCGCGGACCTGACACAAAAGCAGGACGAGACCGGCCTGCGCCAGACCCAGGCCAGCATCAATGCGCTGATCGCCGCTGAAATCGCGCGCGGCATTCCGGCCGGCCGCATCGTCATCGCCGGTTTTTCCCAGGGCTGTGCGATGGCGCTGATGACCGGCCTGCGTTACCCCGAACGGCTGGCCGGCATCATCGGCCTGTCCGGTTACCTGCCGCTGGCCGACAAGCTGGCGGCGGAGCGCAGCGCGGCCAGCGCGGGCCTGCCGGTTTTTCTGGGCCATGGCCGTCGCGACGGCGTGGTGCCGCTGGCCGCCGCAGCCGCCAGCCGCGACGCCCTGATGGGCCTGGGTTACCCGGTCGAATGGCACGAGTACGCGATGGAGCATTCGGTGTGCATGGAAGAGATTGCAGACATCAACACCTGGCTGCTGCGCGTGCTGGCGTAGGGACTTTCCCGCTTTTGCCCCCGCAGGCCTGGGGCATGCGAGCCGCTTGCCGGCGCTGATTTTTATGTCAAATCGGGCTCCAGCCCCCGGCGGACGGGGAGAGGCAGCTATCAAAACAATAGCTTTCCGAGGCTGACCGGCAAGACCGGGGAATCGCGGGCTCCCCGGCGCCTGTCTGAGTCGCTGCCGCGGCCTGCAAACAAGCCCGGCCTGTGATACCTTGCACGCCACGAAAGATACAGAGGGACGACTTTATGAACAGCTTGCATGCGCGCCCAGGCGCGCTATTGGGTGACCGCCTCCAGGCGCTCAGCCCAGCGAGGCTGAAAGGCATGCGCCGCGGCTTGGAAAAGGAAAGCCTGCGCGCGCAGCCCGGCGGCGCCCTGGCGCTCACCCCGCACCCGGCGGCCCTGGGCTCGGCGCTCACCCACCCCAGCATCACCACCGACTTCAGCGAGTCGCAGGTCGAGCTGGTCACGGCAGCCCACCCGGGCCTGGGGGATGGCGCCGATGCGGCGCTCAGCGAACTCACGCAGATCCACCAGTTCACCTACCGCGCGATGAAAGCGCTTGGCGACGAAATGCTTTGGGTCTCCAGCATGCCCTGCGGCCTGCCGACCGACGAAACCATTCCCATTGGCCGTTATGGCTCCTCCAATGTCGGCCGCGCCAAAAGCGTCTACCGCATGGGCCTGGGCCACCGTTACGGCCGGCGCATGCAGACCATCTCGGGCATCCACTACAACTGGTCGCTGCCCGGTGTGTCCAGCGAGGAGTATTTCGGCCTGATCCGCAATTTCCGCCGCCATGCCTTTTTGCTGCTCTACCTGTTTGGCGCGTCGCCCGCGGTCTGCTCGACCTTTGTGGCCGGCCGCCAGCATGAGCTGCAGCCGCTGGGCACCGGCACCATGTACATGCCGCACGGCACCTCGCTGCGCATGGGGCGGCTGGGGTACCAGAGCGACGCCCAGGCCTCGCTGAAAGTCAGCTACAACCACCTCGACGGTTATGGCGCTTCGCTGCAGGACGCGCTCACGCGGCCCTACCCGGCCTATGAGTCGATCGGCATCCAGAACCCCGGCGGCGACTACAACCAGCTCGCCACCAGCCTGCTGCAGATTGAAAACGAGTTCTACGGCACCATCCGCCCCAAACGCGTGATCTTCCCGGGTGAGCGCCCGCTGCACGCGCTGCGCGAGCGCGGCGTCGAATACGTCGAGGTCCGGCTGATGGACCTGGACCCCTTTGTGCCGGTGGGCATCGCGGCGGACACCATGCGTTTTCTCGATGTGTTCCTGCTGCACTGCCTGCTCACCGACAGCCCGCCCGACACGCCGCAGGAAATCGCCGCGCTGGCGCGCAACCAGCAGCGTGTGGCCGCGCGCGGGCGCGAGCCGGGCCTGCAGCTGGAGCGCGGCGGCCAGGAGATCAGCCTCACCCAGTGGGGCGAGCAGTTGCTGGTCGAGTGCGCACCGATTGCCGCGGCGCTTGACGCAGCCCAGGGTGGCAGCAGCTACGCCTCGGCGCTGCAGGCCGCCGGCGCGTCCATGCAGCGGCCCGAGTCGCTGCCCTCGGCGCGGGTGCTGGACGCCATGGTGCAAGACCACGACAGCTCCTTTGTGGGTTTTGTCCGCGCCCAATCGGCGGCCACCCGGCAAACCCTGCTGGACCTGCCTTTTTCCGCGGAGCAGCAGTCGGCGTTCGCAGACATGACGCGGCAGTCCCTGGCGGAGCAGAAAAAGATAGAGGCGGCGGACTCCATGCCGTTTGAGATCTACCGCCAGCAATACGTCTCGCCGGAACGCCTGGGCATTCGCAGCCTGGCGCACGCCGCCTAGGGGCTGGCGGGGCGACGCCCCGCTGGGAGACAATCCGTGCTGGCTGCAAGCCGCTTTGCCTTCCTGTGGGCAGGGCGGCTGCGGCGCACTTCACCGACCAAGAAAGAACATCCCGATGGCCATCCAGTGGTTTCCCGGTCACATGCACCTGACCAAAAAAGCCATCAGCGAGCGCATCAAGGAAATTGATGTGGTGATCGAGCTGCTGGACGCCCGCCTGCCCGGCTCCAGCGCCAACCCCATGCTGGCGGAACTGACCAGCGGCAAACCCGCGCTCAAGGTGCTCAACAAGCAGGACCTGGCCGACCCGGAACGCACACCGCTGTGGCTGGACCATTACAACAGCCTGCCGGCCACCCGCGCGATCGAGCTCGACGCCAGCGCCACCACGCCGGCGCGCCGCCTGATCGATGCCTGCCACGCGCTGGCGCCCACACGCGGCAGCATGGTCAAGCCCATGCGTGTGCTGATTTGCGGCATCCCGAACGTGGGCAAGTCGACGCTGATCAACACGCTGACCGGCAAACGCGCGGCCAAAACCGGTGACGAGGCAGGCATCACCAAACTCGAGCAGCGCATTGTGCTGGCCGACGGCTTTTACCTGTGGGACACCCCCGGCATGTTGTGGCCGCGCATCATCGTCGCCAAAAGCGGCTACAACCTGGCCGCCAGCGGCGCCATTGGGCGCAATGCCTTCAACGAGGAGGAAGTTGCGCTGGAGTTGCTGGACTACCTGATCCGCCACTACCCTGGCGCGCTGCAGGCGCGCTACAAGGTCGAGCTGCCGCCCGGCATCACCGACGAGCAGGTGCTCGAAGACATAGGCCGCCGGCGCGGCGCGGTGCTGGGCAAGGGCCGCATCAACCTGCAAAAAGCCGCGGAAATCGTGATCCATGAATTCCGTGCGGCCACACTGGGCCGCCTCACGCTGGAGACCCCCCTGGAGTTTGCCGGCTGGATGGCCGCCGGGCAAAAACTGGACGCCGAACGGCAGGTCAAGAAGGACCGGATAGAAACCGATCGCCTGGTGCGCTTCAAGAAAATTCCGCGCCCGCCCCGGCCCAGGGAGTGAGGGCCGCCGGCTCGCAGGCACCACTTTTGCAGGCCAGCCTCGGCTGACCTGGTGTGTAGGCGCTGTCCGACATGGCCCACCGGGCCCGGCATCTAAATTGTTCTTGCATGCCGATGTGCGTCACCTGTCGCACGGGCATGCTGAAACCAGGAACAGACCATGTGCCCCAACCACGCAAGCGTTCATCCAGCCAGCGTTGCTGTAAAAGTGCCAGACGCCAGCCCGCACGAGCCGGGCACGCGCGCCAGGGTCGAATTTGCCAACGAAGACAACAGCACGCTCCAGCTGCATGCTTATGCGCGGGCGCGAAAGTCGCGTTTGTCCACTCCGTTGCGGGCTGGCAGGCAAGTGGTGAGTACACACGCCTGTTGAGCCAGGCTGCTATCCCGGCCTTCAGGAGAAGCGCATGCCAACTCGCCCGACTACCAGCGCTGCCGCTGGCAAGCCTGACGCCAACAAGGCCGCCGCCATGACGCAGACCACGTCCCTTGGGGATCGCGGCAGGCCTCAGCCGCCTGTGCTTGAGGGGGCTTCCGCTGCTGCCGTGGACCTCGCGAGCGAGTCGGTGGCCGGCGAGGAAGATCCCGGCGCTGCGCTCGACCTGGTGTCGCCCAAGCCCGCAGCACGCCAACCTTGACGCTGCGCTGACCGTCTGTGGCGTCCGCGTGCCAGTGCTTCAGGCCGCCTCGGCGCAAAAGCTCAGAAACTGGTCCAGCTCGGTTGATTTGTCGAAGACGGCGTCTGCGCCTGAGGCCATGCAGCGCGCACGGACATGGGGTGTCGCATAGTTGGACAGCACCACCACGCGCTGTTTGTCCCCGCGGAAGCTGCATTCCCTGAGAACACCCAGGCCGCTTCCCTGGAGCAAAAAAAGGTCGACCACCAGCAATTCCCAATCACGGGGGTGTTCGGATAGCCAGGTGCAGGCAGCGTCTTCCGTGGCGGAGTAACCGACCACGTCAATCCCGAGCAGTTCGACCAGGGTCTCAACGAGGTTGTCCCTGATCACCGGGTTGTCCTCGACGATATAAGCTTTCATGGACTCGGGTGCTGTCGTCTGGAGATGCTGCGCTGGCTCAGCCGGAAACTGGCGACGGGTGGATCGTTCTGGGTTCACACCTTGACTTTCTGGCCGCAGCCATGCGCGCGCCACAAGGGATTGCACTGCACTGCTGTAGGACGACACGCCACACTGGCCGCACCCTGCCTCCAAGCTTTGGCGGGCGCACGCAGGCAGCTATCGAAACAGGAGCGCGGGTGCTCCTACAGGGGGCCTGTGGGGCCGCTTCGGCCAGCCAGGCGGCGGCGTGCGTAGACCCCCATGAAGGCGCAGCCCAGCACCAGCGCGAACCAGCCCACCAGCGAGGCGCCCGCCACAATGCCCTGCATGCCGGGAGATTTGATGAAGTAGGGCGAGACCAGCACGGCCAGGCCGATCAGGACGCACAGGCAGCCCTTGAACAGCAACTCGTTGTTGGCCTTGTTGCTGTGGCGGCGGGTAGGGGGAGGAGGTAGGGGCATGGGCCGATTGTCGGCCATTGGCGAAGACGTGGGGCAGGCCGGGGCATTCGGGGGC
>Ga0307516_10006993_pt1 | contig 13081 bp, 15 predicted proteins | sample 19_EM_MG_FD_203310 | JGI IMG/M metagenome (GOLD analysis project Ga0307516, IMG submission 203310) | Populus trichocarpa ectomycorrhiza microbial communities from riparian zone in the Pacific Northwest, United States - 19_EM | ecosystem: Host-associated > Plants > Roots > Unclassified | place... | reverse complement strand
TCCTACTCGCACAAGGGCAAAAGCCACCTCTGTCCCAGACTCGATGCTAGACCTCTTAGGACTTATCCCACCTCTGGGATGTCCTTCGCTCTGGACAAGCTGCGATCAACTCCGGACTACTTTCCCGTGGTCCAGACTTACTCCACAAAAACCTGGACTTACTCCCAGTGCTTCTCTAGTGCCCAGACTTCATCCGTATGACCCAGACTTGACTCTCCACACTAACTAGCACCTACTAGTGTCTGGACTTACCTCCTCATTAGTCCCCTGCATCCCTGGACCTCCTAGTAAGATCATTGAGGAGAACCGATCATGACATCTTCCACCACCATCGCACCACACATCAACCACCACTGGACAGCCACCACCACCAGCATCAATGACGATGTGGCCACCACTACCAATGTCGACGACACGACCACCACCACCGTCATCAATGACAATGACACAGCCACCACCACCAACATTGACAAGGCTACCACCAACAACCACTACCACCCCACCAGCAGCGACGACGATGGCGGTCACCAGTGATGACAATGACGACCACCTCGACGTGGTCACCGCCACTACCCCCCCACCATTGCGCCCATTGACAATGATGACAACCACCCCAGTATATATAATATTTAATCTTTGTTCTGTAGTTTATTGAATTGATATAAAGTGGTTAACCTTAACATTGAATGAATTGAGTGCTTGAAAAGTTCTAAGTACAGGCAGTAAAGGTAATATGGATGCTGTTGATAGTACTACTAGGACAGTCTGGGACAGCTGGACCAGCCTGGAACAAGTACTGGGACAGTCTGGACAGTGCTAGCCAGTTAGGTACCTTGCTAGGAGTAGTTGGGGCTCTGGGGTAACTGGCCAGTACTGTCTATAGAAAGGTGGTGGTCTGCACAGGGAAGGTCTAGCCTAAAGGAAGAGAGAAGGAGGAGATCTGTAGTGTAACCTCAGTAGTCTGGCAAGCTACTGTATAGTATTAGTATGTATGTACCTGTAGTGTAACTACAAGGTATCAGTAAGTAGGAAAGTGGTTAGTAGGAATGGTATTCACCCTCAGTAGTAGTCTGGCAAGCTACTGAGGGAACTATGGTACTAGGCTCTACTGTATAGTACGCTTTATGCTTATGTAAGTATGTAAACAAACCATAACAGTCTGTTTATAACTCCAACACTGTCCAGGGGAGGGTTGGTCTGCTGATGCTGTGATGGCCAGTCATATCAGCAAATCCCTTGTTTCAGGACAGGGCTTACAGTAATTACCATAATAGTACAGATTGTGACAGCAGTTACAGCATACATTGCCACAGGGTCCCAGTTCCACAGCGCTGACATAGCATATTACAGTACGTTAACTTTTCACAAAATTTCACTAAGTCCCACTGCTTACCCCACCCCCCCATCCCCACTCCACCACCGTGATCACCGTAATTGTACTCACTACCAAAATTTTGCTAAGTCATTTTATGTGTACCATCTCAGCCCCCACTAATGTTTGCATCAGCACCACTCCTGCACCAGCATCACCAACCACTGCCCTGATGGGCTTTGACCAGCAGGCTCAACAGCCTATCAAACACACCACAGCATGTGGTCATGCGCAACACAGGAACTGCTGGGCTCTCTGACCAAGTATGTTTTCTTTTTTCGTTTCATTTACTAAATACTATTCTAGGTACTCTTTGTGCGCCCATGCACACTTGTGCCCACACTGCATAGCAGGGTTGCCCCCATTACTTGGTATGTTCACTTTTTTATTGTTTCATTTACTAACTATTATCATTACAAGCCACTATCTGCATGCGCGTCCACCATGCACACACCATGCAGCCCAGCCATCAGCTGGCCTGCATGCGTTCACACAGCGTGGCCCCCCCCATCCCCCTGCAGGTATGTTTTTATTTTCTCTTTGTTAACCGTTGTTCTCTGCACCCTCATCCACACCTGCACTGACCATACCAACTGCACACAACCACTTCGACACGACCGTGAATGGCAGTTACACCAACCACCACCCACTTCACTTCAACCACTACTGGCACCCTCTTCGCTTCGACCACCACCCTCACTGCCTCAACTGGCACCACCAGCACAAACGGTGGTGACGCCTACCACCACCGCTCTCTCCGTTTCAACTGGCACCACCACACAAACAGTGGTGACGCCCACCGTCACCACCCTCTCCACTTCGACTGACACCACCACCACCTCACCTCTCTGCCGATCATCACACAAACAGTGGTGGCGCCAACCACCACCACCCTCTCCATTTCAACTGGCACCACCACACAAACGGCAGTGACGCCCACCTCCACCACCCTCTCGGCTTCGATGGCACCATCACCTCTCCACCTCAATCGCCACACGAACGGCGGTGACACCCACCATCGCCACCCTCTCCATTTCAACTGGCACCCCACCGCCTCTCCATCTTGATCACCACACGAACGGCAGTACACCCACTGTCACCACCCTCTCTGCTTTGACTGGCACCACCACCACCTCTCTGCCAATCAGCACACTGGCGGTGATGCCAACTGCCACCACCCTCTCAGCTTTGACTGGCATCACCACCTCTCCACCTCAATCACCACACAAACAATGGTGATGCCCACCATCGCTACCCTCTCTGTTTCAACTGGCACCACCACCACCTCTCTGCCAATCACCACACAAACAGTGGTGACGCCCACCATCACCACCCTCTCTGCTTCGACTGGTACCACCACCACCTCTCCACCTCAATCCCCCCACGAATGGCGGCGACACCCACCACCACCACCACCACCCTCTCCACCGCATCAACGGCCACTACCACACGGCTTGTCGACAGCCACCACCTTATCACCAGCATTGACAACAATGACTCCAGCCCCAGTACGATGCAACCACCACCGCCACTGGCATGACAACAACAACAACAACAACCCAGACCCAGCACGCTGCGACGTGATCACCACCACCACGACCGGCGATGACAACGACAACGTTTCTGGGCAGCCAATGCTGCCACAGGGACAGACAACGACAATGGCAATGGCAATCAGGGCAGCTGGCGGGACGGATGGCAACGACAACAATGATCAGAGCAGCCACAGGGATGCACAACGACAACGACGACCCTGGGCAGCCAGTGCTGCCACAGGGACAGACAATGACAATGATGATCTAGGCTGCAAGGACAGACAGCAACAACAACAAAGACGATGTTCCCGGGCAGCCAGTGCCGCTGCAGGGACAGACGACAACGACAACGATCAGTGCACATGCACACTGTGACACGACCACAACCATGACCACGATGACGCCAGCACCCGCACACATGCTGCCACCATGACCACCGGTGTCAACAACCGAGTGCCTGCTCGCATGCCCACACGCTGCGACCACCATCACCACTACTGGCATCGACAACCCAGCGCCTGCCCACATGCACATTGCGATGCGACCACTACCACTACCATCAACAGCAATGACCCAAGAGCCAGCACGCACGCTGCAACATGACCTCCACCACCACCATGGTGTCAACGGCCTAGTGCCCGCACACGCACATGTTGCGACGGGACCACCACCACTACCATTGATGGTGACGACCCCTGTGCCAGCATGCACGCTGCGACACATCCACCACTACCACTGGTGTGATGATGATGACGACCACAGCGCCCAGCACCTCGACATGACCACAACCACAACCACAACCCGCCAGCGCCAGTGCATTGTCTGTACAGCACTGTACCGTAACTGTCCAGACTTGTACAAATGGGGACCTATCTGTACTGCTGTAGCAACTGTAGCCAACTGTAGCCAGCAGTACAGCTCGGCACAGTGACTTACGGTTTTGCTGATGCATGCCAAGTACAGCTGAAGTGGAGCATGAATTCGAGTGCAGACTGAATTCAAGCTATGTGCTCAGCTTACAATTTTCACATGTGCTTTTCAAATCACTGTCAAGCCCACTGAGGACACAACCACAACTCTCTTGAAGAACATCAAGGCACAAATGGCCAAAAATCCCACTCTTGTGTAAGCCTGGCATCTTACTAATGGCTTACTAATATGACGTCCGTGCGTGCTAGGTCCATGCACAGTGCTCTATTTCCTTTTCTGTCCTGTAGTCAACATGTTTCCTCATATATACCCGAGATGCCCTCAGGCAGGACATCTCTTTCTTGCCCTCTCTCTCTCTCTCTCTCTCTCTCGCTCTCACTACTGTTATCCCTTGTAATATTGTGAATCCCACGCGCTTGTCCACGTTCTTCCGAGCTACTATCCTGAGTGTTACTCCCCTCGTGGTGAGTTTCCACTTTTTTTTGAACGTCGCACTGAGCACGAGTCAACGTCCTATGCAAGGCGTCAAACTGTCACACCGTCGCCACCCCACCATCCCCTTCCCCTTGACCACTTGAAGTCGGGGAACGGCAGTTGCGCCATCATCACTGTTACCGCCGTTATCTCCGTCATCACCATCACCTTCGTCATTGCCACCTCCTCCTTCGTCGCTGTCTCCTGCTCCTTCCTCATCTGATAGTTCAGACTATTCCTCCGTGAATTGTTGTCTCCAATTTCCTGTTACTATGTCTGCGAAGCCAGGTCGCTGTGAACAGGTGGCACCAAATAAGGTGCCTCTTCTTACTGCTGGTGAAATCACTCCCGAGGCCCTCCACGCTTGGGAGATGGGTTGTCTCCAGTTTTTCCGACAGAAGGAGATTGCAGCAAAGGACCAGGTTGGTAGGGTCGCTTGGAATCTCCAAGACCCCCGAGTACAGGACTGGTATGTCAACGACAGTGAACGCCTCAACGCGTTGACCTTCACTGCCTTCATGCTGGAAGTCTGCTCCTACTGGCTGCCCTCAGACTGGGCTACCATGGTTCAACAGAAGTTGTTGTTGTCTACCCAAGGCGATAAGGCCTTCCATGTATGGGCTGCTGAGGTACAGAGTCAGAACGTTCTCCTCCGTGGAAATGCCTCTCACCTCTCTGACGACAATCTCCGTTATCACCTCGAGAGTCACATGAACGTCAATCTCATTGCTGACTATCGTTCTGCTAATGTTGAAGCAGAGCAGGATCTTCGCAAGTGGATCGAGAAGGTTCACCACCTCGATGAAAAACGTCTTCGTGATGTGGCCAGACAAAAAGAGGCCGTTGAAGCGGCACTTCACGCTAACTGCCAACCACTTCAGACGAGTCGCTCAATGAATATGAAGTCCAAGGAGTCCAAGACGACTGGTGATAAGACCACCCTTACTCGTCTTCCACGGCTCACTCCGGAGGAATGGAAGTTGTTGAACGATAATGAGGGATGTTACAAGTGCTGCCGGTTTTTCCAGACTCACACTACGCCTACATGCCCGAATGACTTTCCAGATGCTAAAGGGTATGCTACACTCACGGCTGCCGATGTGGAGGCTGCCCGCACCAAAAAGCATACCAAGCTGATTGCGGCCGTCATTGAGGATCAGCCAGTGGCCAAGAGAGTTCGTGCCATGGAAGAGGTTGCTGAGCCTATCGCCATTGTGATGCCATCGGCCACCTTGGGCAGCGGCACGGATACTGGTGATGAGTGCGTAGCCCCCTTATCTGTTCCTCATTTCTATTGGTCGTGCTTGATTGATGGGCCTAACCTTGCCTCATCTCTTCCTGTTGAAGCCTTGATTGACAATGGCTCACATTTAGTTCTGATTGACGCCGCCCTCGTCAAGAAGCTCAGCCTTCGTCTTTATACCCTGCCCAAACCACTTGACGTCTCGGTCGCCATGTCACCCAACGAGCGTGACACTTTTTCGTTGTCTCAGTATGTCCGACTGTCTTGCCTCTCATTGGACTGCCAGTTCTGTTCACGTTCAGTTCGCGCCATTGTAACACCACATCTTTGCACACTGCTTTTGTTGGGGGGTCCCTTCCTGTTGATCAACCGCATTGTGATCGATCATGAGTTACGCACTTGTACGAATAAGGACTCTGGTTATGACTTGTTGAATCCTTCATCAGATAGAAAAGATAGAAACGTAGTGAATGAATTAAACTGTCGCCTGCCAATGTCTGAGGACTATGTAGCTGCGATCCAATGTTGTATTGAACAGCTTGCATGCAGCAAAGACTTACATAGGTGTGACACTTCCATGAAGGCAGAATTTGCAGACCGTTTTCCGGTAGACATTCCACCTATTGAACAGCTACCTGATGACGTTCTTTTCCGTGTACAACCCAAAGATGCAATGAAGATCATCCAACATCGTTCATACGATTGTCCAAAGAAATATCGTGAGGCCTGGAAGACACTGTTGCAACAGCACATCGATGCTGGCCATTTACGCCCTTCCAACAGCCCCCATTCTTCTCCAGCCTTTATCATTCCAAAGGCTGATCCGACCGCCTTGCCCCGCTGGGTGAACGACTTTCGTGAACTCAACCTCAACACTGTACCGGATAATCATCCCTTGCCAAAGATTGATGAAATCCAGCATGATTGTGCAAAGGGCAGGTTCTTTGCTAAGATAGACATGACCAATGCCTTCTTTCAGACGAAGGTACATCCCGACGATGTTAAGTGGCTGGCTGTTCATACTCCTTGGGGACTTTATGAATGGCTTGTTATGCCTATGGGGGTGTGTAATGCACCTGCCGTTCACCAGCGCTGCATGGCTTGTGCATTGAGACAGTTCATTGGTCAGATTTGCCACATGTACCTTGACGATATAGTTATTTGGTCGCAGACCCTAGACGAACACATATGGAACGTCCGCACCATCCTAGAGGCTCTTCGTGCTGCCAAACTCTTCTGCCCTCTGAAGAAGACACAGCTTTTTTGTGCCAAAGTCTTGTTTTTGGGTCACAAGGTCTCCGCTCAAGGTATTGAAGCCAATCCTGACAAGATTTCACGCATTTTGGATTGGCCTGTACCTCGCTCCGCAAATGAGATGCGTTCCTTCCTTGGTTTGGTTTGCTACATCACCAATCACATCCCTAATCTTGCAGAATACACCCGCATTTTGAATGCCTTGACCACCAAGGCTGCCAATCTCAAGTTTCTGAGTTGGTCACCGGTACACCAAGACGCTTTTCAAGCCATCAAAGACCTCGTCATCAGTCCCCAGTGTCTGACGACGATTGACCATGATAATCCGGGTGACAATCAAATTTTCCTAACTTGCAATGCCTCTGATTATAGGACTGGTGCTGTCCTTTCCTGGGGTCCAACTTGGGAGGAAGCATGCCCTGTCGCCTTCGATTCCACTCCCCTTCATGATGCCACTCTCAATTATCCTGTTCATGAGAAAGAACTGCTTGCGATTATTTGCGGATTACAGAAGTGGCGGATAGAACTGTTGGGAACTCCAGTCCATGTTTACACTGACCATCATACACTAGAAAATTTTGCAACACAACATGACCTGTCACGCCGTCAAGCCTGCTGGCAGGAATATATGGCACAGTTCGACCTTACCATCCACTACATTAAGGGAGAACACAACGTAGTAGCGGATGCGTTATCACGTCGAGGCGATCCAGTGGACAGTGTAGTTGGTGCAGTATCCACTACTTCTCTTGATCATTCACTGGTACTCAACATTCTGACAGGCTATATGGAAGATCCTTTCTGCCGCAAACCTTGTGAGTCATTGGACTCCATTCCACAACTACAGGAGAAGGATGGTTTGTTATACCTTGCAGACCGCTTGGTTATACCACACGTACGTTCCTTATGAGAAAAGTTTTTCCATACAGCTCATGATGTGGCTGGCCATTTCGGAGCCAATAAAACATACGCAGCACTTCGTAAATCGTTTTATTGGCCAAACATGCGTCATGACCTTGTGGAAGCATACATCCCCACTTGTGTAGCTTGCATGGCAACAAGTCTGCTACAACGGCTCCGGCTGGACCACTGCACCCTTTACCAATTCCAGATGGTAGGGGAGACTCTGTAGCAGTAGATTTTATTGGGCCCCTGCCCGAAGACCAGGGGTACAACATGCTTGCAACCATCACTGACCATCTAGGTGCAGACATCTGTTTGATCCCTTGCCATAACACGATTACTGCCCCTCAGTTTGCTGCCCTGTTTTTCGATCACTGGTACTGTGAGAACGGTCTTCCTCGCGAGATCGTCTCTGATCGTGATAAGCTGTTTCTATCACACTTTTGGAAGACACTGCATGCCTTAACAGGTGTTAAGCTGAAGATGTCGTCGGCATATCATCCTCAAACCGATGGTGCAAGTGAACAGACAAACAAGACTGTTAACCAGTGCATCCGGTTTCACGTGGAATGTAATCAGAAAGGTTGGGTAAAAGCCTTACCCCGGGTGCATTTCCACATCATGAACTCAGTAAATGCTAGCACAGGTTTCTCTCCCTTTCAGCTTCATTTGGGCCGTTCACCTCGTGTGTTACCCCCCTTATCGGAGACACAGGTTGCCGACTCCGATTCCTTCGACGCTGCGTCATTTCTCTCGCGACTTGAACTTGATGTACTAGAAGCACAAGACAATCTGCTTGCTGCCAAGGCACAACAAGCCCAGGCCGCTAACCGCCATCGTCTCGCCAATCCTCATTTCGCTGTTGGTGATAAGGTTATGTTGTCTACTAAACATCGGCAACATGAATACATAATGAGCGGGTCAGGCCATGTAGCTAAGTTCATGCCTCGTTATGACAGTCCTTATACGGTTTTATCTGCTGCACCAGAGACTTCTACTTACGTTTTAGACATCCCGGGTTCTTCACATACGTGCAACTCATTTCATGCAAGCCATTTACGCGCTTATGTGGCAAATGATCAGGGACTATTTCCATCATGGGAACTTCCTCGTCCAGGCCCTGTCGTGACTGCAGACGGACAACTGGAGAATTTCATTGAACGGATTTTAGATGAGAAGAAGGTTGGATGCTCAAAGAAATATCTTGTGCGGTGGGTTGGTTATGGCCCAGAGGACGATGAGTGGCTGTCTCGGAAAGTCCTTGACAAATGCGAAGCCTTGGATAGATGGGAACAAGAACATGCATAACATGGTAATCTTTATTTTGACAATGGATACATGCTAACACCTTTTGGTAAGGACTGAGGGATAACATTGTGGAGGTTAGATCGGGGTGGAAGAGTAGATGAAGACACAAGTATAATCCAAGAAACGAAAGAATATTCAAGAAGTGACGCTGAAGACAGGTCGGCCTTTTTTTTAGGGTGGAGGGGTGTAAGCCTGGCGTCTTACTAACAGCTTACTAATATGACGTCCGTACATGCTAGGTCCGTGCACAGTGCTCTATTTCCTTTTCTGTCCCATAGTCAACACGTTTCCTCATATATACCCGAGATGCCCTCAGGCGGGACATCTCTTTCTTGCCCTCTCTCTCTCTCTCTCTCTCTCTCTCTTGCTCTCACTACTGTTATCCCTTGTAATATCGTGAATCCCACGCACTTGTCCACACATCAGGAAAAACATACTTGGCAATATAGTACTATATAGCCTCTATAGTGCTCAAAGCTCCATTGACAAGTCCCCAATATAAAGGCAATATAGCACCATGCATGAAATCTATAGTACTCTATAGTAGCCATAGTCTGACATGTAAATATGTATACAATGTAGCAACACTGCTATGGAGGCTACCAAGACTATATATTGTGATATAGTGCCTTCAGCTTCTATCATGACATTAATAGCTTCCATTGCCACATGCTATAACTACAGCATAGCACAACATAGACTACACTTCTTGGTCAGGCAGTATGCAGTACAATCCAGCATGTAATTAATCCATTTAGCACCCATAGTACTTAACACAGAGCTACTTTATATCAATCCAATTCATCCTCCACTGTCGACCCACCAGGTGGCAACCATCATCGCGAGTGGCAGCAATGACAAATACCATCATCAACAGTGGTGGAGCATGGCGAATAGGGCATGCAGTCGCCAGTGGTGATGGAGCTGGTGGTGGAGGTCTTACCGCGAACGTCATTGTCGTGTCCTTGTGTTGGTGGTCAATGTCATCGTCAGTGGTGACGATGGTGGCGGTGGGAGGGGGGACTCACCATGAACATTGTCATCAGTGAGGGGGGGAAACCTTGTAGTACCCCTCATGTCATCTCCGCTCCTGTCATTGTCGTTGCCATCGCCACCATGGCTGCTGGCTGCCGCTATCGTCGGTGTCGTGCCATCATGCTGGTGGCCACGCACATCTCGTCGTCATAGTTGTCTTTGTTGGGGTTGTTGCCACTGCTGCTGTCATTGTTGTTGTCAGCACAGTGCTGTTGTGGCAGTGGCCACATACGTCGCCTTGTCATCGTTGTCGCTGCTGTGTGGTACCATCACACACTTTGTTGTCATTGCCATGGTACGCCTGGACTTGTCTGCCATGCCCACATCTTATTGTAGATGGGCATCAAAGTAACACTGCTTGCCATGGCAGTCGTGTAGGTCAGGATCCGCAGTTAGGTCAGGGCGACGTCAGCGCAGCAGCAAGTGCTCGTAGTATGGCACATAGTCGACCTTTGCAGTATGGCGTCAATAGAAGGATGAATCTTGTAGTAATCCACAGCGAGTGTCATCATTGTTGTCATGGCTGCCGCGTCGTCAGTGTCATGCCGGTGGCCACATACATCCCATTGTCATCGTTGTTGTTGTCATGGCTGTCACCGCTGCTGCTGTCGCTGTCATCATCAGCATGCCCACATCCTATCGTAGACAGGCATCGCAGTATCGCCGTTTGCCATGGCAGTCGTGCAGGTCGTTCGGCAGTCCGTCTTCAGAGTCTCTGTAACCTTGGTCTGTAATGGCGCCTTTGCAGTTGCAAAAGGACTAGTAGACTTCGATCGTCATCCCACTTCAAGGAAGTTATGCTGCAAGGCGGTATGCGGCTGCATGTGCCGTGCAGGACAGCAAACGAGCTATCACGCGACAAAATCAACAAAGTCGTCATCCGAGCATCCAAGGACTTGAGCGACTCGGAGAACCGTGGTTCCAGGTCGTCTTCTCTCTCTTGGAGTTCACCAGAGGTCGTGGCACCCCAAGAGCTCTTGTAATACAGAGTTCTTAGGCGTAAAAGTGGCGCGGGCTGGGTATGGTTTTGCAGGTGTTCGAAGCTCTCAATACAACAATGTGGCAGAGGGCAGTGGAGAAAAAAGAGACAAAAGAAAAACGTACGATAACGGGCAGTGTTGAACTTCATCACTGACATAAGCTACTCCATCAAAAATATGCCAAGTGTCAAGCTTTCAAATGCAACCCACGTGACTCACGGGCCACCGAATGACTACTACCACGATCGATGACGACACTTTGCCACTTCCACTACCTCCGCTAACTACCATGATGGTGAGCACCAGCGCTATGTACTGACTTGTCCATGCTTATCACTCTCCTTACCACCACCACCGCTGTCCATTCGACGACACAGCCACGACCACGGCCACTATGCGTTGAACACCACCACCAGACGATGGCAACAACGACAACAACGACAGTGGCGCCACCAGCACCAGCACAACGACAATGGTTAGCGATCACCATTAGCATTGATGATGCGACAACCAACACCAGAACGACGGCGGTGACTACCTCTCCACCCCAGCACCAGTATCGACGCCACAACCACCATCACCACCACCAGGACAACGGCGATGACAGACTCCTCCACCCAGCACGATGACGACGGCGGTGACGTCACCAGCATCAACATGACGACGACAGCCAGCGATCATCACCACCAGGACAATGTCGATGACAACCCGTCCACCCCAATACGATGACGTTGACGTTGATTACCCCATCACCACCAGCACCAGGACGACGACGACGACCCTCCCCCCTCCATCCAAGGTAACGACAACCGACAAACAGCGACGATAGCTACCCTATCACCATCACCACCAGTACCAAGATGATGGCAGCGATGCCCCCTCCACCCCAGCACTGACGTTGACGGCAATTACCCCATCACCACCGGCACCAGGACGATCACAACGATGACCCCCCTCCATCCCAGCACGCTAACAACAACCAACAAATGGCAATGATGGCTACCCTACCACCACCACCAAGACAACGGCAGTGATGCCCCCTCCACCCCAGCACGATGACGTTGACGGCAATTACCCCATCACCACCAGCACCAGCCTGTATGACCACAATGACGACCCCCTCCATCCCAGCATGCCAACAATGACAAATGGCGATGACGACGCCTCTACCACCACCACCAGGATGACAAACACCGACGGTGATGACCCCACCGGCCCTACCGTCACCACCAGTACTAGTAGGATGACGACAATGACAGCTCCAACACGATGGCGATGATGACAGCCCCACCACCCCAGCGCAATTAGTATTACCATCCATGTAGTAGCTAGTAGTAATAAATGGAATTTCCTACAATATCCACTATCTACAGGTGCAACTTGTGTGGGTGCCCAGATCATGTCAACTTTTTTGATCTATGTACATACCTGAGCCTTGTGGATGGGTGTGGATACCCATAGGTATACACCCATGCCATTCCCTAGTACTACTAGTGTGAATGGGTGACTTAGGACAACAATGTAGGCTACCTTGACTCTGGAAGATGCATAGTGTGAACATGGGCTACAATAACTATGGTGAGCTATCAGGACAACACTATCAGCAATAGTGGCAGCCATGTGCTATCTGTCACACAGTGACATCTTGATAGCACTCCATATCAGGTGCCTGATGCAATATATTACAATCAAGCCTCTAATAGGCTTGGTACCTTAGTGGCTATGCTATATAGCAAAATGTTTTTCCTGATGCGTTCTTCCGAGCTACTATCCTGAGTGTTACTCCCCTCGTGGTGAGTTTCCATCTTGCTCTGAATCCCCAACTTTCCACACTGTTTGGAGAAGCCCACCATGCAGCAAACATGCCACACTCCACTCCAGCACGACACTGAGTCAAACCCAGTAAGCTCATCAGCAAAGTGACCTTTTTTGGGTACAGGGTTCCCAGGATCCCCTGCCATGTCTGGATCTGTACAGACAACACAGATAGGGGTCATATTGCACAGACCTCCCCTACAATGTCTGGACCTGTACAGACAACACAGAT
>Ga0307516_10006990_pt1 | contig 13086 bp, 10 predicted proteins | sample 19_EM_MG_FD_203310 | JGI IMG/M metagenome (GOLD analysis project Ga0307516, IMG submission 203310) | Populus trichocarpa ectomycorrhiza microbial communities from riparian zone in the Pacific Northwest, United States - 19_EM | ecosystem: Host-associated > Plants > Roots > Unclassified | place... | reverse complement strand
CTGAGACCTTTGTCTCCTCCCCCAGCCACAGCAGCCACCGCGCCGGCCGCCGCGAGGCCCGGCCCGCCCACACCGGCCCCATCCGGGCCGGTTGCGCCAGCCTCGGCACAGCCCGTCCCGCCCGCGCAGGCCGCTGCCAGGCCCGTCCCGCCCGTTCCGGTCACGTCCGGGGCAGGCTCTTCGGCGGCCGGTCCGTCGGCGGCCGACACCGCCGTGATTCGGACGGATACGCCGGCCGGCGGGGCTCCGGACCCCGTAGTCGCTCGCGCCGCCGCAGCCGCTCGCGCCGCCGCAACCAACCGTGCCCCGGCCAGGACCGACGCGCCGCCGGCGGCTCCGGCCAGCGCGATCCCGTCCGTGGGGACCTCTGGCGTGCGCCCCCAGGCGGCTGCGGCGGCTCCGGTCGCCGCTTCCCCGCCCGCGGGGAACGACTTCGACTTCTTCGCCGCCGCCGCGGCCGGCGCTGCGCCGGCCGAGCCTGACACCACGCCTCGGCAGCCCACCGGCGCCGCAGGAGCGGAAGCAGCCGGGCCGGCCCGGCCCACCTCACCGGTCAAGGCCGGTTTCCCGGCGCCCACCAGCACAGACAACGGCATCACAGGCAACGGCCGCGAGCAAACACCAGCCTTCGCGCAGCCCACGACAGAAGTCCCGGCGGCGGCCGGCTTCCCGCGATCTTCCCCAGCGGATCCGACGTCCGGATTCGGACGTGTCGCACGCGACGACAGTCCGGAGGCGAGCGGGTTCCCCCAAACAGTCGACATCCGGGCGACCCGCCCGGATGGTGGCGGATACCGGCGGGCGGACGGCGCGGACTCACGTCTCGCGGGCGGACCCGTCGGCGCCGGACCCGGTTCCGGCAAAGATCACGACGTCTACCCGCCGCCCACCAGCAGCTATGGTCGGCAGCCCGCCGACGGCGTCGAGCAGCCAAACGGCGCCGACAGGCGGCAATGGGCCGCGACCAATGCCGATCGCACAGGCGGCACCGACCCGCGGGCGACCGAGACCTACCCGGCGCAGGCCGGCGGCTATCGCCAGGACGCGGGCCACGCCGAGGCGGTCAACGGTTTCGGCGGCCAGCCGGCGAACGACCACTACGCGGCCACCGCGGGCGACCGCAGGCAGCCCGAGGGCTACCCACCCGGAAGCGACCCGAGAGCCACGGATTCGTTCCCGCGCGGCGACCGGCAGACCGCCCGCGACCAGCCACGCAGCAACGAACGACCGGAGACCGATCTCGCGGCCGCCGGCTTCGCGCGATCGACCGCCGCCGAACCACGCGCCAGGGACGACCACCCACCGGCGAGCGACTTCGCCCGCCCCGGCCGCGCCAGGCAACGTCCCGACGACGCCCTCCCGGCGGCGCCACCGACCGACCCGCGCCAGCCATCCGATGAGCGGCAGGACCGCGGCACACCAGGCCGTCAATTCCCCGCACCCATAGCCCGACTTTCCACCGGCCGCAGCGCCGCCGATCGGAGCGCCGCCGATCGGAGCGCCGCCGGCCGGGACGGGGTTGAGGCTCGGCAGACACCGGCCGGCGGCGGCCCGATGGCTCGGAGTCAGGACCCGTCGGCCACCGCGATCATCCGTACCGCCGATGCCCCGACCGGCCTGCTGCCCTCGGTGCGGCAGCGCGCCGGCAGCCAGCCGGCGCCGGAGGTGCGTACCCCCTTGCCCAGCCGGGACGGCGACAAGGGTGACGCCGTCGGTGCGGCCTCGGTTTCCGCCGCCACAGCCGCCGTGGCGGCCGATCCCGGCCCGGCGGATCCCGGCGATGAAGGCCCGCCGCGGCGTGGGGAGAAGGTCGTCAAGCTGCGCCCCGAGCAGACCGATGAGGGTTACAAGAGCGTGTACTCCGAGCTGACCCGCCCGACCGTCGGTTCGCGGATCCGGGCCGGCATCCGGGTCTCCGGCGAGCTGATGATCACCTTCGGGCTGATTGTGCTGCTTTTCGCCGGTTATGAGGTCTTCGGCAATTCGGCCAAGGTCGAGAGCGAGCAGGACACCCTCGCCAACCAGCTCGACGAGCAGTGGAACGATCCGACCGTCGCGCCGAGCACCGGGCCCAGCAAGGCCGCACCCGCCGCGCCGGGCAAGAACCTCGTCGGCCGGCTCTACATCCCGAAGCTCGGCATGGAGTGGGTTGTCGTCAACGGCGTGCGGCCGCAGGACATCCGGTACGCGCCCGGGCACTATCCCGACACCGCGGATCCCGGCAAGGTCGGCAACTTCTCGGTCGCCGGACACCGGATCCGGAAGATCTTCTGGCGGCTGGACGAGCTGCGGCCCGGCGACGTGATCGGGGTGGAAACCCGGTCAAGCTGGTACGTATACAAGGTCAGCAGCAGCGAAGTCGTCAAGCCCAGCGCCGTCGAGGTGGTGGCGCCGGTGCCCGGCAAGCCGAACGCGAAGGCGACCAAGGCGATGCTGACGCTGACCACCTGCAACCCGAAGTTCAACAACTATCAGCGGCTCATCGTGCACGCCGAGCTCGTCGACACGGTGAAGCGGGACTCAGCACTGCCCGACGCCGGCAAGCCCGACGAGATGAAGAAGGCGTAGGGAGGGCCGCGGTGTATGCCTGGATCTGGCGCAAGCTGCCCTTCGGGCTGTGGGGCAAGCTGACCGGTTCGCTCGCGCTGGTCGCGCTGGTCGGCGCGCTGCTCTGGTACGTCGTCTTCCCGTGGGCGACCCCGCTGCTGCCGTTCGACGACGTGCAGGTGGGCACGGGTACCGAACAGGGCGGCCCGGCCCAGCAGGATCCGAACGTGGTCCCCGGCGACGACCCGCAGCTGGGACCGGACGAGATCCCGTACAACGAACATTCGAATGAGCCCGAACCGACTGCCAGCTAGGGTGACCGCCGTGCGCATCCTCGTGATCGACAACTACGACTCGTTCGTTTTCAACCTGGTGCAGTACCTCGGCCAACTCGGCGCGGAGTGCGAGGTGCGGCGCAACGACGAGATCACCGTGGCCGACGTCGGCGGCTTCGGCGCCGCCGGGGTGCTGCTCTCCCCCGGACCGGGTACGCCGGAGCGCGCCGGCATCATGATGGACGTCATCACGGCGTACGCGGGCAAGCTGCCGATGTTCGGTGTCTGCCTGGGCCACCAGGCGATCGGTGCCGCGTTCGGCGCCACGGTGACCCGCGCGCCGGAGTTGCTGCACGGCAAGACGTCCACGGTGCAGCACAAGGGCACGGGCGTGCTGGCCGGCCTGCCGGATCCGTTCACGGCGACCCGCTACCACTCGCTGGCCGTGCTGCCCGAGACGCTGCCGGAGGAGCTTGAGGTCACCGGCTGGACGGAGTCCGGCGTGGTGATGGCGATGCGGCACCGCACGCTGCCGATCGAGGGCGTGCAGTTCCACCCGGAATCGGTACTGACCGAGGGCGGCCACACGATGCTGGCGAACTGGCTGGCCACCTGCGGGCTGCCGGTCGCGCTGGAACGCGCCCCGGCGCTGGCAGCCGAGGTGGAGACCCGCCGCCGCTCGGCCTTCGCCACCGCCTGACAAGAAAGCCCGGACGCGAGTCGCGTCCGGGCTTCGTTGTAGTAAGTGGGCTCAGTCGAGGATGCCGTCGATCGAGCCGCCACCACCGTCGCCGCCCGGATCCTCGGTGTCGGTCGGATCCGGCGACGCGGAGTCGCTCGGATCCGGCTCCTCCTCGGCGATCACCGTCAGGACGATCTCGGTCGACCTGGACACCTTCCTGCCGCCGCCCGGGGTCTGCTCGACGACCGTGTTGGGAGTCCCTACCTGGTCCGACACCTGAGTGGTGATATTCGTGAAGCCGGCGTTCTCCAGCAGCGCCTTCGCGACATCGACGGGCTTGCCGACGACCGGCGGCACCTCCAGCAGGTTGCCCTTCGAGATCTTGACCGTGATGGTCGTCTCCGGCTTGACCTGCTCGCCCGCGCTCTCGACCTCGAGCACCTGGCCGGCTTGCGCGGTGCTGTTCACCTCTTGGAAGTCCGCCTTCAGGCGAGCGTTCTCGAGCGCAGACTCGGCCGCATCCCGGGTGCTGCCGACCAGGTTGCTCGGCACCCGGGTGGTCTCCGGGCTGGTGCACATCTGGAAGGAGACCGCCTGGTCGACGCGGATCGAGGTCTTCTCCACCGGCGTCTGCTTCTCGACCTCGTCCTGGCAGTCCTTGGTCTCGACGGGCTCGCCGACGGTGATCTGCGTGAAGCCCGCATCCGTGAGCTTCGCCCGCGCGTCGTTCTCGGACAGTCCGGTCACCTTCGGCATCGACACCGTCTCCGGCGGGGTTTCGGTGTCGTCCTTGGTGTTGTTGGACAGGGCCAGGCCGATGCCCAGCGCCACCACCGCGAGCACGCCGAGCGCGGCCAGCACCGCCATCACCCAGGACGACGCCTTGCGGTCCGGCGGCTGCGGCCCGCGCGGGCCGGCCTGCGGGATCGCCCGGGTCATCGCCGTCGGCGCCTGGCGCATCGGGCCGGCCATCGCCATCGTCTCGGCCTCGGTCATCACCGGGGTGGCCAGGACCGGGCGGCCCGACACCGCGCGCAGCGCGTCGGCGCGCATCTCCTGCGCGCTCTGGTAGCGGTTCAGCGGGTTCTTCGACAGCGCCTTCAGCACGATCGCGTCGACGTCCGGCGGGACCTCGCGGTTGATGTCGCTCGGCGCCTTCGGCTCCTCGCGGACGTGCTGGTAGGCGACGCTGACCGGGCTGTCGCCCACGAACGGCGGGTGCCCGACCACGAGTTCGAACAACACGCAACCCGCGGCGTACACGTCGGAGCGTGCGTCGACGGACTCGCCGCGCGCCTGCTCGGGCGAGAGATACTGCGCCGTACCGATGACCGCGCTGGTCTGCGTCATCGTGGTGGCACCGCTGGCCAGTGCCCGGGCGATGCCGAAGTCCATCACCTTGACCTGGCCGTTCGGGGTGACCATCACGTTGCCGGGCTTGATGTCGCGGTGGATGATGCCGTGCCGGTGGCTGAACTCCAGCGCGGCGCAGATGTCCGCGATCATCTCCAGCGCCCGGCGCGGCTGGATGCGCTGCTCGGCGGCGAGAACTTCCTTGAGGGTCCGGCCGGCGACGAACTCCATGACGATGAACGGCAGCTTCTCGCCGGTCGACGACAGCTCCTCGCCGGTGTCGTAGACGGCGACGATGGCCGGGTGGTTCAGGGCCGCGGAATTCTGCGCCTCGCGGCGGAACCGCTCCTGGAACGTGGCGTCGCGGGCCAGGTCGGTGCGCAGCATCTTGATCGCCACGTCGCGGCCGAGGCGCAGGTCACGACCCTTGTGCACCTCTGCCATGCCGCCGTAGCCGAGCAGCTCGCCGACCTGGTACCTGCCACCGAGCAGGCGGGCCTGCGCCGTCATAACGTCTGTCGTCCTTCGGTCGCGTGGTTCAGGCTGTGCCGAACGGCCGCCTGCTTCGTAAGAAGATACGACGCCGCGGGCGCCCGCAGATCAGTCGAACCCGAGTAGCCGTTCGGCGGCCGCGGACCATAGTCGCGCATGGAGCTGTCATTACCCTGTTGAACCAGGAACGAGATCACCCCGGCGCAGAGCAGCACCAGCAGGGCCAGCACCACGGCCAGCACGATCAGCACCTGCCGGCCGCCGGAGCCCTCGGGCTGCTGGCCGCCCTGCATCTGGCCACCCTGCATCGGCTGATGCTGCATCGGCGGCACCGACGGATGCCGGTACGGCTGCTGCGCGGGCGGCACCGAGGCCGCGCCACGGGCCTGGGCACCGGAGACCGGCCGCGGGATCGGCGGATAGGGCGGCCGGGACTGTCCGGCGGCCGGGTGCCCGGGCGGGCCGGACGTAGGCGCGCCCGAGTGCGGCCTGTTCGGCGCCGCGGGCCCGCCGGACTGCGGCCTGTTCATCGCCGGGCCACCCGACGGCGGGCGCCCCGCCGGGGCAGCGCCGTTGACAACCGACTGCTGATGCACCTGGGTGGTCAGGGAGGACGCGGCCTGTCGCGCCACTGCGGCCATCGAGGACGCGGTGGGCCAGCGGGCGCCGGGGTCCTTCGCGAGGGCCCGGTCGACAATCGAGCGGACCGCCGGCGGGATGTCGGCGGGCAACGGCCGCGGCGCGTCCCGGACGTGCTTCATCGCGATCTCGATCGGCGTCGCGCCGTCGAAGGGCCGGTGCCCGGACAGGCATTGGTAGGCGACCACGCCCAGGGCGTACACATCGGAGGCGGCCGTGGCGACCGCGCCCGACGCCTGCTCCGGCGAGATGTAGGAGGCCGTGCCGAGCACGGAGCCCGCCACGGTCAGCTGCCCCACCAGGGCGGACCGGGCGATGCCGAAGTCGGTGAGCACCAGCGTGCCGTTCGGCCGGACCAGCAGGTTGCCCGGCTTGACGTCGCGGTGCACGATGCCGTTCGCGTGCGCGGCCTGCAGCGCGTCCGCGGCCTGCGCGACCAGCGCCATGGTGCGGGCCGGCGTGAGCCGGCCGACCCGGCTCAGGGTGCGCGACAGGGCGTCGCCCTCCACGTACTCCATCACCAGGAACGCGAGTTGCTGGTCGCTGCCGTAGTCGTAGACATCGACCACGCCGGGGTGGTTGATCGTGGCCATGGTCCGGGCCTCGCCGCGGAACCGCTCGGCGAAACCCGGCTCGTCCAGCAGGGCCGGGAGCAGGATCTTTACCGCGACCGTACGGCCCAGCACCTCGTCGGTGCCGCGCCACACGTCGCCCATGCCGCCGCCCGCGATCCGCTCATCCAGGCGATACCGGCCACCGAGGGTGACCCCAGGGCTGATCATGTCAGTCCCCTCCCCGGCCCGCCGCGGCCTTCATGATGAGCCCGGCGATCCGGGCTGCCTCGGCACTCGCGTGGCCGCCGGGCACGTTCTCCAGCATGACGCAGACAGCCGAGACTGCCTCACCCTTGTCGTTGAAGGCGAATCCGATGAACCATCCGTGGTCGTCGGCACCGACCGCGTTCTGCGCCGTACCGGTCTTGCCGCCGACCTCGAAGCCGTCGATCTGGGCGCGCTGGCCGGTGCCGTTCTCGACGACGCTGACCATCATCTCCCGCAGGTCGCTCGCGACCTGGCTGCTGACCGGCGTGCGCAGCGTCTCCGGGTTGGCGTTGTAGATCGGCCGCCGGTCGGGGCTGAGCAGCTGCTGGACCAGGTACGGCCGCATCTGCTTGCCGCCGTTGGCGACCGTCTCCGCCATCAGCGCGCCCTGCATCGTCGTCATCCGGACGTCCTTCTGGCCGATCGACGACTGGGCCAGGCCGGCCTGGTCGATGCTGCCGTCCGGGTTCTTGATGTCGCCGGTCCGGCTGGCCGCCACCGGCAGGCCCGAGCCCTTCAGGTCGCCGACCGTCAGGTCGTCCTGCTCGAAGCCCCAGTCCTGGGCCGCCTTCTTGACCTTCTCGCCGCCCAGCTCGACGCCGAGCTGGGCGTAGCCCGTGTTGCAGCTGTCGGTCAGCGCCTCCTTGAGGCTGACCCGCGCGCCGGGGCAGGTCTGGTCCTCGGAGTTGCGGATCGGGGCGCCGGAGCCGGGCGCCGTGTAGCTGGAGCCGGCCGGGATCTCGGTGCTCTGCTTGTAACCGTTTTGCAACGCGGCGGCCGAGATGATCACCTTGAAGGTGGAGCCCGGCGGGTACGTCTCGGACAGCGCGCGGTTCAGCAGCGGCTTGTCCTTGTCCGCGTTCAGCTTGTTGTACGCCGTGGAGGCCGCCCCGGTGTCGTGGGAAACCAATTGGTTCGGGTCGTAACTGGGGAACGACACCAGCGCCTGGATCGCGCCCGTCCGCGGGTCGATCGCGACCGCCGAGCCCTTCTTGGCGCCGCGCTCATTGTTGGTGAGCTGCTTCCAGGCCGTCTCCTGCGCCTTGGGCTTGACCGACAGCACGACGTTGCCGCCGCCGCTCTGGTCGCCGGTGAACATGGCGCTGACCCGGTCGGCGAAAAGCTTGTCGCTGGCGCCGGAGAGGAACTCGTTCTCGCTGCGTTCGATGCCGACCTCGGCGATGTTCACCGGCTTGTAGCCGACGATCGGGGCGTAGAGCTCCTTCTCCGGGTAGACGCGCAGGTACTTCAGCGTGTCCTCGGTGACCTTGTTCTGCGCGAGAGCCTGGCCGTCCGCCTCGATGACGCCGCGCGGCACTTCGTACTCCGCGACCTGGACGCGGCGGTTGTAGTCGCTGGTGCGGTAGTCGTCGGCCTTGTAGGCCTGGACCCAGTTGAGGTTGGCGAAGAGCAGGCCGAAGAGCACGAGGATGACCACGCCGGCCCGGCGCAGGGGTGCGTTCACGGCTTGATCACCTCCGTCATGGCGCCGTGGAGCTGGGCGGGCGGTTGCTTCGGTCCACCGGACTGTGCCGCCGGGCCGGAGGTCGCGGGTCTGCGGGCGGCATCGGAGATCCGCAGCAGCATCGCGACGAGCAGCCAGTTCGCCATCAGCGACGAACCACCGGCGGACAGGAAAGGCGTCGTCTGACCGGTCAGCGGGATCAGGCCCGTGATGCCCCCAAGGATGACGAAGACCTGCAAGCCCAGGGTGAACGCGAGGCCGCCGGCGACCAGCTTGCCGAACGAGTCGCGGACCCCGAGCGCCGCCCGCAAACCCCGCTCGACGATCAGCAGGTAGCAGACCAGCAGGGCGGAGAGGCCGAACAAGCCGATCTCCTCGCCCATGCCGGCGAAGATGAAGTCGGTACGCACCTCGGGCACGAAGCCGGGCGAGCCCGCACCCGGTCCGGAGCCGAACAGACCGCCGGTGCCGAGCCCGAGCAGGCCCTGGACCAGCTGATAGCTGCCGCCGACCGCCTCGTAGTACTTGGGCGCGAACGGGTCCAGCCAGACCGACGCACGGTCGTAGAAGTTGGCGAACGGGCCGCCGACCGCCGCACCGAGCAGATACGCCACGTAGACGCCGCCGAAGAACATGACCAGGCCGATGATCAGCCAGCTGGCCCGCTCGGTGGCGACGTAGAGCGTCACCACGAACAGGCCGAAGTACAGCAGGGCCGTGCCGAGGTCCTTCTCGAAGACGAGGACCAGCAGAGAAAGTAGCCAAACCGTGATGACCGGGCCGAGGTCGCGGCCGCGCGGGAAGTCGATGCCAAGGAAGCGGCGGCTGGCCAGCGACAGCACCTCGCGCTTGCGGACCAGGTAGTAGGCGAAGAAGGAGACCAGCGCCAGCTTCGCGAACTCACCGGGCTGGATCGAGAACGAACCGATCCGGATCCACAGCTTCGCGCCGTTGACCTCGGAGAGGCTGCCCGGCAGCACCGCCGGGATCATCACCAGCACGATGCCGACCAGGCCCAGCGTGTACGCGTAGCGGGAGACGGTCTTGTGGTCGCGCACGACGACCATCAACACCGCGGCCAGCACCAGCGCCGCCAGCGTCCAGGCCAGCTGCCGGCCGCCCGTGCCGGCGAAGATGCCCGGCTCCGGCTGCTTCTCGGCGATGGCCCTGGCCAGGTCGAGCCTGCGCAGGAAGCCGACGCCGAGGCCGTTGATCAGCGCCACCGCCGGGATCAGAATCGGATCGGCGTACGGCGCGGTGAAGCGGACCACCAGGTGCAGGCCGAAGAACAGGATGCTCAGCAGCGCTGCCGGCACCCAGAACTTCGGCGTGACCTTGTCGAACTGGTTGGCCTCGACCGTGGCGCCGTACACGGCCACGATCACCATCGCGAAGGCGAGTAGCCCCAGCTCCGCGTTGCGCCCCGTCCTCTTGCCCGGGACGCGCGGCATCTCACCCGTCGACGCGGGTGTGGGGGCCGGGAGGGCGGGCGCGGTCAAGAAGGAGTCCCCAGACTTCGGTGAGCGGGCGCTCAGTCGACGGGCCGGCACCCGACCGGGTCGACGACCGGCGGGGCAGACTCCGAGGGCTGGGCGTCCGGCGTGGTGGCTGGCGTGGTCGCCGGCGCCGAGGAGGTGTTGGTGGTGGTGCTCCGGCTGGGAGACGTGGTCTCACCGGCCGCGGACGGCGCGCGGGACGGGGTCGCCGACTCCGACGCCGTCGGCGACGCACTGTCGAGCGCGCAGATCGGCTTCAGATTGGGATTGGACGGCTCTTCGCTGGTGAGCTCGGCCAGCCGGCTCTTCGCATCCGGTTGGCTGTCGGCGTGGATGCCCTGCTTGACCCTGTCCTGCGCGACCTGGGTGAGGTCGTCCAGGCGGGCCGGGCTGGTCTCGGTGACGCTGGACAGGTCGAGGCCGGCGATCTGGCCGGGCACGCCGCGGAAGATCGCCAGCTGGCCCTGCTCGGTGGCGCCGACGTAGTACTGCTCCTGGGTGTACTGCCAGCCCAGATAGAGGCCACCGCCGAGAACGCCGAGGAGCACCAACAGCAGCAGGCTGGTCCGGACCGGGTGCCGCTTCGGCTGCTCCGGCTCGTCGCGCTCGTACGCCGCCCCCTCGGGCTGCGCCGGTCGCGGCGGTGCCTGCAGCGCGGCCGCGCGGGCCGCGGCGCTGGAGGCGTCCGCCACCGTCGAGTTGCCACGGTCGCGGGCGGCCGCGCCGCCGACGATCGGAGCCTGCTCCATGATGTCGGCGTCGGTCGCGTCGGCGATCACCACGGTGATGTTGTCGGGGCCGCCGCCGCGCAGCGCCAGCTGCACCAGCCGCTCCACGCACACCTGCGGATCCGGGATGTCCCGCATGCTCTCGCCGATGGTCTCGGCGCTGACGACGCCGGAGAGGCCGTCGCTGCAGATGAGATAGCGGTCGCCCTTGAGCACCTGGCGGACCGAATACTCCGGGTCGATGTCCCGGCCGTCGAGCGCTCGGGTGAGCAGCGACCGCTGTGGGTGGCTGCTCGCCTCCTCCGGACTGATCCGGCCCTCGTCGACCAGCATCTGTACGTAGGTGTCGTCCTTGGTGATCTGAGCGAACTCGCCCTGGCGCACCATGTAGGCGCGCGAGTCGCCGATGTGCACCATGCCGATCTTGCTGCCGGAGAAGAGCACCGCGGTCAGTGTGGTGCCCATGCCCTCCAGGTGCGGATTGGCATCGACGGTGTCGCGCAGCGTCTGGTTGGCCATGCCCACGGCGTGTCGGAGGGCGTCCACCAGCGCATCACCGGGGACGTCCTCGTCGAGCGGTGCCATGGCCGCGATGACGATGTTGCTAGCGACGTCACCAGCGGCCATGCCGCCCATGCCGTCGGCGACGGCAAGAAGCCGCGGTCCGGCGTAGACGGAGTCTTGATTTCCGTCTCGGATCAGACCGCGGTCACTTTGTGCGGCGTAGCGCAGGGTCAGGGTCATGGCCGTAACTCAAGGGAAGTGCGGCCGATCCGGATCGGCACGCCAAGGGGGACGGGAGTAGGTCCGGAGACCTTACCGCGATCGAGATAGGTGCCGTTCGTCGAGCCGAGATCCTCGACGAACCACTGGCCATCCCGCGGTACGAGCCGGGCGTGTCGAGCCGACGCGAAGTCGTCCGTGATGACCAGCGTCGAGTCCTCCGCCCGTCCGATAGTGATCTGCGCCTCACCGAGCGTGATCCGCGTGCCGGCCAGTTGGCCGGCGGTCACGACGAGTTGCCGAGCCGCCTTGCCGCGTTTCGCCTTCGCCGGGCGGCCCTGCGTCACCGCGCCACCCACCCCACGAGGGCTGGCAACGAGGCTCTTGGACCGGACACCGGCGAAGAGGTCCTTGCGGATGACTCCCACCACCGTGAACACGAAGATCCACAGCAGGATCAGGAAGCCGAACCGGGCGACGGTGAGGACGAATTCTGGCAAGGTGCCTAGCCGTCCACTCGGAACGTGAGCGTGGTCGTGCCCAACTGGATCATGTCGCCCGGGTTGAGCGCCACGGCCGACACCCGCTGACCATTGACCATCGTTCCGTTCGTCGAACCCAGATCGGTCAGCACAACCTGGCTGCCGTCGTAGTCCAGCCGGGCATGCCGGCGCGAAATGCCCACGTCGGGCAGGCGCAGATTCGCCTGATCGCCGCGGCCAATCACCGTCGAGCCCATCTGCAGGGGATACGTGCGCCCATCGCCCGAGACAAGGCCGACATTCCGGCCATTGTGCCCGTGCTGCTGGTAGCCACCCTGCGGCTGTTGTTGGTCATACGGCGAATACGCCGGCGCCGCGTCATACGCAGGCTGCTGCACCGGGGCGACCTCGCCGCCGGTGTACACCTCCGCCGTGACCCGGAACATGCCGGTATCGAGCCCATCACCGCGCTCGATCTCGACGATGACGTCACCGTAGACCGTCCAGGCCTGCTCACCGATGAACTCCGCCTGCGACTGGGCCAACTCCTGGGCCAGCGCGGCGGCATACGGCGCCAGCCTGCTGTGATCATATGGCGAGAGATCGATCACGTAGCGGTTCGGCACCAGAGTGCGGCCACCGGCGAGGATAGCCTTGTGTGCCTCGGCCTCCCGCTGCATGGCATTCAGAATCTCCACCGGGTGTACGACACCCTTGAACACCTTCGCAAAGGCCCCCTCGACCAGGCCTTCCAACCGCTTCTCAAAGCGCTGCAGCACGCTCACCGGCTCCTCCTCGGGTTCCGAGGACATGATGGTATCCGGCCGCCGCTTCCGCATCACTGCGAAGAGCAGCCGGTCGCTCCTGACCCTCGTATTGCGGCCCCTGACGCCGTGCTAGTCTTCCCAGGCGTCACGGGCAGTATCTGCTCGCGGTGTAACGAGGGACAGCGTAGTCTGTTCCGGCTAACTGAGTGCCACGGGGATGTGGCGGAATGGCAGACGCGCACGGTTCAGGTCCGTGTGTCCGAAAGGACGTGGGGGTTCAACTCCCCCCATCCCCACGAGCAACTAGGCGACCTATGCCCGCAAAAAGCGCGGGCCTAGGTCGCTCGTCATATCTTCTCCGGGGGCCGAGCCCCCGGAAGCCCCGCGTTGCGGTGGGCACCCTTCACCCCTCGGTGAGCGTGCTTCCTGCTTCGCACACCCCGCCGGGCGTGGCTCCTGCTTCGCACACCCCCCGGTGAGCGCGCTTCCCGTTTCGCACACCCCGCCGGGCGCGGCTCCTGCTTCGCACACCCCCCGGTGAGCGCGCTTCCCGTTTCGCACACCCCGCCGGGCGCGGCTCCTGCTTCGCACACCCCCCGGTGAGCGCGCTTCCCGT
>Ga0307516_10006989_pt1 | contig 13086 bp, 23 predicted proteins | sample 19_EM_MG_FD_203310 | JGI IMG/M metagenome (GOLD analysis project Ga0307516, IMG submission 203310) | Populus trichocarpa ectomycorrhiza microbial communities from riparian zone in the Pacific Northwest, United States - 19_EM | ecosystem: Host-associated > Plants > Roots > Unclassified | place... | reverse complement strand
TCGCACGCGCTTGAGGATGAGGCTGTGGTGCGCACTCGGCGATGCCGGAGTAGTCGCACGCGCCTAATGGTTACTCGGAGTTGTGGTGCGCACTCAGTGATACCGGAGCAGTCGCACGCGCTTGAGGGTGAGGCTGTGGTGTGCACTTGGCGATGCCGGAGTAGTCGCACGCGCCTAATGGTTACTCAGAGTTGTGGTGCGCACTCGGTGATACCGGAGCAGTCGCACGCGCTCGAGGATGAGGTTTGTGGTGCGCACTCCGTGAGCCGGAGCAGTCGGACGTGCCAATTGTTGTGGCCGTCGTACGCACTCGGTGATGCCGGAGCTGCTGTGCGCGTCCATTGCTGACGATTGACAGACCATGCTGAGGACCGGCCTGGAAATCGGCCTGGTATCCAGGGGAAGCTCCTGGCGAATCGTGTGGCGGTTGGTTTAAACAGTTTTTGTTTCCCTCTCCTTACTTTCCTTGGAGGATGCACTCTTTCTCCTATGTCCGTGGTTTTCCCTGCGGGGGTTTTTACACGGTTACAATTTTAATGAGGCATCCGAGGATTTGGGGTTTTTTCACTGTCATTTTCTTGTTTCACAGTTATTCTCTGCTGCTCTTCCTACGAGGGGAAGTGTCAGAAATATGGGTTGAGGTCCAGCCTAAGCTTGACGAGGCCGCGGCGCTCAGTTGCGTCCGGAAGGCATCAGGTGGTGGAGGTGGCAATTCGCCACTGGTGACGCGGCAAGCTGCCACCGGCGACATCTACACCGGAGGGGGCAAGTTGCCACACTGGGTATCTGGACGAGTCAGTGATGTGTAATGGGCTTGCTTCTGCATGTATATATAGAGAGCGGTCCTCCCGCTATGGTGAAAAAGATCAAGCAACGGAGTTCCTATACACCCTATCACTCGAATATTTTAACACATTTATTAACGACAACCCCCTACTGAGTACGCATGCGGTGCGTGTAGACAATACTCTCTGCGTGTAGACAATATGCTCTGCGTGAAGACAATACACTCTGCGTGTAGACAATACGCTCTGCTTGTAGACGATACTCAGTATGTGTACTAATCAGGAGAAAATTATTTTGTGTTTGGAACTTATATTAACTATCTAGCAATAGAATACATCGACAGCTACCTGCAAGATACTGTAAAGGGAGCAACAAATGCATTGGAAGCGTATTTCCAGCAGGAAAGCCCCACAAGCACATGAAGCAAGGAAATCCAATCAAAATATCTGGAACGAATCTAGTGAGCAAATCCAGCGAGAGAATCTGCAGCGAATTCAGTGAGCAAATCCAGCAAGCAAATCCAGCGAGCAAATGTAGGGAGTGAATCCAGCGAGCAAATCTACCAAGCAAATCCAGTGTGTGAATCCAACAAGAGAACTAGCAAGCAAATCCGGCAAGATAATCAAGCAAGAGAATCAGCAAGAGAATCCAGCAAGAAAATCAGCAAGAGAATCAGCAAGAGAATCCAGCAAGCAAATCTAGCAAGAGAATCAGTGAGTAAATCCAGCAAGAAAATCCAGCAAGAAAATCAGCAAGAAAATCCAGCAACAGAATCCAGCAAGTGACTCAGCGAGAGAATCAGCGAGCGAATCCAGTGAGAGAATTCAGCAAGAGAATCAGTGAGAGAATCTGGAAAGAGAATCCAGCAAGAGAATCAGCAAGAGAATCAGCACGCGAATCCAGCTAGAGAATCCAGCAAGAGAATCAACAAGAGAATCCGGCAAGAGAATCTAGCAAGTGAATCAGCAAGAGAATCCAGTGAGAGAATCAGCGAGACTCTGGTGAGAGAATCCAGCAAGAGAATCTGCAAGAGAATCTGGTGAGTTAATAGGCAAGTGAATTCAGTGAGCCAAGAGTGAATCTATCGAGTGAATTGGCAAGTGAATTGGCAAGTGAATTGGCAAGAGATTCCGGCGAGAGAATCCAGCGAGCCAAGAGTGAATCTAGCAAGAGAATCAAGAAGAGAACCAGTATGAGTATCCAGCTAGCGAATCTAGCACGAGAATCAGTGAGTGAATCTTGAGAGAAAATGCAGCAGGCCGAGAGCCAGACAAGCTAACAAGAGGGTTGACCAGATGCGGGGTCAGGCAAGTGGCAAATGGTGATGGCGATTGTTGGTATTCCTCGGCAATATGGATACATTGTTGTGTACAGAAGAAGAATCGGAAGATGAGGGGATGCTGGATGGAAGGTTATCCATTACTGCTGGCTAGTGACTCATCCAGTAGTCCAGCAAAACATGGTTCTTGTTTCCAGATTGGTAAGCCAAGCCAACTACGAACAAACACAGTAGAGACGGAAATGACATCTCTTACTGGATTCTCTCGTGGGATTCACTCACTGATTCACTCACCAATTCTCTCACTGATTCTCTTGCTAGATTCTCTTGCTGATTAACTCGCTAGATTCTCTTACTGGATTCACTTGCTGGATTCACTCACTGATTCTCTTGCTGGATTCTCTTGCCAGATTTGCTCGCTGGAGTCAGTCACTGGATTCACTTCGCGATTCTCACACTGTTTCTCTCATTGATTCTCTCGACAATTCTCTCGCCGATTCTCTCGCTGATTCTCTCACTGTTTCTCTTGTTGATTCTCATGCCAATTCTCTTGCCAATTCTCTCACTGTTTCTCTCACTGTTTCTATTGTTGATTCTCTCACCGTTTCTCTCGCCATTTCTCATGCTGTCTCTCTCATTGATTCTCTTGCTGATTTTCTTTCTAGATTCGCTCTCGGCTCCCTGGATTCTCTCACTGGATTTGCTCGCTGGAGTCAGTCGCTGGATTCCGTTGCCAATTCTCTCGCTGTATCTCCCGTTGATTCACTCCTTGAATCTCTTGCCATTTCTCTCACAGTTTCACATGCTGTCTCTCTCATTGATTCCCTTGCCGATTCTCTCGCCGATTCTCTCGCCGATTCTCTCACTGTCTATTACTAGATTCTCTTGCTGGATTCACTTGCTGGATTTGCTTGGTGGATACACTTGCTGAATGAGCTCACTATATTCTCTCTCTGGATTCCCTCGTCAGATCCACTCACTAGATTACCTTGTCGCTGAATGCTGTCTTTGCTCACAATTCATTCCTCTCTTGTTGCAAATTTCAAATGTATTCTTTGCATGCTGTCACTTGATGTTACATTGTTTTGTGTGTAAAGTTTGTTGTTCCTAAATTGTATAAAGAGATATATTTCACCCTGTATGGTAAAGCTCAGACTTCATGAATATGGATGCCACACCATACGTAGCATCCGTATAGAAGTTGCAAAGGTATTCGGTGTGGATAGTTGATGTCACGCCAGACAAAGCGTTTAAACAGAAGCTGCAAAAGTACTTTGTGTGGATAGTTGACAACCTGCCAGACGTAGTGTTCAAACGCACATGCTACGTGGAGATAATAATTTGTGTTCCTTTCTACGTTCCGATGGGAGCGGGGAACGTACTCAGCGTGGATTGTTGGTGTCCTGCCAGAGGTAGCATTTAAACACAAGTTGCGAGGGTAAATCACATGGACAGTTGAAATCTTGTGTGATATAGTGTGTGAACATTTACTCTTCATGAATTGTTGATGCACTGCCAGATATAGCGTTTGAATGCAAGTCGCAAGGATACGCTGCATATATAGTTGACCCCTCATCAGAGGTAGTGTTCAAATGGGTACTCTGCATAGATAGTTGACTTTGCCGGACATAGTGTTCAAACGGATACTCTGCATGGATAGTTGACATCTTGCCAGAAATAGCATTCCAACGGATGTACAGGTTGGATAGGTGATGTATGCCAGATGTAGCGTTTGAATGCAGGTCACAAGGGTACTCTCCGTGTGTAGTTGATGCTGCGCTGGACATAGCATTTGAACGGATACTCTACGTGAACAGTAGTACTCTACGTGAACAGTAGACACCTCACCAGAAGTAGTGTTTGAATGCAAGTGGACAAGACACTTTGCGTGGATAGTTGACATCTCGCGAGACATAGCGTTCGAACAGACACCTTACGTGGATAGTAAATACCTCGTAAAATGCAGCGTTCGAACACATATTTTGTGTTGACAGTGGATAGCTCACGAGACATAGCGTTTGAATGCAAGCGGGCAAGACACTTCACATGGATAATAGCCGCCTTGCCTAATGCAGTATTTGAATGGATACTTTGCATGAATAGTTGACACATGCCTGGTATAGTGTCCAAAAGGATACTCTGTGTGGAGTGTTGACATCTTGCGAGAACTAGCATTCGAACAGATACTCTGTGTGGATACTTGATACCTTGCCAGACGTTGTGTTCGAATGCAAGTGCTACCTAGCGATTACAACGAATGCGTTGAGTGCATCCCAACGAGAAATAGCACGCTACTGTATGTTCCAATGCTTGCAATGCACCTAATGCAACTCTGCATTCCAACCCAAAAAAAAATTTTCCTAATGGGGATGCAATTTTTTTTTTCCTAATGCAGGTCTGTCCCATATAGATGTAAAGTGTACCAAGGAAATTACAAAATAAAGTCAAAGGAAAGAATGGGGTGCTTCTGGGTAGCAGTCTGTTATGAACCTGGCATGACTGGCTCATGGGTACCACTGTGGGTGCAGCTACCATGCTCATCACCCTGTGGCTCATCATCGTCTCCGCTGCCACAGCCGTAGTCATTTTACGTGCGTAAGTGCAGCACCCCTGTCCCACTATATCGCTTTGGTAGCAATATCCCTCAGAACCCTCACCCTGGTTGCCAGCCATCCAGGGTTTTCCCCACTCTACCTTTTCTGTATCTGCCTTGCTTTAATCTGTGTTATGTTAATTACTTACCTCATAGTACTTACCTGTATTACGTATCTGCCTTCTTTACTCGGTGTTATATTTATTGCTTATCTTGTTGTACTCATCCATTTCCTTACTGGTTGCATATCTACCTTGGTTTACTCTGTTGTGGGGAGGAAGAGGCAAGGGCCAAATAAGATCATGTGTTTTATTGGGCGTGGCAAAGAAGTCAGGAGGGGAAGGAACTGTGACAGTCTTGTGGGCAAGCTGTAATCTCACAGAAGGATAGAAAAGTATAAAAGGAGGGCAGATAGCTAGTCTGGTGATTCTTCTCCATACAATCTATTATCTCTCTCCATCAACTTCTACTTTTCTACATTGAAGTGAACCAGCACTACGACCAAATCCCACCTACAAAAACAATCACGATCTGTGCCAAGCGTGATCCCGATACTGACTGAGACTGTGCTACAATAAGTCCTCTTGGTGGCAGTAGACCAAGACAGCGTAAGACCTTGAAGGCCGAAAGGAAGACTAGAAGTATAATGCCTCGCTAGCAAGAAAAGGCTATATCAAGGAACATCCTTAGACTTCATCTGAAACAGTGGTGAGTACTTACCTGTGCCAGTGAGCTGAACGAACACAGCCCAAGAGCCAAACCAAAGGAAGACTTACCAAGTAGGTACGCCAGGGAGCTACATCACCTGTTGAGCCCAAACAGAGTAAGGAAGTCAGAATCTTGATATTAGATTGCATCTTCAAATTGATATCTGACATAGAGGGGAATCCTTGAGAAGGAAACAAGAATATAATGTGGATTCCCCAGACCCTGAAAGAGAATACGAGGTAGACGACCTCGACCTGAATAACTTCAACCTAGGAGAAATAAGAAAAGTTCTGTCCAATGAATGAGCAGCAAGCTCAGTGACCTCTGAACCCCAGTTATGACCACAAACCCCAGAAACCCTGGAACAGCCACCAACAATATCACTGGAAGCCTCTGGCAGTGGAGAAATGGATGTCATGCAGGCCATCCTACAGGAACTCATCGCACAACAAGAACAAAATGAAAGAACCAGTCAATCAAAAATCGAGAACCCAGCAATGCTCACCATGGTCTGTCCAGTCTGTCATTTAGGAAGAACTTGACTGGACCACAGCTGCCAGTCCGGCCCTTACCCTAGGACCAGACTGGTAGTCTTTTAACAGTATAGGACCAGACAGACTACAGTTGACCATGGTCGACTGCCATATATTTAGTAAATTATGTAAATTAATACCACTAATTACTACCTCTCTAGGCTGCAACACTATCCATTGTAATCCTGATGCTTCCGCTCCATCTCTGCCCTACACAAAGCATCAAGCATGTTCTCCAGCTGTTGAATCTCCTTATGATGGGTCAAAATGAGGCCATCGCATTGCCAACTCTTAAGGCACTCCAAAGCATTGATGGCTTCATCTCCCAGACTGCATATCCGATCAGATATTGCTATCTTTGTGCCACTAAAGACTCTCTCGGGTTCAGCTGACATGGCAGGTATACTAAGATATTCGAGGGCCATCTGTATGAGATCCTTCTATCTGGGTTTCAAACTCCTTGCTGCCCAGAATCCAATGACATCCTTAACCTCATGAAGTGAAAATTCTTCATCCTGGAAGATATCCATTGCATCTCCTTCATCTCCTATCTGCACAATTCGCACTCTTCGTTTACACTCCCAACAGCTCACAGACTCTTCCTCTGGTAATCTCTCCTGACTTTCTGCTTGGTCCACTGCTTGGCCACCATGGTAAGATGTAGTTCACACCTCAGACACAGTATGTTGTGCTGCCTCAATCCAATCCAGACCATTTGACCATTTCTTGGAAGTATGACATCTTCATTGTCAGGTGCAAGATGACTGCAATGATATAAGCAGGACACTGCTTGGTTTTGGCGTAGTACCTAGTACAATCTGTTAGCCAGATGATCTATATCCATCCAGGGAAGGCAAGCAGCAAACATACTTATTGAGAATATCCTATCTATTATTGATCGAAGTAACTAACTGTGTGCTATTACCTTCTTGGGTATAAAATGTCTTCATATGTTCCATATGTACAAGGAGTTCGTCTATAGCTGGCAGTAAGTCTGCCATGCAACCATTGCTATACTGTAGTTGAAGTCGGTTCGTCCAAACTTTAAATGGCTCCAGGATGTCCATGACACAATATAGCATCACCCAGTCTTCGGGTAGAAGTTGATCATTACTCAGTGACTTGGGTGATCCGTTCCTTTCACCATTAAGATTTAGATAAATGGATTCTCAGATAAACTGTTCGATTGGCTCCCGTAGACAAAATGCGCATTGGATTGCTTCGTACTCACTGGACCAATAGGTGATATTTCTAACATGGGGAGTAAAATCAGTTTCATCTGGGTAGATCTCAAGCACTTATTTTTGAAACTGATTCCTCCATTGCGGAGTCATACAGATATATGTCAAGACATTGTGAAGTTTCCCCAATAGTCCTTTTTTCCTCCAGTGTAACAGTTCAACCATATCATCATCTAGCATTGCCTTTTCGTTCAACTCCCACTCCAATACATCCACATTGGTACCCCAAAGGAAAGCCTTGACTGCAAGATTAAGAACATGCCCAAAACATCGGAGTCAATCTGGTATAGGGTCAAAGGATGCATAACCAGCATGGGTAAGATGTTTAGCAATTTCGCATAAGGTAATATTATTATTGGTTGTATTGTCAACATTGAATTTACCGATGAGATGGTGAATTTGATACTGTTTGAGTGTCGTCCAGAAATAGACGGCTTGGTTGAAACCTGAATGGATACCATGGAAGCGATATAATGAGAACAATGTTAGGTGAAGCTTTATTAATGGATCAAGCCAATGCACTACAATTGCTTGATATGTATGATGATTGGGACTGCTCCACATATCAAAGCTGAAATGAATCTTGACCACAACTTGATGAAGTTTGGCTGTGACCTCTGCTCTCATATTCTCATAGAAGGATATGACCCAATGTCTGATAGCATTACCATTACAAGGTAAAGTCCATACAATAGCTGTGTAATCGGGTTTCTAACCAGCTGGTCAGCCAGAGGTTATACAATATCAGGAAAAAAAAAAATTACGTCCTGAGCGTCCGGACGCACTAGACGCACTGGACATTTCAGACGCAACCTGCTTAACTCGGACGCAGATCGCCACGGCATCTGCTTACCGGACAGAGTGTGGCAGGGCATTTTCCTTCTGGACACAGCCGTGTCAGGGCATTTTCCTTCTGGATGCAGCCGTTTCAGGGCATTTTCCTACTGGATGCATCCAGACGACGCGTATCATGGCAACACATTTACGCTGGCTGTCAACATATGGAACATCGCAGCAAATACTCGGGTTGTATTCGCAAACACGTAGCGGGTTCCAGGTATAGTGACTCAGTCCAGTTCTATTAATTATATCTACGGTATGTACATCTATATATGCTACTACACACTTCGTGTTTCCAGCAAAAGCACCCAGCATCACACCCATCGCCGTGATCATCACATGCAGTAATGCTATTTTGACGTACGTATCATTTCTCTGCGTGTCAGAAACACACGAAAGTTGGCAAATACCACCAGATGCGATAAGCACGACGACTATGAGCACGATGGCGATGAAGACGCCGGCGGCAAGGACGATAGCGAGTAGGACGTGGCGACTATGAGAGCGAGTAAGACGCGGCGAGGACGATAGCAAGTAGGACGTGGCGAGTATGATGGTGAGCTTTGTGACATGGTTAGCACAGCTCTCAGAGTGACAGACACCAGGAAGTTGTAGAATACACAGTGATGAGTACGATGTCAATGAGGGTGCGGGCAGCAAGGACAATAGCGAGTAGGATGTGGCGACTATGAGAGCGAGTAAGATGCGGCGAGGATGATAGCGAGTAGGACGCGGCGAGTATGATGGCGAGGTTTGGGACATAGTTAGCACAGCTCTCAGAGTGACAGGAACAGCAGCAGGAACTGGTACAATACGATGTGACGAGTACGATGTCAATGAGGAGGATGTCAATGAGTTTGATAGCAGTGAGGATGGCGGCAAGTATGATGGAAACGCGAAGCATGATAACGAGTATCTAGGATGAGGTGAAAGGAGAAGAAAAAAAAGGTCTACGTAGGAGTGATGAGCAAGCCGAACCCTGCGGAAGCACAAGTGTTAGTAATGGCTTGGCGCTTTGCATTGACATCATACTCGCTGTGTCCTACTCGCTATCTTTCTTGCTGCCAGCAATATCATTGACATCGTACATCAGCAAAAACTCGAAAAATGCTCCCTGTGCTCCCAGTGCTTCCGTTAGCTTTATTAAGCCTTATTAAGCTTCTGTAAGAGAGAAGTTATATTTTGCTCCTGTAAGGATTTGGAAAAAAATAATCTCTTTTATTTCAACTAAAACACCGAGAAAGGAAATTTAAAATTTGTGTCTCACTTCGAAAAAAAGCAATATACCTGAACTTTTCATTTTTTTGCTGATGTACTCCTCACCTCGTATTGTACCACTTCCCGCTGCTGTTCCTGTCACTCTGAGAGCTCTGCTAACCATGTCCCAAACCTCGCCATCATACTTGCCGTGTCCTACTCACTATCGTCCTCGCCGCGTCTTACTCACTCTGATAGTCACCACGTCCTACTCACTATCGTCCTCACCGCCAGTACCCTCATTGACATCATACTCGTCACTGTGTATTCTACAACTTCCCGGTGTCTCTGTCACTCTGAGAGCTACGCTAACCATGTCACAAAGCTCGCCATCATACTCGCCGTGTCCTACTCGCTATCGTCCTCACCGCATCTTACTCGCTCTCATAGTCGCCACGTCCTACTCGCTATCATCCTCGCCACCGGCGTCCTCATCGCCATCCTCCTCATAGTGGTCGTGCTCATCGCATCATATCGTATTTGCCAACTTTCCTTTGTTTCCGACATGCAGAGCAATACTACGCGTATCAAAACAGCATTACTGCATGTGATGATCGCGGCGATGGGTGTGACGCTGGGTGCTTTTGCTGGAAATGCGAAGTGTGTAGTAGCATATATAGATGTTCATACCGTAGATATAAAGAATAGAACTGGACTGAGTCACTATACCTGGAACCCGCTATGTGTTTACGAATGCGACCAGAGTATTTGCTGCGACGTTCCGCGCCTTGACAGTCAGCGTGACCATGCTGCCATGACACGCATCGTCCAGACGCGTCCAGTAGGAAAATGCCCTGACACGGCTGCGTCCAGAAGGAAAATGCCCTGACACGGGTGCGTCCAGAAGGAAAATGCCCTGACATGGCTGCGTCCTGAAGGAAAATGCCCTGACACGGCTACATCCAGAAGGAAAATGCCCTGATACAGTGTGTCCAGAAGGAAAATACTCTGCCATGTTCCGTCCGGTAAGCAGATGCCGTGGCAATCTGCGTCTGGACGTACGGTGCCGTGGCGAGCTGCGTCCGAATTCACATTGCCTGTACGTTTTGCGTTGGGAGCAGTGTGTGCGCTGACAGCGTGCGTCCAGAGCGTCCCAAGCGCCTGGTGCGTCTGGACGCAGCCTGTACGTCTGGACCCAGGTTTTTTTTCCTGATGAATGATACAACTGTAGTTTAGAGTACTCACACAAGCTACCAAATAGCTAAGGATAGCTTGAAAGGAATGATCATCGTATATTCGAAAGCTAATGCTCATTATGAATATCTAGTGGACTATGAGATGTTTGAAGACATCTGCATTAAATTCGATTTTTGGGATACCTGACCTGCCGAATGCAGCCTGAATGGTCTCTTAGTGTGTGGTAGATAGGCTGGTAGCAATAACACCATCAGTATCAATTCTGTGTTTCAACCTGAGGTGCTCTTGTGGATTCTTGGTTGACATCGTAGCAAAGGTCACTACTGTATTCAGATTTGGACCTTCGAAGCAAATGATGTTTAGTATTAGCTGGAACATGCATGTAGTGGATTGGAAATCAAACATACAACTATTGCAGCACCATCTCATCTTACCATCAATCCACACCTCCTGCCTGTTGGCGGGTAGCCATACATGGCTTAAACGGTTTTTCTTCTTCTCTTGAAAAAAGGATTCAATCTGCTGCTCCTCAACTCCAGTGGAAATGCTAGCAGATGTCAATCAGCTACTGTGTCGATCTGTAACACCTGTGGAGGTAGGAGATGGGGATGAAAGAACAGAAGTACTTTTGCTCTGTGCACTGTCGTGTGTAATTGAGGACACCATCATGTGCAGGTTGTACACATTGCAGAGGGCGGGCGAGTGGGAGGAGTTGAGTAATGATGGGGTTGTTGGATGTGGTAGCGAGGTAGAAATTTTTTAGTAGCAAACTTGGATGTGGCAGTCAGGTGATTTAAGTCTCACAGACTGCGGTCGACCACGGTCTACCACGGTCTTTGGTGGTCTTTCAATTGGATAGACTGGACTGCGGCGGTCCCAGAAATCTGAAGACCGGACCGGACCGTGGCGGTCCGTCCGGTCATGACCGCAGTCCGGACCGGACCATGGCGAGCGTTGGGACCCGGAACTGTACTTACAATTTTAGTTAAGCCTTCACTCGTAAGATGCTCACCACGGTTCATTAAATCTACAATCCTTTTAAATGGTACAAAATCGGCACATTTCTGAGTGATAAGAGGATATTTTATAAAATGGACATTGGATGGCTGGTCTTTTTTTGCTCGTCGATGAGGCTGAGACTCGCACCAGTCTGGTGTATTGCACTTTGAACACCAGCAGAAAACCTGTGGGATGTGCCGATGGGACAGGGAGAGGTAGGACCTGTTCAAGATCTGGAATCTCTTTGCCGGCAAACGATACAGTCAGACGATCTTGGATTTCCGCACCACCGCGGATGTGAGGAGGCAGGGGAAGACGACCCGAGCGAGGAAACTCCGAGAGCAGAATGAATGGGAAGAGAGGTAGAAAGTCAGCTCTTGATTCGGCTCTCCTTTCGTCTTTTCTTTGTAGTTTCTTTGGTCCGCTTAATCTTCCTCAGGACAGGCCAGGTCAGAGGGCAGAGCGGGAGCCACAGTGTGCCGAAAGGAGTGGCGCATCCGCCGACCTTGGTTTCCCTACGCTGATCTGGACAGTGTTCTACGTATAATAGTCCAATCCGGACCAGACTATGTAGAACACTGCCCAGGGCGGGTGGTGAAAGGGATTGGACTGCATATAATATCGCCATGATCTACAAGGTCGCATGTGAAAGCAGCAGAGCGCCATGACTAGAGAGCTCCATGGAGACAGCAACACGGAGTTTGTGGTGGTGGAGGAAAGCGAGATGCGCTCCATTTCAGAAGAAGACGAGAAGGGGAAGAGCAAGACATCGGCATATTGGCTTTCAAGTGCGCTGTGTCTGGACCTAGGTCGGAGCAAAGCACGTAAGAGTTCTTCCGGCAACAACAACAATGGCGCTGAGGACAGTATCTTCAACACCCCGGCAGATTGGCATGAGGGGAGCAGCTGCAGTCGCGGCGAGCCCACGACAGGTGGCCATGGTTTTGGCCGCAGAGTTCAGGATCAAAGCCATGCTCATCTTTTTTTTTGCAGTTCTATCTATGTATTTATTCATTCATTGCGTACGACCAAGCTAGATCATGGGATAACAAACTGTCCGTTTCCTGACCACCGTCCGTCCCGATCTCGATCGCGGGGGGAGAACAAAGGAAAGAACAAAGGAAGCCGTCCCCAAATCCTACTCCTCTCACCTTTCACTCCGTTTCCGGTGTTCCCAATACGGCGCCTTGCTCTGTGCGTCTTCCACAGTTGGGGCTAGCCCCCCACGCCCATGGTGGAGAGGGAGTCCAAGATTGTCTGGCTGCACCGCTCGTCTGCAAAGGGGTCTCAGATCTTGAACTGGTCTTTACCTCTACCTGTCTCCTCCCACGCCTCCGCATCACAGGAATTCTGTTGGTGTTTCTAGTGCCGGTAGCACTTGAGGCGATGCTCCTGCGTCTGGGTCCTGTAAGGGCACCACTAGCACTAAGAGGCGAACTGCTCCCTCGGCCACACGAAGTATTCGCTAGTGATGACCTGTCTTCAACTTGTAGAACTTCGTAGCGAACCTGCTTGTTAGCATTTGCTGGGCCCAAGGCATACTTCTGGCATGGTTCCCAAAGCTGGCTATACCTGTATTTCTTTCTGGTAACCTTGGATTTTACCCCCGTCCTTGCCTCCCAACCAACTTCTGTTATCAAGCGCTTCAAGTGAAAAGTGGCCTGGGGGGGGGGGGGGGGGGGGGGTTTGGGGGAGTGGTTGGCCGCGAGCCAA
>Ga0307516_10006988_pt1 | contig 13088 bp, 9 predicted proteins | sample 19_EM_MG_FD_203310 | JGI IMG/M metagenome (GOLD analysis project Ga0307516, IMG submission 203310) | Populus trichocarpa ectomycorrhiza microbial communities from riparian zone in the Pacific Northwest, United States - 19_EM | ecosystem: Host-associated > Plants > Roots > Unclassified | place... | reverse complement strand
CCCAGGGTAATCCGAATTATTTATCCATTACTAAATTAATTCTTTATTTATCAAGAGTTCCTTAAAAAACTAAAATTAACTAGATAAAAATCAGGTACCAAAAAAAGTTTTGGCCAACTTAAATTAGATTTAAGAAAAAAATTATAAACTTGGTTAGCCTTACAAGTTTATAAATTAATAAAATAAAAAAGGCATAATTCGGGTAATATCCAAAACAAAACATTCTTTGAAATTTTTATAGTTTTGCGTGTCTTCTATGACAAAAGCCTCTATTTCATCCTTGATATTAATTTTGCCCCTTCACCTTTCAATTGTTTTTCTATACTAAAAAAATTCGATCATGCAGAAAATCACTCATCAATTAAACGACAGAACATCTAATGAGATGCAAGGCAAGGTAGCTGCAAAATTGGAAAACATCTAAGCTCACAAAACAATGTGGAAAATGAATCCAAAGGACTAAATTGAAAAGGGAAAGAAGTTTAGTGACAGAAGTGCATAAAACAAACAATTTTAGGGGTCAAGATGAGAAAAATCGACACTGAACAGTGTAGTGGGATAGGCTACTGTGAGAGCATGACTGTAAAAGACCCACAGCTTTTAGTTTATTTGGTGTGTAATATTGTAATGAAACACTAAAATCCAATTAGGAAATTACGATTACTTTAATGTAATGGACGTTTTTATCTATATGATTTCTGTATCAATCACCATAACAATCCTTCTAATGCTTCTTACAAATGCTGCAAGTTTTAAATGAAAATGGGATAAATTTTAAAATATTTTTTTTTTATATTTTTATATTGTTTTGATATGCTGATATTAAAAATAATTTTTTAAAAATAAAAAAATATTATTTTAATGTATTTCTATACAAAAAATACTTTAAAAAACAACCGCTATCGCATTTCTAAACACCATCTAAGTAATTGCTAGGATTCATTGGAAGTTTTTTCATTTTAACATTACAATATTTTTATCATATGGCTATTTTTAAGTGTTTGGTTTCATCTCTGAATAGCTTTGATTCTTTGAATCTTGAAAGGTGATGCTGCAGTTGCTGGAGTCGATGAATTGATGATTCAGGTGGATGATGACAGCTTCAGCATCAACGATCATGTCGGGGGGCTTTGATGCTTGAGACATTAAATTGTGGGTCACTCATGCGAAAGAGAATGATCCTTCTGCAGCAGGGCCCAAAGATGTAAATCTTGCTAATTTGGTGGGTAGAATTAAAAAACTTGTGATTTTAAAATAAATTAAAAAACTATTAATTAAATTAAACTTAATTAAATTAATTAGTATGACTCGCAAAGCTAACCAAAATCAACTCTAAGAATTAAAAAAAATAAAAATTCAGTAACCTAGTTTTTAATCATTCTTTATGCCAGATATGATAATTATACCTTGAATAAGTTGTGTATGGAATGCTTGGAAATACTTTCTATATATATATATATATGAATTTAGATTATCTAAAATTTACTAGATTACAGTTAATTTTTTTTTTTATTATTATTAGGTTTGAAAATTCACGTTATATTCAATATTTTAAGGTTGAATTACATGTAATTAAGAGTTTTCATTTACAAAAACTATTAGAAAATAATCTATAAATCCCAGATAGAAAATCTGATGGAGCATTCTGAATCACCAAATTTATTATTATTATTATTATTATTAATATAAATATAACTTTAATTCAGGTAAGTGGCATTGGAAATTATGCTGTGGTCCTGAGGATATAGAGAGATAAATATTGAAATATTACTTGAACATTTATTGGATTGGGAAGGCCTAAGCATCTCCTTACATCAGGTTTGAGCTATTGACATAAAACCCAATCTTCTGAAGCCCTTGAAGAAGAGCCCAAGTTTCGTTTGTGCCCTAGGCCGACCCCATTGAATAACAATCACTTTACTGTTACACTAGATTTTGTCCCACCCTTTTTTTACATGGATGTTCGCACCAAAAAACTTTTGACAAAAAAAAAATAAAAATTTAACCGAGGATTGATTTAATATGACCCGTTTGACTTGGTGAATCCAAAATTAATTTGGATGAATGGTAAAAACATAATTTGACTCAAAATTAATATTCAATATAAGATTTGTTTTATAAATATTAAGACGAAAACATATTAAATCGATTTGAATCAATCTGAGTTAACCCGCCAATTTACATGTTGAGTCATGAGACCATAATAACTCCACAGAAAACAAATCGAAACAAATTATGAAGCTTATTTTTTAATAAATTCAATGTTGAAGGATGAAAATGAAAATAAATTATGAAGCCAGATTCCCAATTAAATCATTTTTGAAAGATAAAATAAAAAAAACAGTGATTAAAAAAAGACATAAAAAACAATCAAGTCAACCTGTCAAACTTATGACTCGAGTTATAAGACGATAATAACCTCATAGAAATCAAAGCAAAACAAATCACGAAACCTAATTCTCAATAATCTAATGTTAAAAGATAAATTTGAGAAAAAAAAATAAGTAAACAAAAAAAAACCCGAGTTAATCTGTCAAACTCACAATTCAAGTCATGAGCTTCAGATTATCTCTTAAAAACTAAAATAAAAAAATTATAAAATTTAATTTTCAATAAACCTAATAAATTCAATCAAGTTCTTATTTATCTAACATATAGATTTGATTTGTGGACGCTCTAAAAGAAATACAAAGAACAAAAAACAATGGAGATGAAAGGCTATCGTCAATGAAAAATCACTAGCGAAAACTAGGTTTTTTTTTTTTTTTCCTAACAAGAGAACTAAGAGAAAAACGAAACAAAGAGAAAAATTCTGATCTGGATACTCATCTAATAAAATTTATTAAGTTCCCCTGAAAGCATCATATTAGATGAAAAATGTGTGTTAAATCACCAAGGGAAAGATTTAGTAAAAAAAAAAATACATAATAATGTCTAGAATCCCATCTTCTTGCCTCATAAACCTGGCCACCCAAGGATATTAATCATTTATTATTTTTTAAAATAATCAAGCTATTTTCCAGCCAAATTTTATATACAAAAAATATCAAATCTCTGTTATGAACGCCCGAGTTTTCTCAATCCTTTTGACTAATACGTAGCTGTGTGTCGAGAAAATTGAGAAATAAAACTTCAAAAATAATTACTCAAAAATTTCGTACTTATTTCATTTCTGATCAAATGTGTGTGTGGCAGAGCATTTATGATACGAGGATGCTCCTCGATGATTTCATCAAATTACATACACTCGGACAAGACTTATTGCTTCTGATATTTGTTCCTTTAATGAGAGATCAACTTTATTTTTTTAATTAACGAAAATATTCAGATTAAATTATATGTATCTTAATTAATATTATAGATCTTGAAGTTAACAATTATGTAAACCTCTAGTAACCCTAAAGTTTGTAAGACTCGAACTAGTGATCTCTAAAAAGCAAATCTAAAATCTGACTAGTTGAATTATACTCTTCAAAGTTAAATCAACTCATTTTGTTGACCAAAAATTGCTTTGAGAGAAAAAACATAAGCATTGTTTTTGGTATAAAAAAAAAGGAAAAAGATCAACTAATTTTTGTTGACCAAAAGAGATGCTTATGTTTTCTCTTTCAAAATTTTCAGCATGATTTTGGTAAAAGATTTACCTAACCTCTTCCATGATTCATATCTAATTTTAGACAAAATTATTAATTTTAGCTCGGTTTATCATCTAATTCAAGATTTAAGCTACGATTTCAAATAAGTAAAAAAAATATTTTGTTTTAATTTTTTTTTTAAATAAAATATTTGAATTTAACCAAGTAAATTCCCAATGATTAAAAAAAATAAATTCAAACCCGATTAAGTTATGGCACCAACTCACCGTTCCATAATTGAGATATGAGGATTGGCAATTAATGTAATAAAAAAAAAAAACTCAAACCCCATTAACGAGGATGGCATCCCATGAGGCTTAGCTGTTATCAGATCGATTTTTTGCATCTTTCCAATAAATAATACACAAAACTCCATCTCCAAATCAAGATCCACGTCACTGTATTGTTTTCTGACAAGAAAAGGATCAGACAGAAAAAGTAACATTAATACAAACTATATTATAAAAATATATTACAGTTGGGTGAAGCTCTGCTGAAGCATCCTAGTCCTTCACGTCAAGATCACTTGTTGTCCTCTTTCTTGACAATAGAACGAGGCAAGTCTTTTGGCAATTTGCCTGTGGTTTTTCTTGCACATGAAAAAACAACAATCTTCCATCCATGTGCTTTAGAAAATGGAGGCATTAACTTGTTGCCATTTTGAAGTAAATCTTGAAAAAATGTAGAAACAATATTTTGACTTTCCTTATTTTTTTAATAATAGTTAGAAGAAAAAAAAAATTAGAGTTAATATAACCAGGTCTCGTCCAGATTTTATTAGATCAATCAAATTGTGGGTTGATTCATTGAATTACTCGAGTTTGACCAGGTTAAAATCTATCTTAGCTAACAAAAAAATCTAATATGAGTCAACCAGCTAATTCAGTTCAGTTTAATATCTTTACAAATTAAATTTCCTATATAAAACAAACTTGTCTAATGTTAATATTGTTGGTGCCATTAAGAAATACTCTAAAAGACATGGGAAAAATATAGTTTCCCATACCACTGTTCATTAATGAACAAATTACCATGGATTGCCACAATAATTTATCTTTTTTTATTATACCCTTATAAGCCAAATTAGTACCCAATTAAAGCATATTTATCAAGGAAGGACAAGATTCAAAGATAGGAAACTGAGATGAAAAACACGACAAAAAAGAGAGGGTTCTTCTAAACTTGGAGCTAAACATACACTTTGGTTCTCCAACTTCTCAAATTACACACTTTCAATCCCTAAACATTTATGACATTCAATTTTAATCCCAAATTTCATTTTCCTTATTTTTGTTCATGGTTTGAGAAATGAGAGAGAAAGTTGCCGGATTTCGGTGGTAGAGAGAGAAAGTCTCGGTTGAGATCAATTTCAGCCATGAAAACGAGTGGTTTTAGTGTTAATGGACTCCTTTTGATGGGTAAAGTTTATACAAGGTGTTTGTTTTTCCTTAAACTTGCCTAAAATAGTTAACCTAAACTCATAAATAATTTTGATTTCGGGTGGATTGTAGATTTTAAAGCTAATTTTTGAATTGTTAGAGGTTATAAATATATTTTATAAGGTGTTTAGGATTTTTTTGTTTTTTTTTTAAGTCAAAATATTGTTGAAAATAAGCTTCTCGTGGTATGAAACAAACCAATCTTATTTTCTTGAAAACTCTAGTCGCCTGTAATTTTTTTCAAAGCATTAAGATTAAAAAGAATAAGGTCTAAATGCGTGGGTTGCTCCAGACCAAATGAAAATTTCAAGAATCTAGATTGAAATTTTATTTTCTTAGTCAAATCATAAACCTAAAAGATAATCTCTTCTTACTAGTTTGTTTTTGTATTATATTAAATCATATTTGTTTGATAAAATGTTTAACTATAAGTTTTGTTTTGTTTTTATATAAAAATTATAATAGTTTTTATGTTGTTTATAATATATATATTTTAGAGGTCTTATCTAGTTCCTTCGGTTATGACTAATTATTTTTAAATTATTATATAAAAAAAAGTTAATATATTTATCTCATGAATAACTATAATACCTATAAAAAAATTAGCCTAACATTACATTTCAACCCGTTTTGATCTTAACAAAATAAATGAATCAAATTTATATCTTGTAAAATATTAAAAAATAAATTGGATATAATTATGTATCAAATCTCGACTTCCTATAACCCCTACTGGTGTCTGTTGAGACTCACAAGTCAAATTTTATTTTAATATTTTTTAAGCAAAAATAGTAAATATTAATCCAAAATTACTTCTTACAGTTTAACAAAAAAATAATAAAAAATCTTATGTCAATCAATATAAAATATAACAGCAAGACAGACAGACAAGGGAGGTCAATAACGACAAGCAGTAGAATATTCAAAACAAAACCACTAAAATCAAATACAGATACTACAAAAGACGCAATCGATTCCTCTGAATTATCCCATACTGAATCGTATTAACTCAGATTCAATCACACTCTTTCCCATCTCCGTTTTCATTTAATAAATTTAACTACCGAAAACAATTCTGTATCTTCTTTCTCTTTCTTGGTTGATTAGTTATGGCTTCTTTGAGTTTGACCCAGATCAGGGGGAGCAATTCTGTTACTGAGTTTACTCGGCTCCGTTTGAAAACTCAACGTGGCAGGAGTAAAATCGGGTTCTTGAAGGTGGTGGGTTCTCAAGGACAGAATCAGGGAGAGCCTGATTTGAGTGTCACTGTAAATGGGTTACATATGCCTAACCCGTTTGTTATTGGGTCTGGTCCACCTGGTACCAATTATACTGTCATGAAAAGGGCTTTTGATGAAGGCTGGGGTGCTGTCATTGCTAAAACTGTGAGCTTTTTCACTTTATCTCTTTTCTTTTCTTTTCTGTTCAATATATATATATATATATATATATTCTTCTGGGATAGTTTTGATCGAGTGATTTTGGAAGTGGGAACATATCAATGCTAATGTTTAAGATCACGATGTTACCGTTGAGTTTTGGCTAAATCCAGGGGGGATCGAATGGTTCGAAGTTTGGTTATGTTTGATAATCATATCGATTATTGCTGACTGTGGTTTTGTTCGATCAGTTCCTAGACACTTGTTCAAATGGGTTGAGTTTATTTTATGCAAACACAAGAATCCATGATTTTATTGATGTTATTTCTTCCTTTTCCTCTCTGATATTGATTGCCTTGTCTTTGTCAAAATAAAACATTTACTTTTTAGTATCAAAATTGTGAAAAAAAAATGAAAGCTTTTCTTAGGAATAATTTGGCTGTTTATGCAAGATGTTGATCAGTATAAAGTAGTTTTGTTGATTGTGTGAGTTAGTAATTGATATAGGTATTGACAGGGCAGTTGATTGAAGAAATCGAGGGGCTCTGTAACTTGATCTCATAAGTTAAATGTTCTTACAAGGACTATCATTTGCAACAACCAGTTTCGACCAGGATATTTTAATTGTCTCATTTTGACCACGTCATATGAATGAAGTGCCTAGGGTCACAGTTTCTGTGTTTTATTGGAGAAATCTTTCTTTCCATCTTATCTGAAGCATGTTGTCACCTTTCCATGCTAAGCTATTTGATCTATTCATAAAAGGAAAAAAAATGATCTTCAATTCTTGATTTGCCAGGTGTCACTAGATGCAGCGAAAGTTATAAATGTAACTCCTCGATATGCTAGGCTACGAGCTGGTGCAAATGGCTCGGCCAAGGGGCAAATTATTGGTTGGGAGAATATAGAACTCATAAGTGACCGGCCTCTTGAAACAATGTTGAAAGAATTTAAGCAATTAAAAGAAGAATATCCTGATAGGATTCTCATTGCTTCAATCATGGAGGAGTATAACAAAGCTGCATGGGAGGAACTTATTGACCGAGTAGAGCAAACTGGAATTGTAAGATTTAGTCCTCACCTCACCGATTGCTTACTTTTGTGCTAATCTTTAATTTGGATGCTTTCTGTCATCTAAGATTCCTGATGTTTCTTAGGATGCTTTAGAAATCAACTTCTCATGTCCTCATGGTATGCCTGAGCGTAAAATGGGTGCTGCAGTTGGCCAAGATTGTGCATTGTTGGAAGAGGTTTGTGGCTGGATTAATGCAAAAGCTACTGTCCCAGTATGGGCAAAGATGACTCCTAACATCACCGACATAACACAGGTCAGTTTCTCCTTTTGTTAGTACACTTGTATTTTAAGCTTGACCGTATGCATGCATTTTAAAAATACTTGGCCAGGGATGGAAATTTCCTTGCTTGTTATGCATAGGGTTCAATATACAAGACCTGTTGCCAAGGAAAGATCAAAATGACAACGCTTTTCAATTTTTTTTCACTGAAAAAGTTTGGTATATAAAAGCCTTTTTGCTTTGAAGTTGGGGTTGCGATTCAACTGATTGTGACGACTTATTGCAGAAACTTTTAATCGCATTTTTTCTTATTGTGGCACTCATTCATGAGATTCACTGCCCTTTTTCCTGGCTTAATGAAATGACACCTTAGACCAAAAAAGTCCTTACAGGTTGAATACCATTTTATGAAATTGTAATTTTACCAATTATTCTATCTAGGACAAATGTTCAGTTGAGCTTCTGAATTCACAAATTAATCTTATACAATTGACCCAGCCTTGCAAAAAGTTGATATTACTTCCTTAGCGGACAGTTTTCTTCTCTAGTTTATAGCATAAAAAATCTAATCTAAAAAATATTTAAAACACCATACCCTTTTGAGTATATGTAATACAGAAAATACAATTCCGTTCATCTCATATGTTTGGATTAGTAACTCTTGTGTGATAAAATAGCATAAATCTTTTGATCCCATCCATCTATTTTCATTTTTTTTATTCAAACTGTTGTCTGCAGTAGGGCAGTAGCATTTCAGTTGAATTTTTAGTCATAACTTCATTCCTACCCTGTTGTACAGCCTGCTAGGGTGTCACTAAAATCAGGATGCGAGGGAGTGGCTGCTATTAACACCATCATGAGTGTAATGGGAATAAATCTGAAAACTTTACGGCCAGAGCCTTGCGTCGAAGGGTTTGTTTTAGCTGAGAAATGACAAATTTTCCTATTGATCACTATTCCTCAAATAAAACTTACATACCTAAATTTTATTGTCAGATATTCAACTCCTGGGGGTTACTCTTCCAAAGCAGTCCACCCTATTGCACTTGGGAAAGTAATGAGTATTGCCAAAATGATGAAATCAGAATTTGATTTGGAGCAATACTCACTTTCTGGTATTGGAGGTGTTGAGACAGGCAGTGATGCTGCTGAATTTATTCTTGTTGGAGCAAATACAGTTCAGGTGGGCAAGAGTATTTTCATTGCGTTTTTATTTATCATGTTCTTATTGTCTCATCTCATTCACATCTACCTGATTAATATCAGTTGCCTATTCATCCACGAAGATTGGTATTGTGGTCATGGTTTAGACATGTTGTCTCATGCTGTTATTTATATTTAAACTGCCTGGGGTGAACACTAAGTGAGTTATTCTTTCATGCTATTATTTGCTGGACAAAAGCCTAAAGACTATGCAAAAAGGAAAAAAGGAATAACAGAATTGAAAAAAGAAAGAATAGATTTAGAAGTTCTTTTTAGTTATTATCGAAGTTCACATGTGACAAACCAGCACCATGTCTGTGTAACCTGAGCTTGATGTTCTTTACAGTTTAACACACTTTAACTCAAAAGTGAAAACTTCAAAAGCCAGATTATTGAGCCATGGATAGATCGACAAAGTACAAGTCAGTGTCCAAGTACACATCTTCCACAAGTACAAGTCAGATTATTGAACCTGGTTGCAACATTTATACTATGAATTTTTGCAATTGGAACTAAGGACTTTGGATTTTAGCAAAGAGTTATCACTTGAAGGGACTTTGATTTCCAAGCGGTATATATCTGTAGGCAGGTGTGAGGTAGGGACAACTACTTAAATGTCACCCTTGCTTCCAGATGTCATCCTTTTCAGTTTGTGTTTAGTGAGACTTATAGTGGCTCTGCTCTTTCCAATATTCCTACTGAACTAAAAGAGAATCGGCTGCTGCACTTAGTGCTCATGTTATTACACTGTGATAAGTATTTTTCAATTTTTTCAAAAGCTATCTTTAATTACTTTAGAACTCCTTTAGTAAACGAAAATGATTTCTAAACAAACTGTTGTATTGTGTGCAAATATTTAAGATCATTTATTTTTTTTACTTCAGGTATGCACTGGAGTTATGATGCATGGATATGGTCTTGTGAAGAAACTCTGCGATGAGCTGAAGGATTTTATGAAAATGCATAACTTCTCATCAATAGAAGATTTCAGAGGGTATGTATTTTTATCGAAGATATCTTAAGTGCAGCTATAAAAAATCACTTGCACATTTTATCTCAAATTTGTTGCTTTCATTCTGTTGACCTTCCAGAGCATCTCTCGAGTATTTCACAACGCACATGGATTTGGTGCGCCGGCAACAAGAAGCGATACAACAGAGGAAAGCTATCAAGAAAGGTTTGCAGTCTGACAAAGATTGGACCGGGGATGGTTTTGTGAAAGAGACCGAGAGCATGGTTTCTAACTAAACTGGAAAATGAAAGCAAGTCTCTCTGTACAATAAAAATAAATGGGATTTCATCCCACCTTATGTTGATAGTTTGATAGTTGAACTTTGTTGTTGTTTGAATCGAGAACAGCTTAAAGCACATGAATTTCTCAGTTGCAAATGAAATAACCTGTGTCATGTTTGTCATTTCTGTTTATCTAAAGTAACTCATGAAAGCCAGTAGCATCAACAGTGAATATTATATACATGCCCAGAAAGTCTTGCATGCCTCTTGGCTTCCCTCTCGTGGTTTGAGACACTCGAAAGACAGCATTGTTATGGCTTATATTTGTTTTGTTACCCCCATAACGGTGGCCGGACGTCTATGTGGGTTTCTGCTTGATTACAGCCCTTCTAGATTCAAAAAGATTTCTTGGCCGGAGCACTTGTATATTTCAATTCGATATTTACATCATACATGTGGAGAAAATGGTTTGCATGCATTCGAATTGAATTTCGGGAGGTCAAATACTTAGATTCCCTTCATCATCAAATTAATTTTCGGAAAGATCAATTTAAGTCCCGAAACTAGCTATTTTTCGTATCATCCCATTCTCAAATTACGTCTCTAAACTCTTTGATATTTTGACTCTTATCCACCTCTACTTGTCTTCTTTCTTTTTTTTCTTTTTCTTTTTTTTTATGTAAAGTGCGTAGGAGGAGAAACTAGTTTGAAGAACAGGGATCATGGCTCCATTATTTTTATTTATTTATTTTTTATAAAAGATTTTATTAACTTTAAAAATAACTTGGGTTATCACGGTTTTTTTTTTATTCTTTGTTGAATTTACTTTGATAAAAATTTTAAATTAATATTTTTTCTATTTTCATCTTTTAACAGTATATTGGTTTTATATTTTATATTTTATTTTTTCCTTTCAACATTTAGTTTTTTATAGCTGAACTTCATAGTTTTATTCAATTCACTTTTATTAATGATCTTTTTTTATCCTTTATTAATAAAGATAATCATTTGATTAAATAAAAAAATTATTCTAAGAAATAGAGTTATTAAACATAATTTATTGTCGATGTTATGAGATGAAATATTTTAATATTATTTATTTCTTGATAAAATATTGATTTAATTAATTATATGTGTATAAACATTTTAATTTATGACCGAGAATTTTTTTATATCTAAAATCATATTGAAAAGGTTTATAATTTTATTTTTTTACCAGAAAAAAATTATCTTACCTGTAATAAAACACAAGTCAAATAACTTGATTTTATTAAAATTCAACTCAACTTTTAACAGTTAACTAATAGATTGTTAACGGAAGATAGAAAGTGCCTCAGAAGAAAAATAGAGGTGGTGGAAAACCACAATAATGTCAACATTACCAGCATCAGCCTGGACCTGGAGGTGCTAATGTTCCTAGGCAGAGCCAAAGCATGGGATCAGCTATGCCTGCGCAGCAGCAGCAGCAGCAGCCTGGACCTGGAGGTGCTAATGTTTAGGCAGAGCCAAAGCATGGGATCAGCTATGCCTATGCAGCAGCAGCCGCCCCAGGAGGCTAGCTATGAACAGCCAAACGGGGGGCCTAATGGGGACGGAAATGGCACCATACTTGATACAATGGCTCAAGGGTTTGTGGCAGGGGCACCACAACAGGTTGGTCAAATGGTGGTGCAAAGCGTCATCAACCCTGATGCTGACGGTGACAGTACTGGCAACAATAATAATAGAGATCCCAATGGTGGTGCTAATAATTACTGCAATCCTTCTGTAATTATTACTGGAACTTCGACTGTGCTAATAAGTTATATCATGTTTGTGATAGTTCAATTCAAAGAACAAAATGCAATCATTATAGGAGTTAAAGGAGCCAATTATCACCAGTAATGACGTTAATATATACATAAAATCTAAAAAAAATGGTAGTATTAATAGATTATTATTTGTATAAGAATATTTATAGGATAAAATTAACAATATTAGAATGTGTTTACAAAAAAAAAACTAGAATAAGGAGAAAATAGTGATATAATTATACATATAATATTCACTTCATAATAATTAAAGCAATGCCATGCTAAAATATATATAAGTAGTTGGTAGGTTAATAAAGTTCTTGTGTGTGTGTGTGTATTAATTATATGTAACTTTTTTTTTGGATTCGAGGAAACCTCATCTCCTTAAAAGCGTACTTTGTGGGCCCGGGTGAGTGAGTAAAACTCCGGCTGTCCTAGGCTCTTACAAGAGGTGCATGCCCTGACTCGAACTCGAGACCTGTTATGCAGATTTTAAATTCTTTGCCTACGTCCCTTGAAGACCATATTATATGTAACATTTACATGCATCAAATAACCACCTCAATTCAAAACTTAAACTACGAGATGTGAACCGAAGAATGGTTTTATATTGTTTTTAGCACATTCTCTCAAATAAAAAAAAATCCTTGGTACTTGAAATTTACTTCAACCCATTACTATGTTATGATTAATTTGATAATTTAATTAAAAGTAGTTGAGTGTTATATAATTTTAATATATTTTTAAATAAAAAATATTTTAAAAAGTAATTGTTACCAATGTTTCAAATAACTTTTTATACAAATGGATGATAATGAATATTCATGAATTGAGTATTTTTTTTATTTACACTCATCTCGTTATTGATGGAGTAAAAAAATTAAGTTTTTATATTATATTTTTCAGGTTTTGGGTATTCACATAATATTCATTTTACAACTATTATTTATTATTTAACAAAATATTAAATGGTAATATATATATATATATATATATATATATATATATATAAAATTTTAAACTAAATTTAATTTGAAACGAATTTTACAATAAACATACTCTATCTATTATTCATTTATTAACACAACTATTCATTAAAAAAAAAAACCCA
>Ga0307516_10006987_pt1 | contig 13089 bp, 19 predicted proteins | sample 19_EM_MG_FD_203310 | JGI IMG/M metagenome (GOLD analysis project Ga0307516, IMG submission 203310) | Populus trichocarpa ectomycorrhiza microbial communities from riparian zone in the Pacific Northwest, United States - 19_EM | ecosystem: Host-associated > Plants > Roots > Unclassified | place... | reverse complement strand
AGGCTTGCAGCACATCCCCCTGTGGAGATCATATACCAGAACCGCAGAGGAAGACCACCACTCGCTTTTGTTGTCATTGGGTGTTGGTTGTTGGTTGTTCTGACCTCTTCCCTCACTTAGACACACAGCAGTAGAGAATGTGGTTGTAGTGAAACTCACCAAAGGACACAGACTTACAGACTCTGTCATGACCTCACAGATTCCGAACAGGTTGTCAATGCCTGGTAGCCTTCGGTACTATGAATTGCATGATACTCATTTGCCCGCTGGCCAGGTACTATACCACCTTGGACAGAGACCATTCATAGCCAATAGTGCAAAGTCTTCACATCCTCTTTGTTGGAAATTTCTAAACCCCCCTTCCAAGACAGCTAAATTGAGACTTCCTTCCCACCCCTTGTAACTCAATTCCCTGCACCTTCCAAATTAAGTGGAAGGGAGGGGGTGTGATGCCAATAAAAGTAATTTAGTTCTATGGTGACCACTTTCCCTGGAACGTTACTTCACCCATCCAAGGTGCTTCTAACCCCTTTCAAGGCTATAGTTGTAATTGTATTAGTTATCATTATCATTTAAATAATAATAATAATTCATAGTGTTACACTTGTTTGTACTCCATCTATATCAATTGACAACCAACGTTTCAACGCAACGCTCACCACTCCCATCCATCTGTCCATACTTTGTATCTGTTCATTGTCTAAATTACTGTTCATTAACACTCTATGGCACCACACAAATTGAAGAAAGCTAGCTGACCATACATTTCAACAGCCACCGCTGCATCCATAGAGGTCCAGTGCGAGCTTTGCGGTCAATATTGCTCTGCTCGTGGTATAAACTCACACATAGCAAGCTGCTCTCGGAAGAAACGGAAGCAACAGTGTGACAATGAGTACGCGGATGCAGCTGCTGAGGCAATGATTGAGGCTCAGTGCAAAGGTTAGTCGTTTTTGCTGATCACTCTCATCATCATCATAATACTAACGCTATATTGACTGTATTCGTAGAATCCAAGAAGGAGAAACGGCGCCAACGCAAGCAGCTAGAGCTCAAGCGTGCTAGCATATCTGGTCACAACATTGATGATCCACATCCATATGCAGCCCTCGATCCTAGTGCTGATGCCAGCAGTTCTACAACAGCCGGCGCCTTCACCGAACTTTTCACTGATGATGTTCTAATTGATGGCACTGGCGCAGGTGATGCAATGGGCATCGGAGGGGAACTAAGGCAACATATGTAATTTTCTTTAACTTCGTAATTTGCCTAGCTGATTATTAGCACTCAGGCTCTGGCTCTGATACGTCCATGGCAAGCATCCCGCAAGTTACTGGACATTCTGTGATTCCCGATGAGGCATCTAATACTCCTGATACGTTCAAGGCCAAGTTTCACCCTAGCACCAGCCGGCCAGCTGTCACCGACCACTTTTCAGCCTTCACTCACACCGCTTCTACCCCACAGCTTCGTGATGAAGAACCGTGGCATCCATTCCTATCTGAAACTGACTTTGAATTTGCGGAAGTTGCGCACCAGGCTGTGCTCAGCAAGGAACAAACGGAGACCCTCCTCAAGATTATCTGGAAGGTCTCTTCGTCTAATGCCAAGTTCTCATTCAAGACATACACTGATGTTTGCACCGCCTGGACAAATGCAGCTTCTCTACTTACTCCAGTACGTTCCAGTTGCATCTGTGCCATTTGTAAACTAATGGATCAGGTACATATATACATAGTTTGAACACCATACGATCCCCATACACTACAAGAAGTGCGATCTCGAATTTGATATGTATACTCGGCCGCTCTGGGATTGGGCATTGGACATGTTACAAGACCCTCTTCTCGCACCCCACTTTGTCTGGGATGCACAGTGCTTGTACAAACATAATGGCACAAGATATGAGCGTTTCATTGACGAGCCGTGGACTGCTGATCGTTGGTGGAGGATTCAAGTATGCACATTAGCTTTTGTTGTTGTCATAGTCTCATAAATTTTTGTGTCTCGATATCTCAATACCATCAGTCTTCGCTTCCCAAATTCAATGGCAGCGCTCATGGGGCACCCTTGGCTTTTATTTTATATGCCAACAAAACATGCATATTGACCGCTGGTTCTGTGAAAGCCTACCCTGTCATCGCACACATCGCTAATCTACCCGTCGACATCAGGAATGGGAAGAGCATTGGCGGTGGATGTTTAGTTGGGTGGTTACCTATTGTATGTGCCTTTTCTTATTCTAATTTACGCGTTCACAGACTAGTCTTGATTACAGGTGCCCGAAGACTCGGAAGAGGACAGAAAGTTGACGTTCGTCAACCTGAAGCGCGTTGTTTGGCACTCATCGTTCGTAAAGATTCTCGAATCTATTGTGACGCTTTTGAAGACCGGCTTTGCACACAAGTGTTTTGATGGTATTGTGAGATGGTTATATCCATTAATTCTCATTCTTTCAGGTGATTATGAGGAACAGTACACCAACCTTCCCTTGGTACTCAGTGACTAGTAATGTTTGTTCTCATTATATATTGACAGATGTGTGATGGCTCTGATAAGGGGCCTTAGATCAAATTGTCCCTGTCCAATTTGCCTTGTTCCAGCTGACCACCTCACAGATCATGCAACGGATTACCCGCGACAGACGGTTGAAGATGTGAAGGCTTTCCTTGAGCTGTACCAATGAAACCGTGCTGCGGGAGAAACGGTACTGAAAGAACAAAGTTTGCGGCCAATCGAGGTAAATGACTTCATTTTTTCATTTGTCGGTGCTAGTGCCAATGACTGATTTAATTTATCTCACTGACTTGGATTCAGAACGCATTTTGGACCGTCAATAACTCCGATCCCCAGGACACCCTCTCTTTTGACAATCTACATGTAGACGACCTTGGTTTATGGGGTGATCATATGCTCCCCACACTCATCGAACACCTTGATGGTCTCGGTTGTGAAGCGAGGAGTACAGTTGACAAACAGTATGTTTCATTTCATGGCATCACACTTAATAGTATGCCAATTAATCAAACCCGTCATATCGCCGCCCCAGACATGCTGCATTCCCCCACTGGCGTAACTTCAACCACTTTTCCACCGTCTCAAACATCACGTTCAGTGATGGAAATAAATTCTTGGACATCTCCAAGGTGAGTTCAACACGAATTACCATTGCAAACTTACTACTACGTAGTTTGATGTTTTGATTCCAGCAAATTCTCTTTACAACACAAAATGTTGTCACGAAAGTAGCAGATCCAGCAGGCTATGCGCTTTTACAGTGCATAGCTTGTTATTTACAATACCACCTGTACATCAGCCTTGATGTGCACACGGAGAGCACACTTGAAGCTGGAGAAAAAGTGCTCTCTCTCTTTCAGGAGCATCTAGATGTACTATGTTCGGAACTTCGATTACATTGTCCACTAACAACTGTTACAGGAGTACATTGGTCTTACAGGATTCAAGAACTGGAACTTTCCTAAAGCTCATTTGGAAAAGCATGCATTCCAAGATATCTGCGAAAAAGGGGCCGCTCGGAATTTCTCCACTCGACCCAATGAATCGGAGCATCGCCCCATCAAGTGCTACTACCAACTCCAAACAAACAAGAAGGATATCGCCAATCAGGTAATCCATATCTACATTCAGGCAGTTGCTTTTGGCTATAAGAGCATGATTTCCAGATTCTTAAGCTTGATCACAAGTCCTTGGTATCGCAGATGATCCACAGTCAACTCACATTTTTGACTGAACAGAGCCAGAGCACCATCCTCACACAAGCAAACATCGAGGAAGGAGGAGCAGGTGTTGAGGACAATCCTTTCGATGGCCACCTTCATTTGGGTTCCCCGCAGACCCCAATTACATTTGACGAAGTGGAAGAGGTATATGCATCAGACCGTTCTTTTACCGGGTTCTGCAAGAAGTTCATCAAGTTCATCAATGAATTTTGCTATACTCATGGCATCCGCTTTCCTGATAATCAGACTTTCCTGTGTCCTGCAGGTCATGAAAAGGTCAGTCAGTATCTTCATAGAAGGTTCATAGAATTCAAGTTCTAATACTGATCTAAATAATAGTTACAAGAGTACCACTATGTCAAGGTTAATTATGAGTCCGCCGTCAACTGGAAACTGGCTACCAACCATCTCCGATGTAACCCCAAGTTCCATGGTCATGAACGCCGGGACTGTGCCCTTGTCCACACGGCCCGTGAGAATGAAGCACCAAAGGACATATTTGTCCACCTTTTATTCATGTTTAAATTCTTCGTTGGAAATACCCGCCTTGACCTCGCCCTTGTCCAGGCATTGGACGCTCCAACAGGGCCGAAACGCACGGTGGACAAGGACCTTAACTTAATACGCCTTCGCCAACGGCCTCCAGCTCTTTCTGAATTCATTTCACTTCAGTCCATCATTCGTGGAGCGCTGGTAGTTCCTGACTTTTCACGTAATAACGACCACTTCCTAGTCGATTATGTTGACGGGGACATGTTCCTTCAGGCTAAGACCCTGGAGTATTGATTTCTTATAATCACTTTATCTCTTTATCTACTAACTTAATTGGACACAAATGGGCGCTCTCAGCTGACAATCTTCACTCAGGTTACATTACGCCGATGTAATAACCAAACCACCAGCTAATAATGTGTGTTCCTCAGTAACACAAAGACTGATGACTTACACAGGAAGCTGCAGTCACACCAACACGTTCCCTGATCGCAACATAATATATTATTTGTGCTTGCTAATAGGTATGTCATTGTGTGCTTCACGTCAATAGAAAGCTCAACAGTTTACGTCCGCAGCCGCAGTGCAAGGCATCAACATGCCTTCTTGATTCCAACACGATGTTCGACAACCAACGGCGGTTAGAATACGTATTGTAACGCTTATGGTATGGCGGTGAGTATTGCCTGTTTGTATAAATAAGGTCACTTACCTTACTGCAATCCCAGGCCAGTCCAAGTGACACGTCCTCGAATTAATTCCTTCTTGTTGCGCCCATCTCTCTTACATCTATCGTTATGCCAGCTGCAGCTGCTTGACGAGCACAAGATGTCGAGGATTTTGGTGCAGCTATTCGCGGTGCTACCAGTTCTCCAAGCCAATCATCGGACGAAGGAAACTCAAGCTCTGATGAATCTGACAACCTTTCAGAGGAGCTTGCCCGCATCCATAATGCGATCCTTCCACCCTCAGTAAATGTTACCAATGAGCACCTGCGCCAGGTGCGGTCTAAGACTGATTTCCATTCTTATCTAACATGTTGACTTCGACTTAGGCTCTGGAGTCGACGCAGACCTTATTGACCGAAATGCGTAGTAAACAACGGGAGCTCAAGAAGCGGAATACACTGCTCAAGGCAGCTGCCGCTCAATCTAAAGGACATAGAGGACGAGCCAATCTTACAGATGCCACTTTCGCCCGCACAGTCAAAGCTGACGCTGTTTGAGCCTATGGCTGGAAGTACTCCATGACGCATTGTCTCTGGATCAACTCCGAAATCTTTCCGCTTTGTAGTAACCCCAAGATCAACCTATATAGCAAGGAATGTTGGATCTCAGTTCTTTCCATCGAGGATGGTGTCATAACCAAGTTTTTCGAGTTCATACCACAATCAGATTGGAAACTTATGGCCTACGAAACCTTTGGAGGAGATGTATGTTACATTCCAATCACCCATTTCTTGCTGCCCGACATGACACCTGTTATAGTTCAACAAGGGCGTCAACTGTGTGCACTCTGAAATGGTCTCAGACATCAAGGGGTGTGCTTGTTGAAATTCCCGGTCCCTACAGTACCATTTTTCCTTTATACTTAGTATGGACACGCCGAGCATTCCTTACATAATCACGGTCGTTCTTTATAGGATGTTTTCTTTCGTTTCATACCTCAGTCTCTGTTTGCACAGAAGTACTGAGGTAAGGCTACTCTACACATTCATTTACTATGATACTGACCTATGTAGTCATTTGTGACTCTTGTCTAGTGTCGAGCTGCGCCAGTTCACCTCACAAAAGTGCTGCAGCTATTTTTGGTCTCCAAGCAGATTGGTTTGTTAGAGGCTATGCTTGGGAGAAACAAACTGGGTGTCAGGATCTACTTGTGAATCCACATGGCGCATACACGAAGTTTGCCCCATTTTTGTTTCCGAGTGACAAGAATGGGGACTTATCAGCTTTCCTCAAGACTGCTGTTCTCACGAATGTGAGTTTAACCTCGACTCTTAATAGCATTACTCTCCACTAATAACAATTGCATGTTTAGGTGTTGGGTGTTGCTCTTTTTGGGAAGTCTTTTCTTTCTAAGAGCTATGCGCCCGGCCCAAAGACGAAGGGCAAGTTTGTGGGAGCTACGCAACACTACACCTGGTATGGTTGCTGCTGCAGCTGTGGTCGTAAGTTCCCTGCCTTTCGTACTTTGCTAATAACCCATCAAGTTCTCAATTAAATTATTGTTAGGTTATATTTGTCCTCTCTGGTGATACTGAGCTCCTGGCAAAAGCTGGGGACAAATCTGGCATCTCTTATCTTGCTTACCACCACTTCTATCATGAGCGCCTCCTCTCTGGTGATGCCTGGGCTCGTGATGTCCTCGACTTCTTCAACAGTGCACTTTTCCCTGACAGCTCCTCAACCCCAGCAACTTCACTGACCTCCAATGCTCCAGTCAATGACTGGGAGACAGAGTTTGAGCTTGCTATGCGAGAGGGTCGCCCAGTCGATATTCAAGGGGGCGAACCTCATGCCTCGACCCCTGGCATTACTCCCTCTGCTACTGCCCCGCCATGCTCTATTTCAGCTGCAATGCGAGGTCTTGGAATGCACGACAACATACCTGAGGCGCCTACTCACATTTCTGCTCCCCCCATGCCTGCTAACCATCCTACTGATGAGCAACAGGACCCTCCAGCCGTCCCCAACCCCCCTGCTCCACAACCAAAGCCCAAACCAAGGTCCAAGAAGTGGGGGAAACAAGCTGCTGCCACTGTGGCTGATGCTGGAGATGGAACTGAGCCTGCTGTTGAGGGGACCCGCAGGAACACAAGGGCTTCGAAGTAATATGTACCTCATGCCACACACCACCCTGCAATCTCATTGCATCCACATTCTCATTTAATGCCATCTGCATTACGAATTCACGATCCTTTTCATCTTCATCAACTTGCCCTTCTTTTCACCCTCTAGTTTAGGTTCTTCTGAATCCAAATTAGATTTCTTTCGTTGCTCTTAGCTCATTAGTTACTTTTGATGTTTGGTGTTGTCAAAAAATGTGATTGTTTCGTGTTACTGTTGCCATGCTGAAGCCGCAGGATTCTCCGTCATCCAGCTCTGATTAAGATTACATCGTTGCAGCAGCGAGGCCCAGCTGTCTTTCTGCCAACCCTGCCTCCAAGCCAACGTGTAATATCACTTCATTCGATGTCAGGACTCAAGTTCTTAAACAGTGGACAACACATTGGACATCGTGTGCTGCAGCCTGGAATCAGCGCTTCACCCTTCTGTTGGCTCTCAACAGTCAGCTTCAGGCTTCTCAATTGGACACAGACTGGCCCCGGTTTATCCGTCTTATCGATGGTGTCGAAACGCTTCCCCGATCCCCCAGGAGTCTGTCCCCCTTCTTATTTCATTTTATTCTCAGATCTTTTTGTACATGCTTTATCCTACTTGTATATTAGATCCTCATGAACTAACACCGTCCTTTCTTGACCATTTTCAGTACAGCAATATACCACTGAGGCACCACGTATGTCCTTACGTTCTGTGGTTTTTCACCGGCATTGACAAACTCCACTTACTGCAGGCAATTTTTATCAGTACATTGACACGAACTATAGTTTGTGAGTATGTATGTAGTGGCTAGGCTGGTTGTATTTGGTTGGTCTGACTGATTGAACAGCTGCATTGCACTCTGAACTCAACAAAGCGAGTGGAGTTCCTTCCACTTACCTGGGACATCAATTCCGAGGCTTCCAACTCCCCTGTTGGAAGCCAACCAATAGCATGCTCTCAAACCACATGCATTGACATGTCTAGCAAACATTCCCGCTTCCCTGGATTTACTGGAATCTGTGAGTAGCTGTGAAGCCGGTTGGGAAATTTTAGTCTGATGACCAGTGATCATACAGCATCGGGCCCTTCAGAACTCAACATAGTGAGTTGGCGAATTTAGATCTCCGGACAGCTGCAAAAAATCACGCTCAGTTCGCAGCTTTCGAGCCCAAGGTTATCTACCATAGCTTATTTGTCACACACAATGTGTTAGACTGTCTAATAATATGGTAAGTGCTGCTCTTCATTTATTTGGCCCGCACAAGGCTGACTTGAAGGCTATCAAAGTCAAGGATTACAATCCTTTGTCACCGCAGTTGAAAGAGGTCTCCCTTGATGAAGATTTCCTTTCACATATTACCTTAGTAAAAATTTGCAGTGAGTGGCTGTGTGCTGACATCAGCATTGTTTGAATTCCATTCCCACATCATTGGCACTTAGTTCTAGCCCTTTGAGCAGGCGGGTCCCCCCGGTATGTTACATTCCTCAGGACGTTGGACTGTGCAACTGATGGCCCCATTTGATATTCCGAGTTTGGGCTTCCTAACTAATACAGGCCGTTTATTCGAGCTTTCACTGGTTTCTCGGTTTCTCGTCGCTCTCCAAGACTGTCAGATGCTCTATCAAGTTAATTAGTGGAAAATTCTACTCCCTTTTTTCCAGCTCGACTTTGCCGTCAAGAAGGCCTTACACACATCACGCACACATGCAACTCACGCTCGCTCAGCAAGAACAAATCAATAATTGCCCAACAAACTCGATCACGATGATCCTGTTTATCCCAGCGCCTGCGCTTGCTTTCGTCTCATTCATAGCTTCGGTGTTTGTTATTTTTTGTATAGTAATCCCAATTCTACTTCCTCATCCTTTGAGCAGGCGAGTCCCCCCGGTACGTTGCATTCCCCAGGATGTTGGACTGCATAACTGACCGCCACTTGTGATAGTCTGAATTTGGGCTTCCTAACTACAACTTCCGCTTGTTATCCGCAGCCGACAAAAGCCATCTCTGGCTTTCCTCTCTAGATTTTTTGGCCCTATGTGTTTTTATCTGGCAAGTTCCCTGGTGTCCCCAGTCTCTTCAATGGTAGCTTACTCCCTTACCATGGCAGCGCTCAGTACTGCAGCCTTCGGAGGTCTCGTTTACACCCTTGTGGCAATTCACTGCAATCTCGCTGCTCTTAATGAGCATGCTGGCACATGGCCCCCTGTCAAGGAAGTCGGGGACAAACCTTGACGTCAATCATTCGGGATGGAAGATATTGATGGCTTTCGGGAGGGCAGCTCCTGGCTGACTTCTGACACTGGCTCTCACCACGAGGTCACCTCCAACTGGTCTTTCTCGACTCACCACCAATCCCATAACGCGCGTTTCAACCCAACAGGATCTCAACTAACCTTAGCTCCCAAGTCTTCGTTTTGGTTCAATGCTCCGTCGTCACCAGATCCATCAATTCCTCCAATTCCACCTCTCCCACCGCCTTACCGCCGAAGCTCCTCTCCGACATGTGTCATCACCGACGACCCCAGCCGCCCTTGTCTCGGCTCCCAAAGCTCCTGGCTAACCTTGTCAGCGTGGTCTTTCCCTCAAACTCAGCATGGCGGAAGCGTTGTTGACATCCACACTGAGCTGCTTTCCCCTGCCATGGCATCTCGTCCTGCCACGCCCGCTGCGCTGTTTACCGCGCAGGTACTCGGCGGTTATGGGTACACTTCTGGCTCGGAGAAGGGAATCGCTTCATTGGCTGTCAATGACCCTGGCATCGACATATTGTATGTAAAGTACGTATCTTGGCTCCTTTCTATCTGGGTACCTGTGGTACGTGGATTCACTCGTTTATGGAGTTCTTTGTATTCATGAGAATATTTACAGGGTTTATCTTTTCTCGATCGCCACCTCGGGTTCTGCTCCATCCAGCGCACTGTCGCTGATGCTGGTACTCTCTATAACATTGTCCTCTCCCCTTTTGGCACTCAGCATCTTCATTCACTTGCCCATTCCAATCCCAACTGGGCTATTTGATGTCCATGCAGAACCTCCATCGGCTGTGTTGCGCACACCGTCTCCAGCGGAAATGCTTGCCAGATATGGTACCGAGTACAAGTGCAGTGGAAGTATCACTGTCGTTGAGGGTCGTTGCAGCAGTGACATCTGGATTTCGAAGGGTGATGCGGTTGATGGGAAGGGCAAGGTTGGTCGGGCCATTGGCCTCATGTCGCCCGTCCCTAGGCTAGCCGTTCTCCCCATCGACGACGAAGAGAAAGGAGATGGGGAACAGACACCCCCCTTGCCAATGCAAGAAGTGCTGTCCTTCCCCTCCACTCTCCCCCTTACTCCTGCATCTACCAACAGCGCTGGGATGGGGAGACTGAGGAAAGAATCTAAGGTGTCGTCTTATCTCTCAAATGGTGAGGAAGCTTTTGCATCAAGGATCATGATCGCGCAGAGACATTATTCCGCCGTTGCCACCACTGTCGTCATTCCTGCTTCTCCGGAGAGGCAGGAGGAGCTTGTTGACGGCGTCGCATCGGTTGTTACTGGGATTGCTCTGGAACACGATGACACCTCTCGACCGACCTCCCATCTTCGCTCACGCTCAATTTCGTCTGTTATCGGTCAAGCTATCACGACAGGAGACATCAGTCCACCACCGTCCGACCCGCTTCCTCCAATGCCTCCTAATATTCGCAATGCCAAGCTTGCTCAGCAGCTCATTCACAAAAAGTCCTATTCGTCTGGCTTCTCATTCAGTGCTGTCATTAACAATGACGTCAACGAAATTGATGTGCTTACCGCTGGTGTACTGCCGCTTCTGGTCCCTGGCCTCAAGGTTGGAGGGGAAATGAAGATCAAAGATTTTGAGTTCTCCCCACCCTTAAGTAGTACAGTTACAAAGAAGCCTCGTCGCACGCCAAAAGAGTCACATGGATCAGACTTTGGCATATTGGCCCAAGATGGATTTTCCTCCCCCCATCTCCACTCTACTCCCACGCAGGATCATCGTAGGGCCAGGAAGATCTCCACTCACAGAAGGAATCATTTCAGTCTACCAAGGTGAGATAACTGGTGATACTATGTCGCTTCTATGCTCATCACATGGATTACAGTCTCGGACTCAGCAGAGATGCTCTGCAAGCATGGAAATCGGACATCAACCATGCACTAGCGATACTCGACGTTGCCCATGAGTGACGCTGCTCGGAGGAACACGGTCTGGGGTGACGAGGCCGTGCCGAATGTTCTCGTTCATCCCATACATGGTGAACACGACCACCTTCAAGTTCCTGCTACTGGCGCCTCCTTAGGTCACTGGATATCCATGCGCCATCTTGGCCTCCATCCTGAGGTTCCCCATGGAATGGACAGCGTGCGCACTTCCGTTATCACACTGTTGTCGGACAAACCTGTTCCCCCTCCGCTGCATCCACGGTAACACTTTTTGAGCCCGACGCCGAGAGCACCCCTTATGATGGTCACAAAAACTCTGATTATCCATACTCCAGAAAATACCAGGCTGCAACTATGCCTCAGCCTGGCTCTCGTCACTCAAGTATTGTTTATATCAAATCCCCTGGTGAAAATGGCTGTCCGGAATTCGTCACTATTTCGACAGACTGTGTTGATGACCTGATGGATTCTACTCAGTGGCCAACCTGGGCGGTGAAGCCTCTTATACCCAAGTCAAGCAAGCTGCAGTGCAAGTTGTCATCGTCTGAAGCCCCATCAAGCTCCCCTGGTGGGGGCCTCTGACCACTTTCTCTTCTTCGAGATCGCGATACGAACAAGGACAGCAGTGACAATGTCGTCTCATCCAAGTCAGCTGGAACGTGCCTGCTTCTTCTCGGAAAGAAGAAACCGAAGGTGAAGGTGACTGGTTCAGATGAGAATGTTGATTCCACTGGTTCTGCGAACAAGTACTTGAAGCCACTACAGATTCATCGTCAGCTGAGACACGCTTCTTCGGCCAGCCCCATCCACACCCGGCTTCAGTTTCCAGCTGAGGGAAATAAATCAGATGGAGAGAGAGATGTGCCAGTATTTGGAGCAGAAATTGAACATCGATCTGAAGGTGCGCAGATCTCCCAAGCCCTCAGCCTATACCTGACTTATAGCCTGGAGGGCTTGACCTCATCTCTCCTACGCCAACAGAATCACTACTCAGGCATTGTACTTGCGATGTCAGCTGGGACGCACCCACTTCTTCTTTGAGGACCCCCTTCCCCCCCTCCCCATTCATTTAGATGCAGCATATATGCATTTCTCCAGGTGCGTTTCACACCAACAGAATCATCGCCAAGTCAGCTGGGACTTACCTACTTCTTCAGTCAGCCCCATCCACACCTGGCCTCAGTTTCCAGCTGAGGGAGACAAACCAGATGGAGAGAGAGATGTGCCAGTATCTGGAGCGGGAATTGAACATTGATCTGAAGGTGCGCAGATCTCCCAAGCCCTCAGCCCATTTCTGACTTATAGCCTGGAGGACTTGACTTCATCTCTCCTACGCCAATGGAATCACTACTCAGGCATCATACTCGCGACGTCAGCTGGGATGCACCCACTTCTTCTTCGAGGACCCCCTACCCCCCATCCCCATTCATATAGATGCAACGTGTATGCATTTCTCCAGGTGTGTTTCATGCCAACAGAATCATCGCTTGGCAACATCCAAGTCAGCTGGGACTTACCTGCTTCTTCAGTCAGCCCCCCACACCTGGCCTCAGTTTCCAGCTGAGGGAGACAAACCAGATGGAGAGAGAGATGTGCCAGTATCTGGAGTGGGAATTGAACGTTGATCTGAAGGTGTGCAGATCTCCCAAGCCCTCAACCCATACCTGACTTATAGCTGGGAGGACACGATCTCATCTCTCCCACGCCAATGGAATCACCAATACTCAGTGACTGGGACGTGCCCACTTCTTTTTTGAGGACCTCCCCCCCCCCCCCACTTAGATGCACCATGTATGCATCATCCAGGTGTGTTTCACTTTTGTTTTAATTCCTATTATTTCTTATCATAATGGTGTAGCCTCGGTAC
>Ga0307516_10006986_pt1 | contig 13089 bp, 20 predicted proteins | sample 19_EM_MG_FD_203310 | JGI IMG/M metagenome (GOLD analysis project Ga0307516, IMG submission 203310) | Populus trichocarpa ectomycorrhiza microbial communities from riparian zone in the Pacific Northwest, United States - 19_EM | ecosystem: Host-associated > Plants > Roots > Unclassified | place... | reverse complement strand
CTGCGGCACAATTTTTTGCATGACCCGGCCAACCTCGCGGTGGGGGTGTTCCGTGCCGTCTGCCAAAAACACCATTCAGTCATCTGCTTGGCTGGGGGAATCCACATTGGGTAGGGGTGGGTGATGGTGATCCCTAAACGTGTCTAGTCCCGGGTGACATCCGTGGGTTTGAATTTCCGAGGGCAAGGCGGCTGCTGTCGCGCAACAAGGCACACCAACTGGGTCAAAAAATAGTTGACACTGGGACTCTTGGCAGACGCGCACCATTCCTCCACGGCGTAGGGGGGACATCAGATTGTTGATGAAAAGGCAGCAAGTAATGCAGCAACGAGTTGAAAGGCCGATTGGACAGGGTCCGCGACCGTGGACCACGGAACCTCTGTCGTTCCAATTGGGGCCCGGGGCGTTGCAACGTTTCAACGTCCCACCGTTTGCGGGGAGTATGGGCTAAGGTGGGAGAGGCGCATTCAGGCGCCTTGGGCCGGGGTTCCTCCCCCCCGCTCTTCTTTCAATGCGTCCTGGGTCCGCCGATAGCTGCATATCGAGATCACCACACACTCCCCCTTCTCCCTCGGGAAACGTCCGGCGTAGCACCCGAAAGACCGAGTGTTTGCGGCCCGTTTGTACTAGCGTCAACCTGCAGAGAATCCATAAGGTTTCGTAAAAGGTGCAATTAAATTACCAGTACATAAAGCGGGTGCCTGGGATCGGCATCGGCGTCTCGGGTTTCAAAGCTGAGAGCGAGAGAGGTGAACAAAGTTTTACGAGGAGACCCCTTGAAGTGGTGGCGGTAGTGCGTGGGCAAATAGGGTTGGAATGGAGAGATCTCTATACCAAATGGAGCACCAAAATCGGGGTCCCTCCCGGATGATTGCCCCATGCGGGTCGCCTGATCGATTCGTTTCTTACGATTGCCCCTGGGCGGTTTGACCCCAACACAATACAAGCTCGTTGCATTCAGAATCACGACCCCGGATGTAAACTACGGGCCCTCTAGAGTTTTTAGATCGGTTTGTCATGAACCAACGTGCGAATCATTCTACTGCACGGCACCTGAGACCGAAATCGGGGCACGGGGGGTCTCAGCTTGGCACCCTATGGCGTGGAGGGGATGTCTGCGAGTGCTTGTCCATTGACTCTCGCCGGGGCCGCGTCAATGACGAACGTCATCCAACGCGCCCAGGTCGTCCTCGGGTTCTTCCACCCGTGATTCGTGCCCCTTTGGACGACGGTGTCGCCAGGGTTTTTGAGGTGCGTCTCGGTACCATCTGGGAAAACCAAGACGACTTCTCCGGACACTGAGAACAAGGAGAATCAATGAGAAAAATTTCACGCCTTAGCTCAAAATAGCAACCACGGGTAAGGCGGGTGGGTGCATGCTCACGCAGTACGTTCAGGTCAATCGTAGAAGTGCGATGCTACGAGCGGGAACAATCACTTTGAGTTCGGGTTGGGAGCACACGACTCCGGAGACAAATGACCCACCATCAAAACCTCTTGCCCGGGTCCGAGGTCGGTAAAAAGGCAAGTAGCGTTTTTGGGTACGGATATTCCAGTTATATCTCTTGTCGCTCCATCTATCCTGCAAGACGTTCTGCGCGTTAGCCCCCATGTGCGGACGCGCAGAGGGTGAGAGGGAACTCACTCGGTGTTGTTATCGTTGGAGGGGAAAGACTCAGTAACCCATATTTTTCCAAGGGCGACGTTGTATTGAGGTACGATCTGTTAGGACGTCATGCGGTGAGCGTTTTTGGAGTGCTTTCGCGGGGGTTTCTCGACCTGTACGGGCATGGAGGAGTCACTGCGCACAATTTCTTTACCGCTGCTGTCGTGGGCAGTGACGATCCTACGGATGGGGGGGAGCATCGTGTGGGATTGTGACATGGTACTTTTGGACAAGAAGGATGTGTGTGGGGGAACAGTTGGGTGGAAAAACAAAAGATTGGAGAGATGAATCCGACTCACTTATATACTCTCCCTGGTGGAGCCTGAGTGTCACCCCAGGAACGGGCACACAAGGCCCAATGAATAAGGGATCATACGAGAAGAAACGTCACTCATGGAGATATGATAGCATGGCACGGGGGCGCCCGTTGACCACAAGGAACATGTGTGAGACCAAGATGCATTACATATACAGAGCCGGGAACCGTAACAGAAGCAACAGTCTGAGCTAAGAAGAAGTGTCTGCGAACTTATCGTCAGATGTCAGTCGCGGGGGAGGATCGAATTGGACGCACAATAATAATACTCGTCGATTAAAGGCATCCAGTCTTTCAAAAACGCACTCGCTATGCCAAGAAGGGGTATGTTAGCAGTCCTGTCCGCCACGGCATCCAGTTTGGGTCTAGAATCCGGGGATTAGATGACTTGTGTGTTGGGTAATAAAAACGGGACCAATACCGTGTAAAGCTACGCCAAATGGCCCCACGGAATAAATACCACAGAATGTCTCTGTCTCTCCGGGCGTACTCTGATCGCTCCAATGACGAAGAGGCAGATGTCTTTCGACGAAGGTTCCGCGAAATGATTTCCAACGCAATCGAAGTCACCAGTGGATTGTTGGTGTCCTGGTCACGAGACAACATTATAGCTTCGGAGGTGGTGAGTGACGTCCAGCCTCAGGCCGTTGGGAATTCTCTTACCATAGATGAAGGGTCGCAAGATGTACAGGGATTCGACGAACCAGTCTCTAGGGCTAGACAAAGGCTTCACGAGAGCAAACGGCGCCCTCACGTGCGAAGTAGAGAGAGCCTTCGGGAGCAAAAAGTCGTCCACAGGTGAGGCAGCCGTGGCAGGGGGTGGGGGTGGGGTGAGGAGGTAGTGAGGTTGTAGCGGAATATGGTTATTCTTCAGGTGGTCCGGGGTCTGGGGCGGGGATACGGAAGGAGAGGAGGGAGCCAGAGTCGGGGACGACGAATTGGAAGGGGGAGGAAGAGACGCGATATCGAAGTCCCTTTCGGGCACCGGGGGGCCGACCAAAGGACGCCTCGTGATACGCAGAAGGGCGAAACGTAAAATTGCCCTAGTGATCCGGGGATAAGGATAAGGATCCGAGACGGGGAGAGTGAGCACAGATTAAAACTGAAGACGTACTTGACGCATTCGATAAGGGTCACGACTCGCCAACGGGTCCTGTCGGAAGTTTTCCGCCGCAAACCCATTTCGATCAACAGCTCGAGGTAACGAAGGACTTCGAGGGTTCGCGCGAACCAATTGTATCTCGAGTCCTTTTTGGCCCATGCGCGGGTATATCGAGAATGGGGAGAGGATGGGATAAGGGGCTTGTACTTGGGATCCGACTGCATGACCTGGTTGAGCAGTGTGTCATGGTACAGGCTGGTCGTGTTCAGCAACGCGGCCACTAGGACGAATATCAGGCGAGATTCTGGGGCCCGGATTAGAGTACGCACATGCTTCCGACGCGAGTTCAGCATCCTTGAACCTTCCTGGCAAAACCCACGTCACGGAACGAAGTGAAGACTCGAGACTTGAGATGACGGAAACGTTGTTTACGAGAAAGGCCTCGTATCTCGCCAAGGCCGACGACATCACCGGAATGTGCGCGAACGAGACGCAGGGGAGGTTTGTGGACGTTTACGCCAGTCGTTTGTCAAAGAACCGGGTGGATGTGCGTTGTGGTGGGTATGGGGGACACGGCTTGTGATAACCCGACGACTTGCTCGATCCGGGTATGGGCTCGCCGGTACTTCGCAACCTCTCTCTCGATCTGCCGTGTGGCCAGGTCAAGGTCAGAACACGTTCCTCGTCTTCAACGCGATTCTAACACCATACGCGTAGGCTTCAGGAAGCCTTTGAGCCAGATGATGGCAACTCCGCTTCAATATTTCCAACCAAGCCCTGTCCGAGGCCAACTGGAACCACCCGACGCGGACACTCAAGCTGGCTGGCGGTACCTTCAATGCACAGACACCCCGAATGAGCTCAAAGGCAAGCAAATCCTGGTGGTTTCATCGCCCACGACTGACCCTGGGCCTCCAGTGCTTCTCCCCCCAAGAACCTCAAAGGTGTATGCCTATTTACTGAGTCAAGAGCAGGTAGAACTTTCCAAGGGAGCAGCGGCATCCTGGGAGCGTTTGATGCACGTAAGACACCTCAAGGATCGTATGATAAGTGAGCATTCACGTCTCCTACGCGTCCATTCCGGTCTGAGCCATCGATAACAGGGAAGTGCAGACGCCTGGCTCGCCTCAGCCCAGCACACGGCAGAGAACTTCAACTCCGCACTCTCCACGCTCCTCCTGAATTCACTCTCAAGGCACGTTTGTCCCCACAAAGAGGTTGGGCAATCATTGAATCGGATTTTAGGAACTCGAGAAATGGTACAGGAATAGGCACGATACAGACAACGCCCCACCATCGTTTGTCCAGAAGACTCGCAAACCGCACTCCCAGGCTAGGCACTCCCACGGTACTCGAAGGTCGAGCGGAAAACAACGCGCCGCCGAAGCGACCGTCAGCCGCCGATCCTCCCGATCCGGACTCAGCTACGCAGATGACAGTCATTACCCAGAGCAAACGGAACAAACAGAACAATCCTACTTCTCAGATGATGATCAGGAGAAGACCCTTCCATCGGTTCCGGCGGAATCATTCATACACATCGAACACCGCGATGCGATTCCAGGCAGAATCCCGTGGATCTCAGACACAGAGCTCGCTTCCCGTCCCGACGTCCTGTCTCCCGATCCAATGCCTGTGCCATATCGACCTCGCGAAAGTACCCTCTTTGAGTTACGTGATCAATTCGCTGGTCATCTGCCAAACCCTCACGATCAAATCCCGCCCATCGACATCGTCCCGCCAAGTGAACCTTCCTTGACAATGCCAGAACCTTTTGTTCCTGAAACTGTTCCTCCGATGCCCGTACCACAAACGGCCGAAGGTTTCCTGGAACGGCCCCAGCTGGTGAGGAAGAGAAGCAGCCTGAAACGTTCAAACAGTCGCTCAAGCCTAAAGACCGTGTCTTGGGCATACCAAGACACCGGGAAGACAAGATATGCCACCGCGGTAGAAGAGATCGTTTATGCCGGTATGTTTTGCACAATTATTCGCGTAGGTTCACAGCTCTGAGCGCTGCTTTAGGCGAGGAACTCGACGCTGCAAGGACCGCTCACAAGGAAGAGCTCATCCTCTTGCAGGACTTCCATCGGAATGTGATCGAGATAAAGGACCGTATCAGGCTTGACGCAGAACGGGTCAAATTGGAACAGCAGAAACTCGCCGAAGCTGAGGAAGCCGTTCGCCACCAGGAAGAACGCCTCCGGTTGACATTTGAACAACTCGAGCTCCACGAAGGACGCTACCAGGCTAAAGGTGGGTTACGTATCCCAGACGACTTTCGTGGGTACTGACGATGAATAGTCACGAGCGCATTAGACGAAGCCAGTCGCTCCCTGTCCAACCACCGTGGACGCGAGGAAACCATCCAGGAGGCTATGGAACCCCCAGTTTGAACCCTCTCCTCTAGCCATTTCTTGCTTTCTGCAGGTTGACCCTGTGTATATACCATTCACGCTGCGGACCCCCACGATTGACTGACGATGAACGTTCTTTGATGATCATTTTAGTACTACACATTATGTACCTGCGTTTGCTTACAACTTTTGTTCCTAAAGGATCCATACCTACAGGGAAGGTGTATCTCCGAATAAATAGTTTGTGTGATTAGGAGTATCAAAAAAGGCTGGGAGGATGGCACGGGGAATACGAGTAGCCCATCAAACCGGTGAGACTGGCTGCGGGGTGGTCGAGTTTGGGGCAGGGGTCACTGGGATGTCGACCCGCCACCGCTCACTGAAGAGACCTTTGCCAGCAGCAAAGTCTGTTCCCCGATTCTGAGACTCTGGGTCGGTCGGATAGACGTAGAACTTGTCGATTATTGGTATCAGTAGGACATTCATCTTCGGCGTGAGGACGATCATGTTGTTCGTCTTGATCTCCATCCAATCAGCTGACAAAAGGTCAGGAACGGGGAGATTGAAGTAAGACGTCACATCCGATTCACCTTTCTCAAACGTTAGTGGTTCGCTGGCCACCATGATGATGTTCTCTCGTTTGTCCTCCTTGAACATCTTGTAGTGACCCCCTGGCGCGTATTCGCTGAACGATGTGCCCGATGAGAACCACTGTGGCCAGTCGCCAACCATCAGATGCGGGCCGGCGCGATCGTGGTTGTACGCACCAGGGACGCAGCCGCATCCTTACGACTTGAGATATACCGAGTCACGACAACGCTTTCTCCATCCGTGACACCAAAATTCATGAGACTTGGCTAGGTGCCCAAGCGAGGGAGGTAAGCATACATATAGTATGATCAATCCACGATAGACTCGCCTCTGTTATTCCGTCGTCTTCGTGGAACTTGTTGATTGTGGCGATAGTCGCGAGCATCGCGTCCTTGAGAGCATGGAAAGTGAATGACTTGGCGTTCGGATCCGGGAGCTGTCGCGCTTTATGCTCAGTGCCTGCCCTCAACAACGGAGCACCAGACACACCTTTGAGAGAAACAAGGCAAAAGCCCATTCCGAATCTGGTGAAACGGCATTAGCGGAGGGAGCAACCGGTTCTCCTTCATCTGCCACCGACCGGTGTTTCCCTTAACGCTGTTGAAGATTTCGTCCGACAGGCCTGCTTGAAGCTTCCGCTTTATCCTCGGAAATCCCGCGATCTCTCCGTTATGCATCCACTGGAAACCACAGATGAGTCACACACTAACGCCGGGAGTGGTGAACTCGCCATGAGTTTTCCAAACCCAAAGGGGTGACAATTATCCAGCGAGAGTGATCCAGAAGTCGTCGCCCTAACATGTCCACTGTGAACGCACACGACCGCACAACGTCAGCCACAGCCACCGAACCCACACGGGAGCAATCAAAGTCAGAAATGCCGTTGCACTCACAACACGAGCGGGGATTTGATCTTCTCCGCTAAGCGAACGAGGTTTGCATTATTCCAAGCCTAAAGTGACCCGTCAAGTCAGCCGTCACAACCAGATGTTGAAAAAGCCAGTCGAGGGTCTCGAAGGAGGACGGGTCGCGCCACTCACAGGCGTTGAAGACGTGAAAATGCATGGCTGAAGCCCCAACTCTTCGTCGTAGACCGAGTCATACCACCCAACACCAAAACCATCTCCATTAATGGGTCGCCTGGGATCAAGACGCAGACGAGGACCGAACGCTTGGTTGACGATTGAATGGCATGGTCTGGTGAGCAGCTACAACGGGCGGGAGGTGAGCGTTGCCGACCGCAAGGTGGTTGGATGGACCGGAACTTGCATGTGAGAGCTGGACTGGGGCGGTCCCTTTGTAGATTACGAACCGACACATTGCTGGTGGTTTGCTCGCAAGCGTGTTCGGGTCTGTGCAACTGTCTCACGTCTTGTTGCGTGCTCGTTGCGGAAGATGCGGTCGAAATCGTGCAAACGCACACCGACGGTTCTTCTAAAACCCCCACGCCTCGAATGTAGGGTGGCCGGTGGAGGCCCGTCGGAGCGTTGGTATACATTGGATATCGTGTGCCATTTGTTTCCGCCCGTGCGGCGATCCTCCCCCACGGCCTCAATATGTACGCACAATCATTTTATGCGTTCATACAAACCCTACGGTAGCATTCCTTTGCTTCCCGGATCATCGTGCATCATTGGCGATGGCTTCCTGCGCAGCGACGATAGTACTGTGTTCCCAAAGAGTCTAATCCGGCTCAATCTCGATCTAACGTACATACACAGTTGCGCTTTCCTTGATTACAAAAACTCCCGAGGACGCTGAGTCGGGTCACCGCCGACCTCATCATAAACCAAGCCGGCGACTCTGAATGCCAGGTCTAGATGTATGGGTCAGAGGGTCATCACGGCGAATGGGCAGGTGGAACTCGCTTACCATCAGCCTGCGACTTGGCACGCGCCTCTGCATACACTCTGACGACGTCCTCCGTGCCGCTGGGTCGGACGAAAGACCGACCGTCTTCGTATTTCCGCACCAAATCATCGATCTTGGCTTGCAACATGGGAGGGCTAGTCAACCTTCGCTCTGCGTCCTCGGTCTTGAACACGTTCCGGTTGGCGACCTTGACCTTGACCAGTCGGTTTGGAAGGTCAACGTACAGCGAATCCCACTCCACGCCGCTGTACGATTTGTGGGCGAGGACCACCTCGACGAGCAACATATCCGAGGTGGCGTCGCCTACCGTCTGGTTGATCAGGTCATTCAGACTCAAGAGATGGGTGAGAGCTGTGAGCTGCGCAGGGATCGCTGGCTGGTGCTCGCGCATTGCCTGTTGTGTCTCTGGGGAGAACAATACCGTTCCGTGACCATTCGCTTCAAAGTAGACGCCAACGTCGTAGTGCTCCGCGGCGTGGTGAAGGTGCTTGACTCCAGTTGGAACACATTTCACTGGCAAACGCTGGCGCATAGTCAGAAAGAGTCTTCAAACGGAGGTATCGCGCCTACCTCGGACAGATACTTCGTCGAAGCACCATTGGCGTAGGCGGTCTGGACGACGCCAACCTTTATCTTGTCCTCGAGTCCGGCGGATTTGACAAGCTCCACGATAAAAGCCGCAACCAGGGAGGCTATCTTATCTCCATCGAGCATCCGGAATCGCCCTCGTTCGTCCAGGTAGAAGTACATCAACCGATCTGCGTCGCCATCGAAACTGCACGCCCTCTGACCGGGACGAAGATGCGACTCGAGGGAGGGCGGCAACTTCTGTTGGGTCTTGACGTAATCTGCACCACAGGTGTTATTCAAGGCACCGGGGGTAGAAATGGCATCGTTGACGGGGAGAAGGGTAAGACTAGTGCCGAGGGCGGGTATAAACTTCTCCAACGCCAATGCACCAACGCCGTTGGCACAATCTACAACCAAGGGTGGTAAAGCAGCTTTGCCAGCCTGTAAGGTAATGGATGTAAACGGTGGGTGATCTCCGGATGCGGAGATCGACCTACGACGAGTTTCTTGAACGCGGTCGTGAGTTTGGTCACGTAACCTTCCTCAGTGTCCGGTCCGTATTCGTCCTTGGTTCCCTTGGTATTGATCGCCCTAACAAGGTAATGGAGAACGGGCGTGGTGGTGATCCCGGCGTCTCTGGTTTCGGCACCGATGGCTTTGAAGCCATCCTCCAAAGCACGAACCAGCGAAGCACCAGATGGCCTGGTGTCCCGGGCATACACGACCCTGGAAGGCTTGTTCAGATCGATTTTGGCGACCCTAACGAGGTTCTCGACCGCCTCGATGAATGCGGAGGTACTGGGAGCGTTGGCGAGGGTGGTGGCATGACCCTCCCAAGCGTTCTCTAACATCTCTCCACGCGGATCAACAAGTTTGACACCGTTATCCTACGTCGGTTCCTTCAGCTGTGACCCGAAGCCGTTTGGCATCAACAGTCATAGAACGTACTGCCTCTGGGTTGTGTGAAGCGGTGACCATAACACCGATGGACTTTCCATCTAGCCTCTTGCTCCTCAACGCGGCGAGGACACCAACTCGAAAGAGTGTCGAATCGAGAATGCTACCACTGCAACGGCGTTATTTTATTGATGAGCTTAGAGACAAGGTGGGTCCTCACACTGTCCTAAACCCAGCAGTACCGTACTGGAACTGGATAGCCCTAGGCTTTGGATGGAGATCGGATAACCGGCGGAGCTCGCCGACGTTCAGAGGCATTGCTGAGGTCGCGGGAGACGATGATCTCGGAGGAGGGTTATGCGGGAAGGGTCGGGTTGGGTTATGGGCAAGTGGTTGTCGGGTGGTAAGCGTGGACCCGGTACTTGGTCAACAACTGGGCGAATGCGAACCAAGCGTCCAATTTTGTGATCACCCGAACGATCCAAACGGATTTCATTGATTGGTCTACCAACACTACAACCCCGGGACTACACTACATTCTACATTCGATACACAAGGAAAGGTGGATTTGGATGAGTAGAGAAATCACGCTATTTCCCCGGTCGGTGGGACAGCATCTGCACAACATCACTACACAAGCATCTTCCGCCGTGGTCCCCCAGTTCATAGCCACAGCTGTGTCAGTGGCCGGTTCGAAAAACCTCGGGTTATATTTGTAAGGAGTCGGTAGAGGTGAACAGCCCCAAGCGGCGGTGGCTGATCTGTGGCGCCGTCATCACTCACGCTTAACCACCATGGCTCCTCAGAAATCAGCCGCCCAGTCACTCTCAGAAAAGGCAGACAAGAGGGCTGCCTCATCAGGGGGCTGGTTTACATCCAACAATTCCAAGTGGGAAGAGGCCGGAGATCTCTATCAACAAGCTGCGAATGCTTTCAAGATCGACAAACTCTTTAAGGAGGCTGGCGACGCTCACTCACGAGAGGCAGAGTGCAGAGAGAACTCCAAGGAGACCAACGACGCTGCTAATGCTTGGTGGAATGCTGCCAAGGCGTACAAACGTGGATATCCCGACTGTGAGTGTTGTCCCGGTGGTGTGGTGCTTGCGTCGGCTGAACTCGTGCACAGTGGCCATTGCTGCGCTTTCCAATACGGTCACTTTCCTCACACAAGGTGGTCGTTTCAGGCAGGCTGCCGACCGCGAGAAGGAAATTGCACAAATCTGGATACAAGAAAAGCAGGAGTTGGACAAGGGATGCAAGAGTTACGAGCGAGCCGGAGAGTGGTATGCCCAGGAGGATGCCACTGCGTACGTTTTCATCCGAGTCATACTGCAGCGCTGTTCACTCAGAATCCCACCCGCAGAACCGCAAATGCTTGTTTCAAGGATGCTGCTGATCTCCACGCCGAGCTCGGGAACTACCCCGCTGCGATCGCTCGTTACGACCAGGTGGCAAATGGATCGCTGGGATCCAATCTGACCAAATACTCCGTGAAAGATTACTGGTTACGTGCCGGTCTCTGTGCCCTTGCAATGGGGGTGCGTTCCCAACACCTGGCACTCTTCTACCGCCCTAACTTCTGAATAGGATACCGTCGGGTGCCGAAGGGGCATAACCCGCTATAGCTCCCAAGATACTACCTTCTCGTCGACACGCGAATGCAAGTTCCTGGGATTCCTCGCCGATGCCATCGAAGCAAACGATCAGGAGGGATTCACGGCAGCCGTTGTAGAATATGACCAGGTCATGAAGCTGGATAACTGGAAGACCTCGATCTTACTGAAGATCAAGAAGGGCATTGCGGAGGAGCCGTCGATGCTGTAGGTTGTGGGAGACGTAACGAGTGTATAACTATCTAGTTTATGCTCTTCATCAGCCTCTGGGGTATCGTCTGGCAAGGTGGCCGGAGTTCGCCGAAATTCTTCCCTCAGACGCCCTCTGGAGTCGTGACCCTCCACGCATTTTTCCGGGACTGCTCCGCAGCCTGGATCTGTCTGCGCACGCGAGTTTTCTGATAAAGGCGCCTAGAACGTTTGTAATTTCCTCCCCCAGCCCGGTTCCTTCCTCCCTATCCCCCCGTCGCGCTGCTATGGTCTGGAATGGCCGATGTGGTATACGCGCCACCTGCTTATCGCTGAGTATTCTGTGGTCTTTCTGAGAATGTTGGAGGCTGGACCTCTCGAGGCGAAACCTGGGATCTCGTGACCCCCCCTAGCAAAACGGTCGCAGTGTGGCGGCGAGCGCCCTAAGCGTTGTTTACTCCTCTCGGATATGGTTTTGACTGTGTGAAAAACGGTACTATGGACTGGATCAACCAACGACTCAGTCAGATGGACTGCCTCGGCGTGACTGTCAAACACACAATCCGTGGTACTTTTGCCCCGTCCTTCTGTGAATTTCGCCGCTACTTGTGAAACCTGGAAGCTGGATGCATCATGTGCATCTGCCCGCGCTCCGGGACCTCCGTTTCAGGCCCAGGAATCGTACAATGCTGGGCGCTGCGTTTCCTGGTGAACCGTGAGTCTTTTGTAAATACCCCCGAATCGAGGTTTCACGACCCCGCCTCGCAGGAAAGTCATCGTCCGCGCGACTCGCGGGAATTCTCTGTCGGTCTGCTCGTCCCACTTCCAACCTCATTAAGTCGCCGTCAAGGTGGGCAAATGGGTCTCGAATGACTACCTCGCAGACATCCGTAAGTCCCGTGGTTTAGACTCCTACCTCCTCCCCTAATTATTTCATCTCCGGCATCCCTGGTACAAACCGCAGATTATTACACAACTCCCTCTAGATAACCCTCCACGAACAAAGTCTTATCGCGTTCTCTCCCATGCACGCTGAACGCAACGGGCATTATTGGAATCAAACCCAAGAGCGGGGTCGTCGTGGGGATCAAAAGAAGCGTTTTGGGGGGTGAGCCACTCATGGCCATGGACCTCTAATTCGCCAATCGGAAGTGCCGGTCCAGAACGCACGGTCAGGCCAACTCCAACTTCTGGATACCGTTCCGATGCGACTGTGTGTCACTTATCGTCTCCCGTAGGGGTCCTGGACGGGGTGAGAGCGAAAACGGGCGGCGACCAGACCCTCCTGGCTGGCGCGGTAAATTTCCCCTAAGTTCCATCATCAGTACCGTGCCGGGGATTGCCCATCGGGTGATTAGTTTACCTCAATCCGGGGCCTTCGGCTGGTGGGTGACGGTTTGTGCTAGCGCTTCCGAAGATCGAAATACTTACACGGTACGGCTTTTGAAGATCATGGCCTCCTCATGACAATTCTCGAGAATTCTTCCATGTACCACTTGCTTATCCGCACCCTCGTACTTTCCTTTGTCCGGGAGCTTATGAACGACGTGCCTAAAATAGAATCCAGCCTTTGGGACGTGCGGGCATAATCCTCAGCAGTTCTCGACCCCTTCGATTTTATCGCGATCGAACTGTGGTCCGTGCATGACCATGGAGCCGGGCTACTGGGTAACCGCTGGTAACCACCGTGACTCGTCGACCATATGTTCAAATCCACAATCCATGGCGGAAGAATCATGCCCGAACAAAGCCAGAGATTTTCCCCATGCGCGCCAGTTCACACGTCCGCCCGTAAACATGAGAATTTTGATGGATAACGGGTGGCTCATTCACGGCCAAAAAGGGTGTATTTGACGGCGCCACTCCCTGGCCACCTTGGACGACCGAGATGTATTTAAGCCATGGAGGGGGAGCCTTTT
>Ga0307516_10006985_pt1 | contig 13089 bp, 15 predicted proteins | sample 19_EM_MG_FD_203310 | JGI IMG/M metagenome (GOLD analysis project Ga0307516, IMG submission 203310) | Populus trichocarpa ectomycorrhiza microbial communities from riparian zone in the Pacific Northwest, United States - 19_EM | ecosystem: Host-associated > Plants > Roots > Unclassified | place... | reverse complement strand
GAATGGATTCTATTTACGAAGCCTCATATCCAATGTATTTAAAAACAACTCCCCGCGGAGAGGGCGGCGAAGGGGTGAATATTGAGCGCTTGAGCACTGGTGTCCTGGCATGGGATCGGAGTGCGCGAACTATGAAGTCAACATTCCTACCGATAGTTCATTGAACAGTACGTGCGTCCGGTGACTTGGGAGGAGGCTCGGGGCGTAACCCTGGTGGGTGGCAGGATCGTATTGCCATACCGTGGGAGGGATTGGTCTCGACATTGAAGCTAAGCTTCGAAACGTCGATCCCCATGACCACCGTGAATACGGGGAGGAGAAAAGATAAGTGATGGCGCCGGTTAGGCAAGGCCCACGACTGGTTACCTGGCCCCCTTAGGCAGCGATTTACCCTCACTACCCGCGCTGTTTTTCTTTGATGCGGTACCGCTGTGCAAACTGTTAGGCAAATATTTTGCCTTACCTGCTGGTTCCCTGACTCGTTTGGAACGCTCACCGTCCTTTCACGGGCGAAGGCAGACGGTATCCGCTCCGAAGACATGACCAAGAATCGTGGTTAATCTAAGCCACGAACGGAAGCACGGTTTGACAATGGCATATTTCGCGAGTATTGTTGGTCGTTTGCGTGGCAGCCCTGATGAGGGTGTCAACAACGAATAAGTAACGCTCGGCGGAGGCGACGCATCCCTTGGTGACCTCCAGCATGCTCAGGTCGGCGGCAGCAATGTTCGGGATACCTCCTACAGGCGTACACTGTGGCACAGGGGTGCGACTGGGTGCGATGACTTTCGGCGCGTGGGATTTTGGCGCGGAGAATTCAAAGTCCGCGTCGGCTCAACCTCATCTTCGACCATGAGTTACTCTCTGCCTCTCCAGCCCCCTGGCATGATGCCGCCTCCCCCCGGGATGCCTCAGCCAGCGGGGTCTTCCGGTTTGCGGCTCCTGCCTGAAGTTTTGGCTCGAATCCCAGAAGTGGATAGAGATGCAGAAAAGGTGTTATGGAGAGAAACGAACAGGAAGTTGGGGAAACAGGTGCGTGGGCGTGTTTTTTATGTTGACCCGCGAAGCCTGACGCGATACTGGGTGTTGTGCCCTGTAGGATTTACCTCCGGAACACGTACGAAAGATCATCAAAGACCATGGAGATATGAGCAACCGGGCGCGCTCAAGTATGTACCTCATGCGGTTATGAAGTTATCAGAGAACGCTCCTTATCCTTGGGAGCAGTTTCGCGAGGTCCCGTCTCGTATCACATCACCGGTGCGATCACATTCGTGAACCAAGTTCCCCCGTGAGAAGCGCGACAGACGGCACTTCAAGCGTATGCGGTTCCCGCCTTTTGACGACGAAGAACCTCCACCGGACTACGGGGACAAAGTATTAGATACCGAGCCTCTCGAGGTTATTCAGTTGGATATGGACGGGGAAGAAGATGCTGCAATCATCGACTGGTTCTACGACCCCAAACCTCTGGTCGACACCCTACCGATACTGGCCGCCCCCGTCGCCGTGATGGCCAACGTCTACCCCCTCGGTCGCACCCTTCTCTCCGACCACACAGACATCGATGCCCGTTCTTCACAGCGAAAGCGCTCAACATGGCTATACCTGGCGGCCCAAAGTTTGGGCCACTCTACGGGGATGTGGACGCTTTCGACGAGGATTGGAACGAGTTCAACGACATTAACAAGGCCATCATCCGCCAGCAGATCCGCACCGAGTACAAAGTCGCCTTCCCCGACCTCTATAACTCTCCCCCGCTCGGTCGAAATCTCCCCTTACCACACCCCCAAGAACGCCTACATTCGTACTGAGGACCCAAACCTGTCCGCCTTCTTTTTCGATGCAATCATCAACCCCATTTTCCTTCGTGCTGCGGTCCCCAAGAATGCCCCGCTGGTTTCGCACGAAGATACCATCCTTCGGACCAAATGGTGGAGACGATGATTTCGAGCTTCCCGAGGAGCTCTCTCCCTTCCTCGAGGACAAGGAGCTTGAGAACGATCTCACGGCTGACGCCATTGCCCTCTACCGCTGATCGGGTCGCATGCGCCGACCTACCGCTCGTCGGGAATTGGTGCCTCGAACACTGCCCTCCCAACCAACCCGTCAAAGTCCGGGTGTCCTACCAGAAACTGTTGAATTACTTCGTTCTGAACGAGCTCAAGTCAAAGCTGGAGCAGGCAATGACGAGGAAGAACTTATTTCGGCAGCTCAAGTGGGTTGAAGTCGGGCTGCAAGTGTGCATGCAGGGTTACAATATGCTTAATCTGTTGATCCATCGAAAGGTACGCCTGCGGCGTTCGCGCTTTAGGTGTTGTGCTGATGGCCCGCGTTGAACCTGAACTACCTGCATCTTGATCACAACATGAACATGAAACCAGTCAAGTAGGTTCATCGCGTGATTAAGTGCCAGGGGCGGTTCGCTGATCTACTTCACCTAGGACCCTGACGACAAAAGGACGAAAGAAATCACGCTTCGGAAACGCCTTCCACTTGTGCCGAGAAATTCTTCGCCTCACAAAGCTCATCGTTGACGCTCATGTTCAATAATACCGTCGACGCCTTCCAACTCGCTGATGCCATCCAATACGTCTTCGCCCACATTGGTGCCTCGACAGGAATGTATAGGTACAAGTACAAGGTATGGGCTGACTATCGGCTGCTGCCTCCACGTGTTACTTATGAAAATCCAGCTCATGAGACAAGTTCGGATGACAAAGGACTTGAATCATCTCATCTACTACCGCTTCAACTCTGGTCCGGTCGGGAAGGGCCCCAGTTGTGGTTTCTGGGCCCCTGGTTGGCGAGTCTGGCTGTTCTTCATGCGTGGTACTGTACCTCTTCTTGAACGATGGCTCGGGAACCTCCTCGCTCGCCAGTTTGAAGGTCGCGATGTGGTGTTGCTGATATCAGCGAGGGAACCGAAGGTCCTTCTGAATCTGGTCGCGGAGGCGATATCACCTCCCTCCACGTAGCTGAAACTGGTCGTGCACGTCTTCTCATCACAAGAAATCCCTGACTTGGAGACCCCTGGGGCAGAACTGAGGAAACACTCGTCCCGAATTTCTCAGAGCTTCTGGACCGATGGTTTCGAAGATGTAGGTGAGAGGGAGGTGTACCTTTGCGGGCCACCGGAATTCAACCAGGCGATCCTGGAGCACTCGGGTCTGGAACCCGACAGAAACTATTGACCACGTATTTGCGTATTTCTGTTATCGTTTTAATCCGTACGGTATAAGGATAGGAGGACATGAAGCAAAATGACCGTAACGAGCACAATTATATAGTTACTATGATGAGAACTAGATGTGTGTGGGAGCATACGACGAACAAACACGGACGGAGGAACGGGGGGAACGTGAGGCCCAAGAAACGAATCGAACAAGTGAAGGGGGCCGACATGAGTGAGGTTTGGAAAGGAGAGCGCGGCGGGGTGCTATACCAGGCCTTGGCCAGCCATCTGTACCGTGTCCCCGATAACCCTTTTGGTCTCATTCCACAGTCCTCCGAACAATCCCGCGCTCCTCACGGTCAGTCGCTTCCTAACATCGTCCACAACGCTTTTGTTACCACTTCCCGCGAGTTGGTCACCTATTGAAGCGAGATGAGCTAACCCCTCCTCTTTCATGCCGATCGGCACGGCAGGTGTGGAACCCCCAGAGGCAACCCTGAGCCTTCGTCGGGTTCGCAGATAATGGACTATCCCGATCAAAGCAGCGATGGCAAACAGGACCGCCCCGACATTTGGTTTGGCGGATAACAGGTAAGCTTTCCAACTGTGGTAACCGGATCGTAATAGTGCCAGGGGTCCCGAAGAATATGATGAGGTCGTTAGTAGGACCCCTGAAGGTGGTGACGCCGAGGGAGGAACTGAGATCAGCGGGGGGATTGGCAGGGTTTCCGAGTCCCCGTTCGGGAGTGACGTGGGAGCTCGTTTCTGCGGAGAGGATTTTCTGGGGTGCCGCATTCTGTACCTCGGCTTGCCATTTCCAGACGCCGTTGTGGGAGGAGGTACTGGTATCGGGACTGGTGTCGCGGTCCTAGATGTGTCCGTCGAACTGGGCAAGGAAGACGGGACGCTTATAGAGGACATCGAGAGAGGATCAAAAGGCATCTTGGCGTTCCCATTCAGCTTTGGATCCTCGTGTGCTTTTGCGGCCTTGAATCTGGCGGTGTATGGGGTCTCTGTCTTCTCACTGGATTCGCTTGATGAGGACCGGGCCGGAGATGATTGCCGAGAGCGAGATTGCGACCGTGAGCGGGAAGGAGAAAGTGCTGGTGTCGAAGGAGTTCGTGAGCGATAACGAGACGAATGTGTGTCCGAGCGGATATTCTCAAGCGTTGCCACCAGTTTCTGCGTGCCGTCAGGTTGGTACCTTCAGAAAGAATACAAAACGAGATAAACGGTCGCACCTGTTTCTCGGCAACGTCTAGTTCTCCTTCATATTGGAGGAACTCTGCGGCGAGGTCCCACTCCTCCAAACGAGGAAGAAGATGGAGGCAATAGAGCTCTATAATCTTCTCGTAGCCACCGCCCCCCTCGAGAACCTCCTCCGGATCACCCCTCCCCGTAAGCCAGTCCTCAACTATCCCTTTTCCGACCTCCGGGGCATTCAACTTCATGCTCGCAAGCACGAGGGTCACGACCACTTGTGTTGGCAGATATCGCGCGCTAAGGCTCCTTTGAGACCCTGCATCCCCATCCGAGCCTTCGGTCCAGGGCGTAAAGAGCTTGAGAGAACGAGTATGTAGCGACGCGAGGAGGCTTTGTGGCGAGAGCATTAGGTTGGCCCGGATTGAGGAAGGAAGCTCTTCCGCCTCGCTTGGTGGGGTGGAATAAACGGTGGTCTCCAACGTCAGTCTCAGAATCTCCCATTTCCGCCTCCAAACACTGAGCTGGCGGTCGGCATCCGTAATCGTCGAGGGTGGGGGAGGTACGAGTTGGAAAGCAGAGGTGATCAGAGCGTGTGTTTGGGGGATGTCGCGGTTGAGGAACGATTTCGCCGCTCTCGAATACAGCGAACGAAGGGTAGCCTCTGTGCCGGTTGTCGAGCTGGAGCTGGCACCTGGACTCGCGTCGAGGCCGGAGACGGTGGTGGTGGTAAAGGACATGGAGGGAGGGTGGATATCACATGCCCCACGTTTGGCTTTTACCGAGCACCCGCCTCTGAGACCGGAACCCCGAATATCACCGGCGCGGCTCCGAGAGGGTGCGCACAACGACAACAAATGATTGGAAAGTTCCTCGTAACCTGACCTTCTATCCTCGTAACCATCCAGTAACTGCCTTGCACGCAGACACCAGTTTCCGGTGCAACGACCACCCGTTGTCTCACTCATCCTCGACGCCATCGATGGACTTCCTGAGCGTACGTTCCGTCATCAGGTGGACCGAGCGGTCTCAAGCTTGAAGTTCTTGGAGATCCGAGCCACAGCCTCAAGGCCTCGCGACAACAGGCACTCAGTACTCAGTACTCAGTCACCCAGTGTCTGAATATGAATTCTGACGTGGTACATTCATCCGGCTGACACCCGCCCGCGGACGTTTCTACAAGCAGGGCCGACGCCTGGCTGCGGCCAAGGCCGGTGTCAAGCATCACAAAACCCTATACTCTACGATTGCCTTCTTCAAAGCGAGGGCAAACGCATCCGTCAACCGCCAGTGGTGTAGAATAATCAAGTCCCTCTAGTGGCACCGAGTTCCCGAACCACTTCCCGATTACCCGCACCCCCACCCCCTTCTTCCGCTCGGCTGATCGTGAGATCTACAGGTGTGTTACCCAAACCCTCGCTGGACACGGCTGCACTGGGGAGTACCGTGGGGGGCGCGGGATTACTCGGAGGACTGTAGAATGAGACCAAACCGGTTATCGGAGACACGGTACAGATGGCTGGTATAGCACCGTCCTCCTTTCCGAACCTGACTCTTGTCGGGCCCCCTTCATTTGTTCGTTCGTTTCTTTGGCCTCACGTTTTTCCCCGTCTGTTTGTTCATCGTATGTTCCCTGACACATCTAATCCCCGTCATTGTAACTGTGTAATTGTGCTCGGGTTGAATTCCGGCAGACCGCGGAGGTGATCGCGAAAGACACTGTTCAAGTGCGGATTCAATAATTCAATCGTCGTTGAGAGATGTCGGCTTCCATGGATTCATGTGAGCGTATTGTTAGGGGCCCACGAATCGGTGAAATCCAACACGATGTTTTGACCGGGGGCGATCTCCACCGCCGTCCCTTGGATTTCGAAATTGAACGCGGCGGGATCTTGACCGAGCCGGTCAAGTTTTGTGAGGATCCAGCACCTCCGGGGCACAGGCCGAGCTAGGGTCAAGGAGGTTTTTCGCACAATCGCCTCGTTTTGGACTCCCGCCCCCCAAGCTAGCCTTAGTACGAGCTTATGCATCATTTCCTCAAGTCTAACATTAACCCATCCCGTTCCATTTTCCCAGTTTTCCAACTCCCGGACGAGCTCATCCTTTCCATTCTCTCTTACATCTCCCCAGACCCGCGACTCGCCGATCCCTATGTGCGGTTCCACAATTGGTGTCGTTTAAGGGTCCGCTTTTGGCGTTATAAGCAGGAGAGCTTTCTGCGACCATTGAGCATGACCTGCAGGGCGATGCGGTTGCGATTGCTACCATGGATATGGGAACACCCCATGATGTTTGAACCACACACCTAGGGTGCCAAACAAGAAACGGAAGTGAAGCTCAACTTTATCGTGAGTGCTTTTCGTGCGGACGCGTTGCTGGCTACCAGTGTGAGGTAGTTCTACACCCTCCTTCCACCCTGGGTCAGGGCTGATCCGTGTCCTTTGATGAAGGTCCATGACGCTGGATCTGCCATCGCATGTGCCCACCCTCCTTCTGTTCGCCAAATGCCTGGAGTCCCTCCTAAATCTTCACACATTAGAGGTGGAGCTGTGGGATCGTAGGATTACAACCCCACTTAAGAACGCGTTTAAGCATGTCAGACTTCCCCAGATCAGGACTCTAATCCTACCTATTGCTGCGTATCCTCTACTCAAACATTGTGGCAACGTCGAGGACGTTATCCTTGGGCGTATTCACACATCAGTCCCCTCCAAAAAATTCATCGGGGCTCTCGCGTCGATCCGGAGCTCAAAAGTCAAGCGTTTAGCAATCCCCCCGGATTTGTGGAATGAATCATCCCGTAAGTGATCAGGACCGTGGGGTGGGATCGTGACTAACACCCTCCGACCTTAGGATATGTGGCCGCCCCGCCACCGCGAGGTTCCGGTGCGTATGTGGCGAGACCAGTACAGCCACGGCATGGCACAGTCGGCCGACCGCGGCCCATTCATTCTGGTCTGAATACAAAAATGAAACGGCCACGTCTGAAGGTCGGACGCGGAAAGTCGTTAGACGTCTCTGCCCGGGTCAGGGTCTGCGGGCGGCCAATCATCGACATCGTCGGGGACAAGTGTCCACGGACGCCTCTAGCGAGAACTACTGTTGGATGCAAGAAGAAATGTGGAGCCCCGCGTGGGAATAAGTAAGTCCGCGCCTCACTTTACTTCCTACCCCCGACGCGGGTTCTACCAGACGACATCTCATGATTTGGGCCCCTCCACATTGTGGTGACCTCTTGGACATTTCCAATAGACACGCTTACGTGCTGTCCGCGATCCTCCTTTCCTATCGCTGGGGGGAGGGGGTGTAGATGGCGCGTGCGTATTTATCGATTTATCCCTCGCTGGCGACCCAACCTAATCCACCCGCTTCCACCAGGAGCAAACATCATCTCCTTGGGATCGTAACACTGGGGGTTAGTGTGTACGTACACGTGTATGCACGGCTTCTCACTTCACTTCCAGTGACTATCTGATGTAAAATCTGTGCACAGTATCCCCCATTTCCAAGGCTGACGCCATACACCCACATGCGAATTTCCTCATTGTGCCTCCCGAAGCAGATACCGCACGTTCGGGCAAAGTTGCAGTGGGATGCCCCCCGGTGCACAGAAATTGACATGGGCACTGGAACAGATACTGGATGACATAATGGGGAATACGAACCGGTCGTCCTCTGCAACTTCCCTGCGGTGTTAAATCATCCCGACATCCACCAGGCCTTCACATGCCTTTGCGCCTTCGTCCCGCTCTAAAGGCGATCGTGGAACCCCCCTCAAACCCGCCCCTGTCGACGCTTCGATGCCCAACCAGTCAGGACCCCATGGGGATCCGCGTTAGATCCGGGTGTAATTAGGATCCTTGTCGTGAACCCATGGTCGGTTCGTCGTCAGGACACCGTCTCCAGTGGGTTGGGTAACCCGACGCGACTCAACTGGCAGGTCGCATCTATGGTTCTTGAACAGGACGTTTCTCGTCGTCTGGAATCTGCCGGAGACACCCTAGCCATTGTTGGGCCGGGTGAGCGAGTAAAAAGTCACCAGCACAGAAATAAAGGATAGCGGAGGTATTGGAAACGGCAGGCGGTCGGTTGGTGGTGTTGAAGCGTGATCTCCCAAGCTCGAAGAAACCCAGCGGATGTTGGGGAGACTCTCATCCTCCAGCTCAACGGTAGGCGCGATGACGGGCGTCCTAGCGTTTGGCAAAACCCGCCATACGTAGCCTCCTTGAGGGCGAGGATGAGAGGGATGGGTGAAGGAAGCCAGACAGTTGTGGAAGAGAAAGGGACTGATGGTGTGGGAATTTCCGGCGGTACCACGCCCAGAAACGGCCGATGTCGCGGAGACCGAGTGGGAGCCGAGCGCTGGATGCCGGAGATGAGCTTCGTGAGCGTCGACAATGAGGGAGAATCCTCCACGAAGTGCATGTCGTGTCACAATCTCCCGGTCGCGACAAAACGACCTCAGATATGCAATTTGGCTTCGCCTCCCCACACATTGGGTGCAAAATAACGAAAAAATCGAAATGATAAACTTCATATGCTTGGGAACAAACCCTCCTGCAGTGACGTTGTACGAACGTTGATTCTTCGCGGGTAGAAACTACTCCGCGATTGCGATTGCACAGCCACGGGAACCACCAAATGGAGCGGTGGCTGTGCTTGTTTACGTGTATTTGGACATATGAAAACAGGTGCAAACATGGCAGTTTGTGGGGCCCCGTGCCCACCCTGTCATCCACCCTTTAATACCTATCCCACTACGCTTCGCCATGCCGAACCGTACCCCTGTCAAAAACGGGTTACCCCCACTAGGTAAAGACGTACCGGCGTCCGATTATACCATATCATGGTCAATCACCCATTTCAGATACCGAATGGGATTGGTCGGAATCTCACCAGGGTATGTGGAAGAAGGAAGACGAGGGCTGGGCCACTAGCTTCTGCCGTTACTGGCGCAAACCTCACCCTGTCGTCGACTTCCCTAACAAGTCCAAACAGCCCCACGAGTTACTCCTCGGGACGGACGTGAGGTTCTCACCACCCGTGGGAAATCAGATTCTCGTCACTCAGGCATACGAGCGTATGTTCCACCGCTTGTTGACAATCCGCGGGGAAGACTCTGGAACCACCAAGGGTGCGGTGGTGACTGGACAGCCGGGCACCGGTGCGTCCGTGACCAGGTTTCCACCCTGTGCGGCAACTCATCGGTGGATCAAATCTGCAGGGAAAACGACCTTCCTAACATTCATGCTTGTGCAGCTGGTTTCAGCTCACCAGGTCGTAATCTACTGTACCCCCAAAGAATGTTTCCTTTTCTACCGTGGTGAAGTATACACTCGATCAACGAAGTCCGGCTTCGAAAATCTTCCTAGTGGCCCCGGGGTATCATATTGTCCTGTATGGGCGTTGATCGATATGGACTTCAAGAACAAGGCGCCACCTATTGTACGCGAATCAAACATCTGGCCGATCCAGGCATCTTCCCAAAAACCTATTCAATGGGAAAGCTGGCTCAACCAGACCGGGGGCGCTCTGCTGGGGTTGCCCCTATGGAGTATGGAGGAGTTGATGATTGGGTACGCCTTTCCACTGTTCCCCCTCGCTACCAGTCCCGGCCATGCCGCATGATGGAGGTTTGTCGATGACCGTCCTCCACCTTCGCAGCCTCCACCTTCAGCCCGATTACGAAAAGTTTCGACGCGAACTGAAGAACCGGCTCCTTGGCTCGTCCATGGCTAGCAGTGACACATCCAGCGACGACATGGTCAGCGGTGACATGGCCAGTGGTGACATGGCCAATAGCAACACGGCCAGCAGTGACAGCGGCACTCCAAGGGGCGGCTTTGCAGAATCGCTTGACGTTGCTATGCAGGTTCTCCAGGCGGAAAGGGAGAGGGAAAAGACGGTGGCGGCCGATCGCAACGAGGTGGGTGATGGTGACGAGGTTGGCGACGGTGACGAGGCAATGGTGGTCGACGGAGAAGCCCAGTCAAAGACCCCGGCATACGGAGTGGACGAGGCGCTCAAGATCTTGATGAACAATGCAACTGAAGAGTTCGGTTTCGCCCCCCGCGACGTGTACAAGGGCACCTTCTTTCCCCTTGAGGCGAGGGATGAACACGACGGCGCGTTGGAGAGCATCGACTATCCCGGGCTGGTAACCCTCTCCAAGGCCTTCCACGGGAACTACGAATTCTCCAAGCACACGCACCGCGTAATCGCCGTGTCCCCCCGCAAATATTCAGTCAGGCGCGACCGGTGGAAAATTAACTTCAAATCCGTCCGGATCGCGAAGAAGGTGGTGCTGTCGATGCGGTTGCTGGAAGAGGGGCATCTTCTGGATATGTGCATCCTCCTCCGCGATATTCCACTGAACGTGGCGGGACGGATCTTCGAGGCAATCGCCCATCGTGTGCTCCCTGGCAAAAATGTGCTGCAGTCTACCCCCATGGCCCCCGACGGCAGAATTCCTCCCGCTTTCTCTACCACAATCACCCAACCACCTCCCCCATCCACACCACGCGACCGCGCCACGACCGTTGACACCATCAACCTCCGCAGTGGTCTCAGCGACATGGCGCCCGACAGTAACGAATACTACATCCCAGTCTCTGCAACCAACCCCCTCTTTGACTCCTTCACTGTCGCTTTCGATGTTGGCCGACACACTGCAGTAATTTCTATTTACCAAATTACAATCTCCAAAAAGCGCAAAGGATCAGCTGGTGGCTACGTCCTCATCCGCAAAATCATGGCCCATGTACGCAGGCTCCTCAACTGCCCGAAGGGTTCCAAACCCAATATCGAAGTCAAATACTTTCTAGTCTGCCATGATGATGGTCGCAACTACGGGTGGAAAATGCCTGGCGGTTGGGATAAGAACAACAAAATCAATGACCACACTGGGGAAGTCTTCTGTATCCGCATTCTGTCTCAGCCTGCTCCTCACCCATGTTCACATTTTGATCATTCGCAACTTTTTGATGCAATCCCCCATGTAATCCTTCGTTCTACAGTGATGTGACAACCCGTTCACCATTATTACACCATCTCCATACCCAGGGCCACTCAGGTTTGTTCACTTTGCCGACCCACCCGCCCGACATCCCTACGCGTCCCATCTCTTGATCTGTTGCTATTCACGCAGCATGTGCATGAGCCGCACATACGTCTGGCGCTACCGTGGCACAAGTCTATAGGGCTGGCAGGTGGCAGAGCCTGGGGCTGTGGCGGAGGTCGAGTCTTAGGCAGAGCGGGTAGGGTGGACACAGGTTCCCGGCGGCCTCATTAATACTCCCACCTTCTCCGCAAGTCCTTCTCCCTTGCCCCCCTCTACCCCTCTGCGGCGTCAACCCCTTGACCACGCACACCTCGACACCGCAACCAACGTCACATACTTTCTTGTCTGCACTGAGGGGAAATCCGAGAATCAGTGAGAGACGCTCTCTGGCTGGAAGATAAAATCCACCGTAAAGGAGACCAGCGATGTCCGTCGCAGGCCGGGTGTCTTTCGTGGTATGCGCATTCCTAGTACGTGTTTCCATTCACTCCCAATTTTGGAACCTATCTGAATCATGGCTCGAGATAGGTTTCAACCACGCCAGGAACACCTGGAGTCGGATTCAATAATGCCTGATCATTCCAAGCACTTCCGATTTCGTGGAAGCCGGCTCTGTATTTTTCCGATGAGCAGCGTTTGACGGTACCTGTCGCGTGCAATTCTTCCTACCGGTGGGTAGGACGTACGGCCGCGTCCCCCGACCCTCTCACTTCTTGATCGGCAATTTCCCTGCGGTGATAAACCATCCCGACATCCGTTAAGCGTTCACAACTTCACGTGTCTTTGCAACTCTGTTCCGTTCCAATAGCGATCGTGGAACCCCCCTCGAACCCGCCCCTGTCGACGGTTCGATGCCCAACCCGTCAGGACCCCATGGGGATCCGCGTTAGATCCGGGTGTAATAAGGATCTTTCAGGGCGTCGTGAACCTTTATGCATGCGTGCAGTTGTCCTACGGACCCCGAACGGTCTTATGAAGCATTTCATCATCAGGGTCCCTATTTCCCAGCCACCCTCAGTCCGATCTACCGACCTGTGTTTCAAGTGCTTCCTCCTCTCTTGGGGCAAACCAAGGGATCCGGGCAGAAACAGGTGGCGTTTTTCATCGCGTTCGTTGAATTGCACCGCATTCTAATTGGGTCCCGTTGTATTGCGAAGAGTCTCTCCCTAACCCGCCCCTGAGGAAGATGGATGAGATTCCCTACGACGCCCGGGTGTACTCGCATAAATTTATTGAAACTTTGTTGATACCACTTCGGCGTGTATGAGAGAGTGATGACGGAATTACCTCGCTTCAAGTTTTAAAATAAGAGTGCCCGGGGAGAGTTCAAGAATCCTCCCGGCTCCCGCACCGATTCCGTGTCCCGCTTCGATTTAGACTCAGGTCCCACTTCCGGATTCGGTGGCATTTCACGGGGACTTAAATCGCCCGCGGAAGATCCGGCTCTTCTCTCACTTGAACTTGTCCGCCCACTTCGTCCACCCTCCCCCTCTCCGCCTCTCACCTGAGCCTTCTCGGTTGGCCACAAGATATCCCAGTCGTCTCGGCGCCCGGGTCAGTTTCGCTCTCTCTTGGATTTCCGACTTGAACCCCGCGTTTCTAACCCCACATCCGTTCGTTCTTCCCCGCAGATACTAACCCAAACCCCACCGTC
>Ga0307516_10006983_pt1 | contig 13093 bp, 5 predicted proteins | sample 19_EM_MG_FD_203310 | JGI IMG/M metagenome (GOLD analysis project Ga0307516, IMG submission 203310) | Populus trichocarpa ectomycorrhiza microbial communities from riparian zone in the Pacific Northwest, United States - 19_EM | ecosystem: Host-associated > Plants > Roots > Unclassified | place... | reverse complement strand
GGTTTTGAGTGGATTGTATGTATGTGTCGGACCGAGGGGAAGAGAGAGTAAAACGAGACTGATCCATGTCGTTTGTAATATCAAGGGAAGGAGGAACGTAATAGGCGTCGATGGGGAAAGTATGGGAAAAAGAAATAGCTCCGGATGCAGAATGGTGCCGAAAAGGCTGCGAGGCGGACGGACGGACGGTGTAATCGGGATCGATGAAAGAGGCAGGAGAGTATGCCTTGGGGTATTGCGGTGGCCAACTCGCCGATTGTTGTATTCCGGGAGGAGGAGTGCCGTCTGAGCCGTGCATATAGTGAGTTCGTCGGAACGAGAAAGGCTGAGCGCCGGTACCTGAACCTAATAGGAACGAGAGAGAACAAAGGAACGTCGAGTCAATGCACAACCCTGGAGATTGTCGTCACGATTTGATGAAGTCGGCCTAAAGAGGGCCCATAACCTGTAGGACCGAGATCAAGGGACACTAAGGGACACGCGATCGAGTCTTCAGTCAGGGATGTAGCAAGGACTGAAGATTCAAGTACCTAAGGGACACGCGATCGACTACGGTATATCAGTAATAGTAGTCGAGAGTATGTCGAGAAACACTCACGTCTTCAGTCAGGGATGTAGCAAGGACTGAAGACGAGAGGAAGGAGCGGTCACAGGAATATATACCGAAGGTCATGTGACCGTGACGGAGGGCGATGATAAACAAGGACACACCAGTCCAACAAATATTGTTTACTGGTTCGAACTCGGATACTGCCGTGCATCGCAGCGGCCCACTCACCAGTATATAAATAAGCTTCACTAGCCTGTGACACTGGTATCGACAAAAGGCTGTACCTCGTCGTGCTACGGAGAGTCTCCGCGGCCCTGAAGGACTTCACCTCGCATGCGAATCCGAGGATGACGCTCACACACGTCATCGTAGGGAGTCGACCATCTGCACAACCACCGTGATTGAACCCCGTGGTGATGCCAATATCCGAGGCTTAGCTTTCTTCCATTTCCCCATGGCCGGATCGTTTACTTACCCCTTGACACCCAAGTATACGGGGACCGTCACTCTCAACGCCGGGTCCCATCAGCCCCGACACTATCAAGGACGTCCACTGCTCTCCCCCTACTCTCATAGATCCTTTACTATGAATCAACTTCAGCAAGTGGACTGTTGACCTCTCCACAACATGACGCACGACGCACACTCAGCCTCAGTAAATGTTACACTCGCAAGTTTCACTCTCGGATCATGCATACCAGTGGATCAGGAGGATGAATGATCTTCTGTATCTAACGTTTTCATGGAAACAAAGGTAAACACCGCAAACGATAATATAAGCTTGACTAATACTTACGCGGTAACTTGCCGCCGGAATTCACCAGGTTCGACACTATCCATCATGACGAAACACGAGTTCATCAAATATCGACTGCAAAATCAAGATGGATCCTCGAATGATGGCGTAGCAACTGAGGGCACGGCACTGGGCGGCCGGGTGCATATGCTGATGATCACGGAGGAGCTGACAATAGTGACATACGTCCATTACATCGCGTTTCGATATCGTCGAGAGTGCCAGAACTTGCTCAGCTTCGGCATTATGGGCGAGATGCAGGAATATCAGAACTGCCACTGCCGGGGATGACACTGAGGTGCGCATGTATACCTTAAGGCTTGTCGTATTTGCTCTGAGTACGGAAGCAAAATCGTCCAGCTGAGCATCGCGACAAACAAATCCTTACCAAGGTATTGCGCATGCCGCTGCAGCTGTCAGAGTTCAACACGATCCAAGTGGAACAAACATCGGTATCATCAGATTACTGGGGTGATACACAGAAGATCAGAATTTCCATGGAACCGTGGAGGGTAAAAGGAGGTGGGTATATGTAAAGGGAACAAGGGGCGTCATCGTCTCATCATCTGCTAGGTACCACGACGGTCTTAGATCTCATCAAAGCGTCCTACATCTCCATCAGGATTGACATTCCGACTAAAGAACAAAATACCGACTCACAAAGGTTTTGAAAAGGCACGAATTCATCAGCTTAATCATGTCCTCGACTTGACTGCGGGTGTACATTGGCCGGTCCTCGGGCTTTCTGTGTTGAGAGGGTTTCCAGCGCCGAAGGCGGTACACTCCCTTCGAACGGGCGACGGATTGAGCATGTCGACGTCGACGCTCTGTATCAACCCGAGCGATTCTCCGTGAGGGTCGACTTGGAGTGCATTGCTGCGAGGAATTCAGCAAGTCATCGGGAGAGTGTCTGCGCATCGCGTACCGTGACGGCAGATGAAGAAGTGGAGGTAGGCGCCGACATAAAGTGCGTCTGGAATAATGAAACTTGAAACAGTTTCTGGAGTGGGTCGCGAAGAAGGGACGTGATAATGAGGGATGAGCGAGCCAGGCCAGGATTTATAACGCCTTGGGATGCTATATATACATTTGTTCCTTCAGGGTCAAGTCTGCCAGCCTCACTGGAGTCCAACAAAGTTGACGGCATATCGAAAGTTGCCGCAGCCTCATCTGTGGGTGCCGCCGAGGCCTACTCGTTCGGAGATTGAAGCTGTGCATAATTCTGCTCCTCGCCGCGGATGCCGGTGGTTCGTGCATCACAATACCTGCGCACGGCTGACCCATCCCTCATCCTCGGTGAATGTAAATTTCCGAAGAAGCATATGACCCTTATTTCCGAGACATCCCGACTCGTCTATCAAACATCAAATGGGGACTTTCCCATCTTGGCAGAGCAGGAGCAGCTCACAAGGGAGCAATCGTGAGATTCTTCCATTAGAGGTTGATACCGATAATGTCTGATTTTTGAATAGGTGAAGTGCTCAGGCGACAATACAAAAAAATTGCCACGTCAAATCTTGTGGACGCGAAAGAGACGCGAGATTTAAGGATCTAGTGAGTGGACGTCGCCACCCCCTGAACGAAATTTTCAGCTTGTCCGTCATGGCGATCACCTGAGGTCCAAGAAGCAGGAGCAGCGCTCGTGAGGGTTGTGGGCCTCAGGGAAACCGGCACTACGCGTCGAATATCCCGGGATGCAAAGGTTCTTTGCTCCCTTCTAAGATAACCGGGACTCATGGGAGGTTCTGAATAATCCAAGTGTGGAGTCACCGGATCTTCGGCGTCTCTTTAGTGATCCCGAAAGTTCCGTGAGTCTCGTGGCTCGTCCACCATCAACAGACTCCACTAAGACGCAATCGGGAGAATACACCCGCACCCTAGATTTGTCAGGAAGGTATTTTTGGAAATTGATCTGTAAGCCCAAGTTGTGCGGTCGCTATATTGCCATTCTCATGTATTTTCACGGGCGCAAGTTCTATTGGAAAGAGGTCACCGCCCCGCATAGTCAGGGGGAACTCGATGGGACTGGGAGACCACCTTGCACGCGATACGCTGTCGCGTAGCCGTTACTAGACTCCGACAAGAGGGCGACCAATACAATAATTTATTTGCGATTCACACCGTACACGGCGATAACTACATTCTGACTCCTAGATTGATCTGCACTGCTTTTACCTATGTATACATTCAAGCCCACGCATAAAGAGCAATATTATGAGCATACCAACACACATCGAAGAAAAAGAACGAGAACGCACATGTCCAACACATGCTTCCCCAACTCCCTCCCCACCCCAGACTGTTTGTACCCTCCAAAAGGGACTCCTACGTGCCCATACGCGGCGCAGTTGACCTGACAATAATAGACCAGACTCGGCCCTAAGGAAGTAAGTGGGATGAAATAAAAGATGGTGCCCGATCGCATGCCAGTCACGGTGTGCGACCCTCACCGCACGTCTCACATTCTCCGTGAAGATATGACATGCAAGCCCATACTCCGTGTTATTCGTCGCATCGATCACTTCTGTGTCACACGTTGAGCAACTTGTTTTTGCAAAGGGAAAGAGAAGAAGTTGGGGAACAGAACGGAACATCCCTCGTTTGGTGCTGAACTTGATGATAGCCGAGACAAGCCCAAAGATTTCTTCTTTTACGATTTTCATTTGGGGATGGACGTTTGTGAAGATCGTGGGTTTGACATACTTCAAGTTCTACTCCGGAGGAGCCCGCGCCGAGATGAACAGTGGCTCCATCTTGGATCCCCGATTTGATATATCCTGTCACTCGCTGCAGACGTGTGAGTACAGGGCTGTATTCGTTAACTACTGGGGGGAAACAACTCACATCAAACTGAGTCTGTGAAATGAGCGGACCCGTCGTTGTACCCGGCGTGAATGGATCTCCTGTAGCGCGCGCTTGAACATCGGAGAGCTCGGTGAATCGGGATAGAAACGCTTCGTAGATGTTTTCATGGACGAATGTGCGGGAACCCACGAGGCAGGCTTGACCTATTATAATTAGTGTTAGTATCACAAGCCTTTTCTACGTGCTAGCCATGTAGATCTTACCGGTGATCATGCTGTGTGTAAGCGTCTGTAAGCAGGTAAGAATGATGGACAAAACGAAATATAACTGAACTAGATTCCTTGTGCAGCCCGCTTGACGACCTGCTCGAGTTCCGCATCGTCAAAGATGCCGATGGTGGGCTCTTTCCGCCGAGTTCGAGGGTTACGTCTTTGAGATTGGATGCTGCGGCGACTTGGGAGATCTTGCGTCGGGTGAGAGTGCTACCCGTGAACGCGACCTTGGTGATGTGGGGGTGTGCGGCGATGGCGTGCCCGACTATGGGTCCTTTTTTCCCCCAATGTCTGTGACGATGATTGATCTCAGCAATCTTGGTGATTGAGGTGGAGGGATCGCACCGCATCCGTTGATGACGTTAACGACCCCTGGGGGGAATCCAGCGTCGTTTATCAGGCTCGTGAGCTTCAGTGCCGTGAGCGGAGTGAGTACGGAGGGCTGGTTGAGTGCCGTGTCAGATGGTTAGGTGGGCGTATTAAAAAGTAGACCTTCAAGACGACGGTGTTTCCTGTGGACTGCGCTGGGGCGAGATTAACCGCGGCCATTATCTAGAGTTATACCCCAGTGAGAGAATTGGCATAGTGTAGGAAGGGGTGATGAGTACCAGAGGTACACTCCAAGGGATGATCTCCCTGGAGAGACGTTATGACATTGTTTCTTGATGGCGAAAGACACGCACCACGACTCCGTATGGCTCGTGACGGGTGCAAGCGAATATCAATTCATTCGTCTAGAAGACAAAGATAAGTCTCTCGAAAGGTACAACTGCAAAAGTGATGACTTGTTCACTTCGATGGTATCGCCCTGTAGCTTATCAGCACACGCGGCATAGTATCGGATGATGTCGATGCTCATGTTTATGTCTTCAGTCCGTGCGGTACTGAAGGGCTTCCCTGTTGAGAATAAAAGTGAATAGGTTGTATGGGGGATAGGATAGCTAACACGGACTGACGTTCAAAGCCTCCAGAGCAGCCAGCTCATCGGCGAGCTTGGCGAGCAACTTGCCTCGTGCGGTGCCAGGACATTTGAGGCCCCATGAATTCTTGTATGCCTGTTGGGTTTGTGGGTTAAGTGACCTGAGGAGCAGGGAAGGGAGGGTTAGAGGGGCGGCTTCAACGGCTACGTCGACATCCTTTCCCGACCCGATAGGGACGGTTGTGATGAGCTTTTTCGTTGCTTGCGGTGACGTCACGGTGAGGAATTGATTGATACATATGGAAAAGAGACATACCTTGATTGATAACGTTGTTGATTCATAGTAAAGGATCATGTGAGAGTTGGGAGGAAAGCAGTCGGCGTACTCGATGGTGGCGGGATCGATGGGGTCAACCCATTTGCCATTGATGAACAATCTAGGAGCCAGCGTTTACGGAACCGACGTGAGTGCTAGACAAGACTCACCTGGTGTTGACATTAACGGTCCCTTTGTATACTGGGGTATCAAAGGTGTAAGCAAACGATCCAGCCATGGGGGAAGAGCGTGGTCCGTCGTGGACGCACACTAGGGCATCTGATAGTAAGTTTCATCTGATGGATCTGGGTGACTTATGAATGTTCAAGATCCTCTGTGTGGCTACGCAAGCCCATCCTTGCCGACGGTCCGAGACTGCCGTAAATGTCCCGCAAGAACTTCGGAACCCCACACTTTTATGTCTCTTAAACGACATAGACTCTTGTATCCCTTTCGTCGACGCCGTCTTTGGCTGACTTGGAGATGTCGAAATTCTCTGCGGAAATCCCCTGTCCTTTCACACGAGTCGCATCCTAGACTCTGCACAGCGCTTACACGCCATCGTTCTCAAGGACCCAGGCATTTTCAGACGCTCTATATTGTCCCTTGTTACAAAGAACAAGCCCCTTGCATGACCTCTACGCGTCGTTGTGGTTAAAGCTGTTCTTGGAACCATCAATCTTGAAGCCCAGGGAATCTGCTGGACTCGCTTCCCACCCATTTTCCAGCTGGCACTTTCAAAGAGATCCTCAAATCCCCTCTCCTCCACACCTTCAGAATCATCAGTTTATCTCCAGTTGAATACCTCGGGATATCACGTCCTTTGCGGCCTGGCTTTCTCCTACGAAGACGAGCTAAAGAACAGGATCGAGAGCATTAAAGAGACACATACATATATTCCAGTTAAAGATACCAACACTGAGAACCCGTCAACGTTAATCATGTTACGTGTGATTACCAGCGCCATAGATGCCAAGACGCAGATCCCAGCGCCCATGGAGCGGGTCAAGGGACGCCTTGTTGGTGAATGTGAATAGCATGCGCCAGCTATGATGACAGTTAAAAACGATCCATTCAAACCAGGCAAACGCCGTCAACGCAATCAAATTGTTTTTGTTGCGGGAGCGTGAATCTCGAACACTCACTGAAGCGATCGCCGCACCGATGACCCAGAATCACCAGAGGACTCCAAAGTCCGACGAGTGAAAACAAACTTGTTCTTCATGCTTTGGTCGACAGTACTGGATGGGTGGTACAGTGACGGCACGAACGCCAGTCTGTAAGGAAACGCACATGAAGATAGATCTAGACCAAGGATTATTCATCAGGGCGCTCAGCAATGATTGGATCTGCTGAGAAACATGGTCAAGGGAAAGAAAATGCGCGAGGAAGCGAGACCGACCGCAGGCCCACCAGGATTGCATCAAGCGCGAGCGGCAGGTCGAAACAGAACGGCATGATGGACGGTTTGAATATATAGGGCCAGCCAATGAGAAATGTAGGCCCGAGGGACCAGGAAGCTGAGATTATAAGGAGTGTGGAGAATGATGCAACAACGTGTGAGTGTGCCACGTGTCTTTTAATTTTCAGGAAATCACCTCGCGCATTGATTCAAACTGATCGATGATGCAGAGGGAATAATTTCTTGAAGTTTCAGTGTAAAGATGTAGTAAGGAAACATTCTATGCGGGACATTTTGTAGTTTACCTTTTTGCGCCATCACTGCCCGTTTACTAACGACTCGAGGATGATTCACCTCAACTCTCACTTGCTTTCGCCACGGCGTAAGCCTACACCATCCATTGTATCGACCGTCACTCATCTCTACTCCAGACACTGACGAGAGGTTTCATCGGTGCAACGTATGTATGCCGTCTCTTGTCACCAGTCAACTCATACCGACACTTTTCGCACCAGGTTTGTCAGGCAGAATTCACCGCCGGGAGCGATCTCCTTACGAGACACAATAGAACTTGCGGCGACGGCGTTAACGCCAATCGATCCAGCCGAAAATCATGTCAGGCCTGCGCCGAGTCCAAGGTCAAGTCTCCGAGTCACCCCACCCACAAAGACAACAGGCATACAAGGATTCCTAGGGCCTCAAGTAACCTGGAGCCGTACGAGGAAAGTTACTCGTTGACCTCGCCGATTCAACAACACATGCCAACGAGTTCGCTGCTCTCGAGGCGCTATGTCATTCCCCATATTACATTACATATTCACTGCTCGTTCTCAACAGGCAACTTCATTCAGTACCGACCATAGAAGTAGCCATGACCATGTAAATCACTGGTATTATGCCGGGTAAGTTGAGAAGATACATGGGGACATTATCGAAGTGAAAACAACCTTTACTTTTGCCGTTGTGCCTTTCCCGACTTATTCTTGTCCTTCTAGACGAACGAGCTGATATTTACTTACAGCGTCATGAGCCATATGGAGTTGTCGTGCGTGCTTTTCACTTCATCTACAGAAAAACACCGTTAGGACGTCTCCCCAGGGCCAGATCGTCCCTTGGAACGCACTCTGCCAGTGGTACTCATTTCTACCTTCTCTACAACGTCCCAATGCCCTCAAATAACTCTCAGTTGCATATGTTGAAGGACGTATGTCCGAGACACGCATGTGACATCATCATATGACGTACCACATGATTCCGGTATTAACTTACATACCGATGACGCCGTATATAGAGTAGATTACTATCATTACCATATCTAGATACCTTGGGCGTATATAAGGGCGCTCGACTCGCCTCTGTAATATAACTTGCTTCCCAGTGAGTTACCCAGTAGTCTACTTTCTAAGTACCCTCCTACAATCAGGTAAGGTAGTCACTCCCTTCCGTAGTGTACCTTCGACAGCATACCCTGGCTAAGATCACTCCAGCGCTTGCCACAGGCAATACAGTTAGACTGGCCGTTGGTGCGGTTCGGTCCGGGTTCGACCCCTTCCAGCCAGAACCTGAACATGCACCCCAGGTGCGGTTCACCCTCTGGCATGAACCTGCACCTGAACCTTTGGGTTCGGGTTCACCAGGTTTGGTTCGCCAGGTTCGGGTTCATGGTACTGAATTTCGGTGAAAAATCTACTCTACATTGCTGCCGAAGTTAAACTTAGCATCAATATCCATCCATGCCTCTGTCACAGCAACACAGATTTGGTTCCTGCAGCGGGAGACGCCGGCACGTAAGTCAACAAATTGGTTGAATCCCACATGATGACTGACCATTTTTCTTCGGCTTCGTGACAGGTGTGGGGTAATCACATCCCTGCAAACGCTTGGAAGGGTGATGGGCACACGATGTCAACATAATCAATGAAGTATCAGCTTTGTCTCACTCACGTCGTGTTGCCATCGCTTTCGCGAGGGATGCCTGGACGGGAGGTTGTTTGATAGAGGGACTGCCACTCATGCTACCTTTTCCAATGTTAATAATTATACTAGGAACTCATAAAACTTTTGTCTTGGTTTCAGACTTATGAAGGCATAATTAAGGACATACCGCAAACCATCTGATTGGGGGTTGGGAACTTGAAGATGAACCGGCTCTGCCCTCAGACCCTGAATGTTTGGGTTCATGCTGTGAGGTTCGGTTCAGCGGGACGATGAACATGGACACATCCTAGAGGTTTGGTTCAACCAAACCCCGAACATAGAACCTGAATCCAAGGTGCGGTCCAGGTTCAGGTCCGGGTTCACGGGGTTCTGAACCACACCGACGGCCAGTCTAAATACAGTCATCTTAAAGGTCTGCATACCTTTCGATAACATCGACTGAGCCCGCTGACCACCCACTAGGGCCCAAACAAGCCCTCCAAAGTCGCCACTCAAGCTCACCAGCCTGATAAATAACTATTGAAAGGTAACTATGGAAGGGTGCGACTACCTTACCTGATTGTAGAGGGTACTTAGTAGTAGACTACAGGGGTAACTCACTGGAAAGCAAGTTATATTGCTGAGGTGAGTCAAGCACCTTTATATATGCCCAAGGTATCTAGATATGGTAATGATAGTAATCTAATCTATATACGGTGTCATCGGTATGTAAGACAATACCGGAATCATATGATGCGTCATGTGATGATGTCACATGCGTGTCTCGGACATTCGTCTTTCAACACACCCCCTCGCTAAATATGGCAGTAAACACCTTTGTTAAGTGTTCTTAGAAGGTCTGAAGGTAAGACCTAGTTGCTCTCGGAATTTGATGAATTTAAGGTGATCTAAGTTCTTTGTGAACATATCAGCCAGATTGTCATTTCCAGGGACGAAGACAACAGAGACTTTGTTGTCCTCGATGCATTCCCGTATATAGTGATAGCGGATATCAATATGTTTAGTCCACTTCTCTTGTACAGGGTTGGAGCCAATGAATAGGCTACCCTGATTATCGCCACAGATGGTGATCAGTGATACGGGAAAACCAATTTCTTCGAAGAGATTGGTAATCCACATGGCTTGTTGACAGCAATCTGAGATCGCCATGTATTCAGCCTTGGTGGAAGAAAGGGCTACGGTTTTTTGGGCTTGTGAGAGCCATGAGACCGATGATCTGGCTAACTTGAAGAAGTAGCCTGTGATTGAGCAGCGATTATTAATGTCCACTGCCCAATTGCTATCAGAATGCGCAATCAAGCCTTCATTAGTATTGCCATCAAAGACCATAGTATAGTCTTGAGTACCTGCCAGGTAACGGCAAATGTACTTAGCCTGTTCAAAGTGTTCTTTACTAGGGTTGGCACTAAATTGTGATAGCTTGATCACAGCAAAAGCGATGTCAGGACGAGTGCCTAACATCAGGTACAACAGCAAGCCGATTATGGCTTGGTATTGTGTCCGAAGTGTGGGGTCAGGGTTGCCGGTGTGTGCGACGGGTGTGTAACCATGCGGCAGAGGCATGTTCGCTATTATGGCATTTGTCATACCAGAGTGATCAAGGACCTTGGTCAGGTACACTTTCTGATCTAGTATGATTTTGTGACCAGAGTGTCTGATGGTGATTCCAAGGAACTCATTGAGTTCACCGAGATCATGGCATTCCCATATGCCCATGAATGCTTTTTTTTTTTCTTTCACAAGGGTCGCATTATTACCCATAAAGCCGGAGTCATCAACGTAAATCATTGTGACAATGATATCTCCATTAGAGGCTTTGTGAATGAAGATCCCAGCATCAGATTGAGAGCACTCAAAGCCTATTTTTCTCATAGAGGCAAGCAGCTCTTTCCACCAAGCTAGGGCTGCCTGTTTGAGCCTGTAGATGGCTCGGCCTAAACGGAGGACTTTCCGTTCCTGGCCATGGATATTAAACCCTTCGGGTTGTTCCATATATATCTCTTCATCAAGATGCCCATAAAGGAAGGCACTCTTGACATCAAGTCCCTCGATGTGCCATTGTTCTAAGGCAGCAGTCGCTAATAATAAGCGTATGGACTCGTACCAGACTACCGGTGAGAAGATCTGATCCAAGTCAATGCCTTCGACCTGAGAGAAGCCTTTGGCTACAAGCCTGGCTTTCTTACAACCATCGCTCTTAGTTGTAAATACCCAGCGATTTTTGATGGCCTTATGGCCTGGAGGTAAATTGGCTAGTTCAAAGACTTTGCACTTATGGAGGGCCTCTAACTCCTCCTGGCATGCCTTTTTCCACTGTTCCCTTAGCTGAGATGGTAATCTAGCTATGTCTTTGTAAAAGACCAGTTGATCTGCTGCCAATGGTACCACTTTATTCAGCAGAAAGGCAATGAATGCAACTCCCCCTTCCTGGACTAGGCAGTTTAAATGCACTTGGCCCGAGGTATTCACAGGGTCTTCCCCTGTGTCGTTATCAGCATCAGTTGTAGTCTGATGTGGAGGAGGTGGTGCATGACTAGATCTGGGGATAGGATTCTGTGTTGACTGTTTAGGTGGAGCACGGGAGCTACCCGGCTGATTGCCAGCTCTCCTGCATAAGTCGTCTCGTTGGAGATCGACCGGCGTTCTATTGCCATAGATGCTATCTGGATGACTGCGTACCATTCGCTGTCTCATACTACACCTTTGAGTGTCCTCATTATGCCATTGAGGCGGAGGTACAGGCAGGTTTTCCAGAGTGTGCGAAGAGTGTTCCGTGTCTCGATCAGGGACAACAGGAACTTCAGGTTCGGAGGGAGGAGATGACGGTGGGTGATCGTCATTTTCCATAGGGAAGGGCGGATGATCACCAAAATTATTGTCATCAGACTGATCTATGGGATCATCCGGATATCTATTCTCAGTGGGCGGTGTATCACCTAATTCTGTAAAATGTCGCTGTTTGCCATCAGGGCAGTGCGGGAAAAAGGTTTCATCAAATACGGCGGTAGCACTGATAAAGATGCGCCCAGTGGTGATGCAATAGAAGCAAAATCCCTTATAGCCGGAAGGCTGTCCGAGATAAATCATAGTCTCGGATTTAGGAGACAATTTATTTGCTCGAACATCTTCTGGTAGGAAAACATAAGCACCACAACCGAATATACAGAGATGGGAGACATCAGGTTTGTCGGACCTGAGTGCCTCATAAGGGGTCTGCCATTTTAGGCGATGAATGGGAGTGCAATTATAGACATGTATCGCGTGGTCCCATGAAAATTCCCACATAGTATCAGTGAGACAGGCACGAAAGCGCATTGATTGTGCCTTGTCCATGATCGTGTGATTTAGACATTCAGCACGACCATTTTGTTGCTGCATGTAAGGCACACTGGTCTCAGATAAGATACCATTATCGTGTAACATTGTTGTGAACTCGTTATTGAGGAATTCAGTCCCACCATCAAATCGCCAAGTGCCGATCGAGGCATTATGTTTATTTTTGACATAGGAAATAAACTGCCGAGCACGGTCAATTGTATCAGATTTCTTTTTTAGATTAAAAGACCATGCGTGGGATGTGAAATTATCAAGTACGGTAAGTACATAATGATAGCCATTAAATGATCATTTGATCATATCCTTTAAATCCGAATGGACTATTTGGAAAGACTTTATTGCATGTGATGATGATGGGGGAAAGAGCATGATGGCATCTTTCCTTTCGCACAAGCTTCACAGGGCTTCTTAGCCATGGGAATAGTGATAAGCTTTGGTGCCCCTTTTATCATTTCAGGTAATTTCCAGAGAATGTCATCACCGGAGTGACCCATGCGTTGATGCCATATGCTGTAATCAGCGGCATAGACCATTCTGGTCTTGGCTGATAATGACTGAACAGACTCAATTGTTGAGTTCAGCCAAAATGTAGTAGAGCCTACAATATGTGGTTGACATGTGAGAATAGGAAGTTTATTCCTTAAGAACATAAGCTGGCGATTATCACCTGTGATGAGCTGTTTGTCATTCAGGAACCCCCCTATAGAGAGTAAATGTGTGTTTAATCTGTTAAGGTAATATACAGGTTGTAGGTGTGTT
>Ga0307516_10006982_pt1 | contig 13094 bp, 13 predicted proteins | sample 19_EM_MG_FD_203310 | JGI IMG/M metagenome (GOLD analysis project Ga0307516, IMG submission 203310) | Populus trichocarpa ectomycorrhiza microbial communities from riparian zone in the Pacific Northwest, United States - 19_EM | ecosystem: Host-associated > Plants > Roots > Unclassified | place... | reverse complement strand
CCCGGTTCGTCAGGTCTGGCCTCGATGCGGAATTGATGCACCTCAACGTGCCACGCGCCGGGTTCAGCCGCTATCGCGCCGAATAGCTTTTTGCAAAAGTGGAGAATGCTGCACAGCACGTCGCTCGCGCCGACCGCATCCGACATCGGCTCGAACCAGCGTTCGATTCCGCCGTACAACGCGTTGTATGCCCTGCTCTGAAAATGTGCCTGATGCGCTTCGCGGCGTAGCAGGCCGCTTGCATCGACGCTGAAGACCGCATGACGGCGTCTTCGAAATCGACCCGCATCCACCAGATAGGTATCGAGCGCAAGATCATTCCAGCTGGCCGCGAACTGCTCCCAGTCCGCGACTCCGCCGCATTCTTCGACAAATCCGCGCATCTCCTGCCCGTGCACGAACGCGAAGCCGCCGTGCGCCAGTTGCGCTTGTAGCGTGACAGGTGAGGTCGAGCTGTTTTCCGTCATGCCCGCACCTTAGCAAAATGCGCGCAAGCTTCCAGAGCCGCTTGGCAGGACAAATTCCGGATCACTGGTTGCCTTCCGGCACATGTGCGCGGGCTTGTGCTGCCACAGGATGTCCCCATCTTCGCACCAGTACCTCATGGAGGCGTGCGTGACGACTTTCATCCTCTGGCTGCTGCTACTCGTGTTTTGCTGGCCGCTCGCATTGCTGGCGCTGGTGCTGTACCCGCTCGTCTGGTTGATCGCTATTCCGTTCCGCATCCTCGGCATCGCGGTGGACGGGGTGTTTTCGTTTCTGCATGCACTGCTGACGCTGCCCGCCCGCGCACTGCGCGGCCGACCGTAAAAGAAAAGGGCCGCTCGAGGCGGCCCTTTTTTCTACATCCTGCGTCGATTTACTTCAGCTTCGCATCCGCACGCAGCGCATCGGCCTTGTCGGTCTTTTCCCAGCTGAATGCCGTGTACTTGTCGCCGTTCGCCGCCTTCACATCGTACGGCGCACGCCCGAAGTGACCGTAGCTCGCGGTTTGCTGATACATCGGGTGGATCAGGTCGAGCATCTTGATGATGCCGTACGGACGCAGGTCGAAATGCTTGCGGATCAACTTCTCGATCTTGTCGTCACCGATTTTGCCGGTGCCGAACGTGGTCACGGAAATCGAAGTCGGCTCGGCCACGCCAATCGCGTAGCTCACCTGAATTTCGCAGCGATCGGCAATACCCGCTGCCACAATGTTCTTCGCCACATAGCGCGCCGCGTACGCTGCGGAGCGATCCACTTTGGACGGATCCTTGCCCGAAAATGCACCGCCGCCGTGACGCGCCCAGCCGCCGTACGTATCGACGATGATCTTGCGTCCGGTCAGGCCGCAGTCGCCGACCGGTCCGCCGATCACGAACTTGCCGGTCGGGTTGATGTGGAATTTCGTACCCTTGTGCAACCACTTCGACGGCAGCACCGGATCGAGGATTTCCGCGCGTACCGCTTCGATGAGATGTTTCTGCTTGACGTCCGGATCGTGCTGTGTCGACAGCACCACGGCGTCGATCGCGGTCGCCTTGCCGTTCTCGTATCGCAGCGTGACCTGCGACTTCGCGTCCGGACGCAGCCATTTCAGCTTGCCCTTCTTGCGCACTTTCGCCTGCTGCTCGACGAGGCGATGCGAGTAATAGATCGCGGCCGGCATCATGTCGCGCGTTTCGTTGGTCGCATAGCCGAACATCAGGCCCTGGTCGCCCGCGCCCTGTTCTTCGGGCTTCTTGCGATCGACGCCCTGGTTGATATCCGGCGACTGCTTGCCGATCAGGTTCAACACGCCGCAAGTGGCGCCGTCGAAGCCGACGTCTGAGGAGTTGTAGCCGATGTCCAGGATCACCTTGCGCGTGAGCGCTTCCAGATCGATCCAGGCGCTGGTCGTCACTTCGCCGGCGACGATCGCGACGCCGGTCTTGACCATCGTCTCGCAGGCCACACGCGCGCGCTTGTCCTGGGTCAGGATCGCATCAAGCACTGCGTCGGAAATCTGATCCGCGACCTTGTCCGGATGGCCTTCGGACACGGATTCTGAGGTGAAAAGATAGCTGCTCATCGGCCTGCTCCAGAAAAAATTCGTTTCTTTCAATGCGGATGGAAAGATAAAAGGTCGCGCATCATACACTGGTCGGGCATGGTTTGCAGCTCCGCGCGCCGTCCCGGGATACGCCGGCGAGTGCCGTCGATTGGACGGCTAAACGGCTACGCCGCAAGCGGCAAATCGGCCGCGAGCGCATCGAAATAGGCGCGCGTCAGGCGCAGCTGTTCGACGGCCGATTCGGCGCGATTGACGATCGCCCGGAACGCGGCGTTTTCCGGCCGGTCCTTGGCATACCAGCCCAGATGTTTGCGCGCGATACGCAGGCCCGGCACCTCGCCGTAGAACGTGTATAGCGCCTCGAGGTGTCCGCACAGGATCTCGCACACCTGTGCCGGCGCGGGCGGCGCGAGCATTTCGCCGTGGGCGAGGAAATGCGCGATCTCGCGGAAGATCCACGGCCGCCCCTGCGCCGCACGCCCGATCAGCAGGCCGTCGCAGCGCGTGTAGTCGAGCACGGCGCGTGCTTTCTGCGGCGTATCGACATCGCCGTTTGCGAACACCGGAATGCGCACGGCCGCCTTGATTGCCGCCATCGTGTCGTATTCGGCCTCGCCCTGATAGAGATCGGCGCGCGTGCGCCCATGCACGGCCAGGGCGGCGATGCCGCTGTCCTCGGCGACGCGCGCGATGCGCACGCCATTGCGATTGTCGCGGTTCCAGCCAGTGAGGATCTTCAGCGTGACCGGAACAGTCACGGCGGAAACGACGGCGGCCAGAATGCGCGCCACGAGCGGCTCGTCCTGCAGCAATGCGCTGCCGGCGTATACATTGCACACTTTCTTCGCGGGGCAGCCCATGTTGATGTCGATGATCTGCGCGCCCTGGTCGGCGTTGTAACGCGCCGCGTCGGCGAGCATGGCCGGATCGTAGCCGGCGATCTGCACGCTGACAGGATCCGGCTCGCCGCAATGATCCATGCGCCGCAGCGATTTGCGCGTCTGCCACAGACGCGGATCGGAAGTGGTCATTTCGGTCGTCGCCAAACCCGCGCCCAGCCGCTTGCAGAGCTGGCGAAACGGCTTGTCGGTCACGCCCGCCATGGGGGCGAGCGCGACCGGAGGGGCGATCAGATGAGGGCCGATATGCATCTGACTATTCTAAGTCAGCGGTATCGGTCGTGCTTGCGCAGCAAGCTCAGGGTATGCCAAGCGGCGCAGACACCGTCAGATTGTAGGTACCGCAGGCAGGCACAACGCTGCCAATGATGACGTAGTAGTCACCAGGGCCGGGGGGCAGCGACGCCATCTCGGCGGCACCAATTCCGCCGGAATCCACCGCCGCGACGCAGCTCGAGTACGTGGCACATAGGTTGCGGCAAACAAACAGAACGCCATCCAGCGCGACGGCGGGAGTGAGCTGCAGCTGAATACCGCTGCCGTCCGTGACCCTCAGATGATAAATGTCCTGATTGCCAGGCGCTTGGACTGCACCGTTGACCAGGTAGGGCAGTTGATTCGTGCTGTTGCAGGTATTACCAGTGAACTGTGTTGCAGGAACCGAGACCTCGATGGGACTCGCGCAGCTTTGTGCGTACGCCGATGCGCTGAAAAATGCGAGTGTCGCGGCGATAGCCAGGGATGAAGAATTCATTGTCATGATCCTCATTGCGCGCCGCTGCTGAAGTCGTCGTAGAACAAGACGTCGTCGCTGGATTCGATTTGGTCGAACACCAGCGCGTTGCCGGTCTGCGCCGAGCGGAAGGGGCCGCTCTGCGAGCCGAGCCCGACCGTCGCAGCGATCACGCCCTGGAAAGCAGCCGTGTCGAGTCCGGCTCCGGCATCGTCGATCGTGCCGTCAGGCGGATCCGTGAACGCGTGGTTGATCCAGTAGCGCACGTTACCCGCCGTGTTTGCGCCGACGTTGATCTCGACACGCACGACGTTGCTGGTCTGCATGAACGCGACAGGGGTGCTGCTCGGACCTCCCGAGCCGCGCGCTGCAGTAAACGTCAGCGTGTGAGGCGGCGAGCCAAGAGTAGGAACGCTAAGCGCAATGTCCAGCACATGCGAAAACCCGCCCACCGTCGTGGGCGCACTCGCTGAAAATACCTGCACGTATTGGAGGCCGCTGAAGTTGACCAGGGCCGAGTAATCGAGGCGAAAGCCGAACCGCACCGAAGTGAGCGGTGTCGCGCGACGATAGTGAAGAAACGCCGCGGCCGTGCTGCGTGCTCCTGGATCGAGAGCGACGCTGAGGGCGCACGGATCGCCTGCGTTCGGCGCCGATAACGATGCAGTTGCAGCATTCTGGAATTCGTATTGAAACGGTATGGGTAGTACGCAGCTCTGCGCGCACGCGCCGCCTGCGGCGCACGCCAGCAGCAGGCTGGCGAGCCAACGAAACACGGGTACTTTCACGGTCTTGTCTCTTCGCTAGCGGCAATGTCATCCCATCGCCGCGGTTGCCCCATGTCTCGAGTTACAGCAAAACGAACGCTCAGCGGTCACCGAAGCGTTGCACGACGGCGTCGAACTTCGGCATGGCCGGCGCCGTACCGACGATCTCGGTGGACATCGCTGCCGCGCGGTTCGCATGCACCACGGCCTTGCGGAACGGCTCGCCGGCAAAGCGCACGAGTCCCGCCACCAGCGAGCCGCTGAACGCATCGCCGGCGCCGGTAGTGTCGATCGCCCGCACTTTTTCCGGGGCGATGCGGTAGTGATCCGCCGTGTCATTGCGGCGATCGGCGCCGTGCGACACGAAGCAGCCGCGCGAACCCAGGGTCACCACCACGGTGGGCACGCCGAGCCGGCGTGCGAGCGCATGCAACTCGGCATCCGCGTGCTGAGCGAGCGTCTCGGGGTCGACGTTGTGCTGCGCGAAACGTTCCAGCAGCAGCGAAAATTCGGTTTCGTTCGGCGTAATGATTTCCGCACCGCGCAGCATCTCGACACTCAGGTCCGCCTGCACTGGCGCAGGATTCAGAATCCGCGTGAGTTTGTGCTTGGCGCCCATGTCCAGCGCCGCCTGCAGTGCGTCGAGATTGTTCTCGAGCTGGATCAGCAGCGTCTTCGCGCCTGCGAACAGGTCGTCCTGTGCGCGCACGAACGCAGGATCCAGATGTTCGTTCGCACCGAAGATCATCGCGATCTGGTTTTCGGCTTTCGCGTTGACGGTGATGCTCGACGTGGATGTCGGCTGGTCCTCGCGGATCTGCCAGCGGCACGGCATGTCCTCGTCACGCGCGAAATCCTGTGCGAATTGCGCGAACGTGTCGCGACCGACCGCGCCGATGAACGCGGTGCGCACGCCTTGCCGCGCGCACGCTACGGCCTGGTTGAAACCCTTGCCGCCCGGACCGGTGTTGTAGCGGTTCGCGCGCAGCGTTTCGCCCGGACGCGGAAAACGTTCCACGAACCAGGCCTGGTCCTGCACGTAACTGCCGACGATGATTACGGAGGGTTGAGGGGTGGGAGCTGAGGGCATGAAGGGACTCGCAAAAAGTGTGGTATCGGGTTTCGGTGTGCGCCGACGAGCTTCGCTGAACGTGGGAGCCGCGGCGGGATTCTACGCTCGGCGCACGTCCTCAGCCCCGCAACTCAGGGGCCCACTTGCGGCTCTATGTGCAGCCGCCCGAGGGCGGCCGGATCGTGCCGGTGCTTGAACAGCGGCACGAACAACACGGCAGTGGCGAGCGCATACAGCGCGAACGTGATCCAGATGCCGTGCCAATCCTTGCTCTTGTCGGCGAACGTGAAGAAGCGGTCGATGATCACGCCGCTGATCGAGCTGCCGAGCATCGCGCCGATGCCGTTAGTCATCACCATGAACAGGCCCTGCGCGCTGGCGCGGATCTTCGGATCGCTCTGCGTCTCCACGAACAGCGAACCGGAGATGTTGAAGAAATCGAATGCCATGCCGTACACGATGCAGGACAGCACGATCATCCACAGCCCGGTGCCCGGATCGGCGTAGGCGAACAGGCCGAAGCGCAGGAACCAGGCGAGCATGCTGATCACCATCACCGTCTTGATGCCGAAACGGCGCAGGAAAAACGGAATGGCGAGAATGAACAGCGTCTCGGAAATCTGCGAGATCGACATGATGATCGCGGGATATCTCACCGCCAGCGTGGCTTTATACTTGTCCACATTGCCGAAATCGTGCAGGAATGTGTCGCCGTATGCGTTCGTCAGCTGCAACGCCGCGCCGAGCAGCATCGCGAAGAGCAGGAACACCGCCATGTTGCGATCCTTGAACAGGCGGAACGAAGTCAGGCCCAGCGCATCCAGCAGCGAACGCCCACGTGCGTCCGCTTGGCCGAGCCGCGGCGGGCATTTGGGCAGCGTGAACGCATACAGCCCGAGCAGCAGCGACGCACCCGATGCGACATAGAATTGTCCGGCCGATGTTTCCAGGTGCAGCAGGCTCACCGTCCACAACGCGACGATGAACCCGACCGTGCCCCATACGCGGATCGGCGGGTAGTCGCGCACCACGTCGAGCCCTTCGCCCTTGAGTGCATTGTATGCGACCGCGATCGCCAGCGCGATCGTCGGCATGTAGCACATCATGTTGAGCAGCATCACCCAGAACAGCGTGCCGGGATCGTTCACCGACGGCACCATGAACAGCACCGCCGCGCCGGCGATCTGCAGCAATCCGTAGAGCTTCTCGGCGTTGATCCACTTGTCCGCGACGATACCGACGAGTGACGGCATGAACAGCGCGGCGATGCCCATGGTCGAGAAAATCGCGCCGAAGCCGGTGCCAGACCATTGCTTATTCTGGAACCAGTACGCACCGATGGTGAGCAGCCACGATCCCCAGATGAAGAACTGCAGGAAGTTCATCACGATCAAACGCAGACGGATACTCACGCGTGGGGCTCTCCCGGAGGTTGTGCAGCCCGCCGGGCTGCCCGCTCGGAGGGTAGAGCACCGGTCCGTCGCAGTGCAAGGAAGTCCTTGCTAGACTGGGGTCGGTCCGTTTTGGGGGGATCATGACGTTATCGCTCAGCATTCGGCAGCGATTGCTGTTGAGCCATCTGTTCGCCGTCGTGGTGCTGGCGGCGGCATTCGGCGCGTTCGTCTATCACGCCGCCGCGCAGCAGGTGGTGGAGCGCATGCGCGCCCAGCTGGCCAGCACGGCGCTTACCGTGGCACGCTCGATCGACGCTCCGATGCTGGACGCCGCCGCTCAAAACGACGGCGCGCGCCAGACACTCGCGGCGCGCCTGCGCCAGGCGACGCAGGGCAGCGACGATGTCGCGGTGATCTACATCGGCCAGCGGCGCGCCGACGGCGAACATTTGCTGGTGAGCTCCGACGATGTCGCCGCGCGCGACGTGCTCAAGAATGCAGCGGACGACGATCGCCTGCTGGTCACCACGCCGGTGCTTGGCAATGACGATTACCGGGTTGCCGTCGAAACGACGCCGAACCGCATCGGGGACCAGCTGTATTTTCTGCGCCTGAGCGCCGCCCTCGCGTTCCTGGTATGCGTGCTCGCCGCGATCACGCTGAGCCGCGTCGCGGCAAACTACTTTCAGCACAGCATCACCGATCTGGTGACGCGCTGCCGCGCGCTCGCCAACGGCGAAACATTGCCACCACGTCATGTCGGGCCGCGCGACGAGTTCGACAGCCTGGCGCGCGAATTCGACACGATGGCTGGGCGTTTGAAGGCGGCAGCCGAGGGGCGCGAGCGCGCCAGTGCAGCGCTGTGCGAGGCGAACGAGCGGCTCGAGTCGCGCGTGCGCGAGCGCACTGCCGAGCTGGAGGGCGCCACCAACAAGCTCAAGATGGAAATCGAAAGCCGGGTGCACATCGAAGCCTTGCTCGGCGAAGCGGCGCTGACCGATGCGCTGACCGGTCTGCTCAATCGCCGCGCCATGATGGAGATGCTCGGCCAGGCCACGGCAATGTTGAAGCCCGGCGCAGCGGGCCTGAGCGTGATCCTCGCCGACATCGATCATTTCAAGCGCGTCAACGACCTGTACGGCCACACCGCTGGCGACGAGGTGCTCGCGGCGATCGCCGACCTGTTGCGCGAATCCGCCGTCGATCAGCTGCAGCACAACGTGGCGCGCTGGGGTGGCGAGGAATTCCTGATCCTGCTGCCCGGCACGCGTCTGTCTGTCGCCTGCAAGCGCGCCGAACAGATCCGCGCCATCGTGGCGGGCGCGCGTATCGGGGAGGACGGTCTGCGTATCTCCCTCAGTCTCGGTGTTTCGGAAATGCTCGCCGGCGAGCGTCTCGACGACTGTCTGCGGCGTGCTGATCAGGCGCTGTACAAGGCCAAGGATGCCGGCCGCAACACGGTGGTGGCGGCGCAGGGACAGTTGTTCGCCACGATGTCGTGATGAGGGCTGAGCGCCTGCGCTGAGAAAAGCGCGATGCGCCGCTGTCCTCTTTCGCCTCAGCCCTTCAGCAATATCCACACCGCCAACGCGGCGAACAGCGCCGCTGCCGCAATGCGCGCCGCCTTGAGCGGCAAACGTTGCGCAAAACGCGCACCGAGCCACACGGCTGGGATATCGGCCAGCAGCATGCCGCTCGTGGTGCCGGCGACCACTTGCCAGAGCGGGTGATATTCGGCCGCGATCACCGCGGTGGCGATCTGCGTCTTGTCGCCGATTTCAGCGAGAAAGAAACTGACCATCGTGGCAAGCAGCACACCGTGTCCGCTGGCACGCGCCGCTTCGCCTTCGTCGGCCTTGTCGGGAATCAGGGTCCAGGCGGCGACCGCGAGAAAACTCAGTGCGGTGATCCAGCGCAACGTCTGCGGGCTCAGCCACGCGGCGATCATGCTGCCCGCGTAACCGGCCAGCGCGTGATTGATCACCGTCGCGATCAGGATGCCGGCGCAAATCGTCCACGGCCGCCGGTATTTCGCGGCCAGAATCAACGCGAGCAACTGCGTCTTGTCGCCGGTCTCGGCGAGTGCGACCGTGAGCGTGGAGATCAGGAACGTCTGCATGCGCGCTCCGGTGAAGGGGCGCGCATGCTAGCAGGGTGCGAGCGTGCGGAGAACGACGCGCGCCGTTCTCCGCACGAGCGCCTCAGATTGTCTCGTCGGCGAGCGCGGGCGGTGCAGGGGGTGTCGGCGCGACGGGAGGTGTCGGCGGCATCGGAGCGAGCGCCGGCTCCGGCGGCAGCGGAGCCAGCGGCGGTTCGGGCGGTGTCGGCGGGCGCGGCACGAAGATGCGGCGCGATTCCGGCGCTTTCATGCTCAGCGTCACCGGCTTGTGCTGCCGAAGCACCTGCACCTTCAGCTCGCTTCCGGCGGGCTGTTCGCGCAACAGGCGCAGCGCGTCTTCGGGACGCTGCACTGGCTCGCCGCCGACCTGCTGCAGCACATCGCCGGACTTGAGTCCCTTGAGGTCCTCGTCGGCGGACAGCACCAGCACGCCCTTGTCGGTGCCGAAATAGCTGCCGAGATCCGCATTCAGGCTGGCGACGTTCAACCCCCACCACGGCGTGGATACATGCAGGTGCTGCAACGAACGTTCGGCCTGGCGCATGGCGCGCTCGGCGATGCGCTCCGCGTCGTGCTCGCCGATGTGCGCACGCTCCATGGCGTGATCGACTTGCGCGTGGATGCGCGCGCTGAAATCCGGCGGCAGCATCTCGTGGAATGTTTCGTGTCCGGGCGTGTCGCCGCTGCCGAACGCGTAGGCGAGATTGTACGGTTCGCGCCGCTCGGCCTTCACCGTCACGTCGACATTCTTGCCGTCGCGCAGCAACGTGAGCTTCACGGCTTGATCGACTTTCAGATCGAGCAGCTTCTCCATCGCTTCGTCCTTGCTGCCGACCGGTTTGCCGTCGACCGCGACCAGCACGTCGCCGTGGCGGATGCCGGCCTTTTCCGCCGGGGCGCCCGGTGTGAGGCCGCTGATGCGCACGCCTTGCTTGGCAGGCGACAGCACCACGCCGATCATGGCTCGGTCAGGATTGCCGAGATAGCGGTACGCGTAGGCGCGCGGACCGACGTCGCCGAGCTTGATCGACAGATCGGCCATCTTGCGCGACAGCTCGCGCATCTGTTCGCGCATGGTCTGCAGCTCGCGCTCGGCATCGCCGCGCGCTTTTTCGGCATCGCCGGCTTTTACGTCCGCATCGGCGCGCGCCTTTGCGGCTGCCGCGGGCGCGACGGTGTCCGCTGCGGGAGACACGCCTGCGTACACCGCCAGTGCGGCGGCGAGCAGGGGATAAATGATGGTTCGCTTCATGGGTCCGTGCCTTTCAGTTGATGCGGTCGGGCGGCGCGCCGTTGGATGCCGTGGTCAGCGTCTCGGCGAGCCGGTAGTTCGAATAGCGCAGTGCAGTCAGGTCTTCGAGCAGATTGACCCGATAGCGCCACAGCGGCATCGCGTCCTTGCGCGGGGCGGCGGCCAGTTCCACGTCCACCAGGCCGATCAGGTCCTCGATCTCCGCCGCCGCGGCCAGATCCTGTCCCGGCAGCGGCGCGGCCGCCGCGCGCGTTTCGCTCAACCAGCGTTCGAGCTGCTGCGAGCGCGATTCCAGCGCGGTCAGTTGTGCTTCGGGATCGGGCGCTGCGACATTGCGTACACTTGTTCCATTTGCTGCATTTGTGCCATTCGCTACACTGGATGCGGACGCGGGCGCAACGGTCGCAATCTGCGGCGCCGGACGTTCGCGCGTTTGCGTCAGCAGCAGCGCCGCGATTGCCAGTACCCCGGCCGCGATCGCCGCCGGAACGGCAAAACGCCGCCGCGCCGGCCGGCGCACCTGCGGCGCCAGTTCCGCGGCAAGCGTCTGCCACACGTCGCGCGGCGGGGCGGCGAGCGGCAACGCGCGCAGCGCCTCGGCCAGGCTCAGCTCAGCGCCGGCGTTTCGATCAGACATGACATGGACTCCGAGTTCGATGACGACGGACGCTCGTGCTGCGCGCCCGCCGGGCGATGCGGACCGTCAGGCGTGTCCACATCCGGCACCACTTCCAACAGCACACGCAGGCGCGCGGTGCCGCGCGCGACCTGCGACTTGGAAAAGCTCACCGTCTTGCCGAGCATCTCGGCAATTTCCGGATGCGAATAACCTTCGACGTGGTAGAACCACAGCACGCTGCGCGTGAGCGCGGGCAGTTCGCCGAGCGCGCGCTCCAGCGCGAGCGCATCGGCACGCACCCACGGCGGCGCGCCCTCGTCGGCGATGTATTCGACATCGGCATCGTCATCGAGCTTGCGTTCGCGACGCAGCCGCATCAGCGCCTCGTTCAGCGCTATCTGGCGCAACCATGCCCAGAACGGCGCGTCGCTGCGGTATTGGCCGATACGCTGGAACACCTTGAGCATCGCATCGTGCAGCACTTCGCGCGCGCCTTCGGCGTCGTGCAGCACGCGCAGCGCAAGCGTATAGACCGGCCGCTCGAAACGCCGATAGATACGCTCGAACGCGCCCAGTTCGCCCGCCTTGGCGCGGTCGATGAGTTCTTGCGGCAGTTCGAGTTCGAAGAACGACGTGGTCACGGGGCTATAGATGCACCCAAGCGCCGATCGGTCGCAAGTGGCGCAACGCCCGCGGTGTCCGCGAGTGTCCGGCGCTTGCGTCCGGACACCTGTCCGATACCGGCCCGGGCCTACGAAACCGCACTGCGACGCGGTTTTTGGGGCATCCGGAGCGCTGGCACAGCCGTTGCTGAAGCCTGCCTGCAATCAACAGACACGAGGGGACTTCCACCATGATCCGCGACACCACCGCCCAGGACCGCCGCATCGAGACGACGACGCAACACCCGCGCCGCCGTTGGGTGGTGATCGGCGCGGCCGGCGCGGCCGTGCTCGCCGCACTGATCTGGGTGGTGCCGACCGTGGCGCGCCGGATTTCGGTCGGTGCCTCGGTCAACTCCGCCAGCGTGCGCATCGCCGAGGTCAAGCGCGGCACGCTCACGCGCGACGTTTCCGCGCAAGGCAAGATCGTCGCGGCGGTGAGCCCGACGCTGTACACGAACGCCGCCGGCACGATCACGTTCTCCGTGCACGCCGGCGACAAGGTGGAGAAGGACCAGGTGCTCGCGGAAGTCTACAGTCCCGATCTGACCAGCAAGCTCGCGCAGGAACAATCCACGTTCGACAGCCTGACGATCGACGTGGAGCGTGCCGACATCGACAACCGCCAAAAAGCACTGGCGGCGAAGAAGACGTTCGACCAGGCCACCATCGACCGCATGACCGCCGCGCGCGAAGTGGAGCGCAACACGAAAGGCTTCCAGGCCGGCGCGATTCCGGAAATCAACGTGCTGCGATCCAAGGACGCGCTGGCCAAGGCCGAGATCGAGGTCAGTCACGCCGAACAAGACGCCAAGCTGCTCGGCGAGACGCTCGCATTCGAACTCAAGACCAGGCGCCTGGCGCTTTCCAAGCAGAAACTGCTGGTCGGCGATCTGCAGCGCCAGGTCGACGCGCTCAAGGTGCGCTCGCCGGTATCGGGCCAGGTCGGTCAGCTGCTCGTGCAGCAGCGCGCAAACGTCGCGGCGAATTCGGCACTGCTCACGGTGGTGGACCTGTCGGCGCTCGAACTCGAGCTGCAGGTGCCGGAGGTGTTCGCGCACGATCTCGCGATCGGCATGCCGGCGGAAATCATCGACGGCGGCCAGAAATTCAAGGGCGAGCTGTCGGCGGTGTCGCCGGAAGTGGTCAACGGCCAGGTCGTGGCGCGTGTGCGCTTCGCCGACAACAAGCCGGCGGGGCTGCGCCAGAACCAGCAGCTCACCACGCGCATCCTGCTCGACGAGCATCCGAACGTGCTGCTGGTGGAGCGCGGTTCGTTCGTTGACTCAGGCGCAGGACGCGTGGCCTATGTCGTGCGCAACGGTGTCGCCGAACGCACCGCGATCCAGCTCGGCGCGACCAGCCTCAACGCGGTGGAAATACTCTCCGGCGCGAAGGAAGGCGATCGCATTGTGGTGTCGGGCACCGATACGTTCAACGGTGCGCCGCGCATCGTGTTGAATTGATGCGGCTGCAGTCGAATCTTATAAAAAGTATATTTTTCCAGAATTGATAAACGGAGAATCCGCATGTTGCAGATGA
>Ga0307516_10006981_pt1 | contig 13095 bp, 11 predicted proteins | sample 19_EM_MG_FD_203310 | JGI IMG/M metagenome (GOLD analysis project Ga0307516, IMG submission 203310) | Populus trichocarpa ectomycorrhiza microbial communities from riparian zone in the Pacific Northwest, United States - 19_EM | ecosystem: Host-associated > Plants > Roots > Unclassified | place... | reverse complement strand
TACTCAATACCCCAGTCGAAATCCCGTGGTGGCCGGGGTACTCGTTGCGCATGTCGGCGTAGCCGGCGCGGGCCGAGCGCGGGGCCATCTTGTTAGGTCAAATGTGGTGCGTGGAAATCCAGGCTAGCCCCGCTGGCCCCGCATGCGCTCCGGCAGCCGTCGTTCCACGAACAGCCGCTGAACGTCCGCCAGGCTCAGGTACCGGCCGCCAGGGCCGTCCTTCCCCATCACCTTCAAAAGCACGGGCCACTCGCCGTTCATCAGCGCCCGGTCGATGCGCCGCCGCCGTCCCGCGGCGCGCTTGAAGTTGGCATCCATGAAGGCCTCGATCTCCTCGGCACCCATGCCGGGCTCGGACACGCCGTTGTTGCTGACCTTCTGGCTTGCAAACTCCCCCAGCCTGGCAAGCTCCTGCGAGTTGATCATTCCTCGGGCATCGAGGATTCCGGAGCCGGCGCCTTTCTTGTCCAGCGGACCGCCACGCAGGGCGTTCAACTGAACCCCAAGCCGCTTGCTGCGCAGCAGTGACCTGGGGCCGAGCCCGTTCGCGATCAGGGCGATGGCGTAGATGGCTTTGGCCGGCAGTTCCGGCTCGCCTTCACCTCTGCGGGCCACCTCCACGAGGGTGGCCGAGATCTTGTCCAAGGGCTCGATGGTGTCGGCGAGCGTTCCTTCGGCGACCAGTGCCCGCAGGAAGGGGCAGGGGTTGTGGGGTGATACCGGCAATGCGTCCGGCTGCTTTGTGGCCATGGGTCCTCCGGTGGATGTGGTTGCAGCGAGCGAGTATCACGCCGGGCGAAAGGGCCCGCCGCGCCCTGGTGCAGCAAGGCATGGGTGCTTACCATGCCCTGCGCCGGGTGTCCCCGGGACCGCAGACAACAAGCACGGAGACAAACAACCCATGAAGCCGCCACTGCCCATTTTCCCCATGGGTCAACCCACAAGCTACGGAGTGCTTTCACACCTTGCCCTGGTTGGATCGCTGGCGCTCGCAGGCTGCGGCGGCGGTGATGAAGTCGCCGCAGAAGCCCGCCCACAGAAGGAGGCCGCCCAGTTCCATGCCCAGGCTCAGGCCGCCGCCAACCCCCTGCCCACGCGCGCCGACGTCATCCATGCGATGCGCCGCGTGAACGAGAACTGGATCGTCAACCACGCGGCCCCCGGTGACCGCGGCTGGGCCCGCGCCACCTACTATGAGGGCAACATGGCCATGGCCGGGGTGTACCCCGACCCGGTGTACCTGGGCTACTCGCTCAAATGGGCCACCACCAACACCTGGTCGCTGTACCAGGGCGTCACCACGCGCAGCGCCGACAACCAATGCGCCGGGCAGACGTACGTGGACCTGTACCGGCTCGACCCCGTGCCGGTGCGCATCGCCATGATCGAGGCCAACCTCAACCACATGCTGGCCACCCCCATGGTCAACGACTGGTGGTGGGTCGATGCGCTGCAGATGGCCATGCCGGTGTTCGCGCGCCTCGCGGTCTTGCGCAACGACAGCGCGTACTCGGAGCGCATGTACCAGATGTACGACTGGACCAAGCGCTCGGAGGGCGGCGGCCTCTACGACACCGCGCGCTATTTGTGGTGGCGCGATGCCTCGTTCATTCCGCAGCGCGCACCCAACGGCCAGCCGGTGTACTGGGCCCGCGGCAACGGCTGGGCCCTCGCCGCGCATGCTCGCACGATCGACGAACTCGACAAACGGCCCACGCCCGACCCGCACCGCGCGGAGTACGTGCAGACCTTCCAGGAGATGGCCGCGGCACTCGCCGTCCTGCAGCAGCCCGGCGGGTTCTGGGCACCCAATCTGCTGGACCCGGCCTCGCCCGCCGGGCCAGAAACCAGCGGCACGGCGTTCTTCACCTATGGCCTGGCCTGGGGCGTGAACCACGGCCTGCTCGATGCGGCCACCTACCTGCCGGTCATCGCGCAGGGCTGGCAGGCGATGGTGAACGTGGCCATCGATGCCAGCGGCAAGCTGGGCTACATCCAGCCGGTGGGCATCGGGCCCAGCGCCACGTCCACGGCCAGTGACAACCATGACTTCGGCGTGGGGGCCTTCCTGATGGCGGGCAGCGAGGTGTTGAAGCTGGCTCCCGGGGCCACGCCGGAACTCGTCTCCAATGCCAACGTGGCACTGACCGGTACGGTCACGGCATCCTCCCAGCAGGCCGGCAACGAAGCGGCCGGCGCCACGGACAACGACTTGACGACCCGCTGGTCCGCCGAGGTCTACCCGCAGTGGCTCAAGGTCGACCTGGGTGCCGTCAAGCCGATCCGCGGTATGGAACTCGTCGCACTGGCGCAGCGTGCCTACCAGTTCCGGGTGGAGGTATCTTCCGACAATGCCACCTGGGCCACCGCGGTGGACGCCACGTCGAACACGCAGGCCGCTGCCTTCCTGGAGCGCCCGTTCGCCGCCACGCTGAATGCGCGCTACGTGCGGCTCACGGTCACGGGGGTCGCGGGCAATGCCACGCCCTGGAGCAGCATCGTGGAGTTCAGGGTGCTGCGATAGACGCAGTGCCGATGGACATAGTGCAATAGTCAGCCACTACACTCCCCGGCGACCGTCGGCCCTCCGTCGGCGGCGCTGAACATCGAGAGAATCGAGCAAGAAGGGGAGCCTGGATGGCCTTGTTCTCGCAGGACGCGTTGCAGGACGGCGTGCGCAAGCGCGAGGTCTTCGGGTGGGCGATGTACGACTTCGCCAACTCCGGCTACACCACGGTCGTGCTCACGGCCGTGTTCAATGCCTACTTCGTGGGCGCGGTGGCCGGCGGGGCCGAATGGGCCACGTTTGCGTGGACCGCAGCGCTGGCTTTGTCTCGGGCGATCGTGATGTTCACCATGCCCACGCTGGGTGCCTATGCCGACTTGCGTGCCGCCAAGAAGCGCCTGCTGGCCTTCACCACCGCCGGTTGCGTGCTCAGCACCTCGGCCTTGTTCTTCGTCGGTGCGGGCGACGTGGCGCTGGCCATCGTGCTGATCGTGGTGTCCAACCTCTTCTACGCGTACGGCGAATGCCTGACCGCCGCCTTCCTGCCCGAACTGGCACGCCCGCAGGCGCTCGGCCGCGTGTCGGGCTGGGGCTGGAGCTTCGGCTACTTCGGCGGCATGCTGGCGCTGGGCCTGAGCCTGGCGTACTACCTGTCAGCCAGCGCGCGCGGCGCACCGGCCACGCAGGTGGTGCCGGTCACCATGCTCATCACCGCGGCCATCTACGGCGTGGCCTCGCTGGCCACGTTCACGCTTTTGCGTGAACGCGCCCAGCCGCAGGTCGGTGCCTTGCAGCAGGCGGGCCTGCGGGCCTCGCTGGCCCGCCTGGCCCAGACCTGGCGGCATGCGCAGGCCTACCGCGATTTCGTCTGGCTGCTGGCTTGCGGCTTTGCCTTCCAGGCCGGCATCGCGGTGGTGATTGCATTGGCCGCGGTGTATGCGGAACAGGCCCTGGGCTTTACGCAACTGCAGACCATGCTGCTGATCTTCCTGGTCAACATCGCCGCGGCGCTGGGGGCTTTCGCCTTCGGCTACGTGCAGGACCGCGTCGGCCACAAGCGCGCACTGGGCGCCACGCTGCTGGGCTGGGTGCTGATGGTGGTGCTGGCGTACCTGGCCACGTCCGTGTCCTTGTTCTGGGTCGCCGCGGTGGTCGCGGGCTTGTGCATGGGCTCCAGCCAGTCCGCCGGGCGCGCCATGGTGGGTGTGCTGGCGCCGCCCACCCGCGTGACCGAGTTCTTCGGCCTGTGGACCTTTGCCACCAGCTTGTCGTCCATCGCCGGGCCGCTGACCTATGGCCTGGTCACCTGGGTCACGGCGGGCAACCACCGGCTGGCGATCCTGTCCACCGGCGTGTTCTTCGTGGCGGGCTGGTTCCTGGTGCGCCCGATCGACATGGAGCGCGGGCGTCGCGCGGCGCTGGCGGCCTGACTGATTCCATCTTCAGCCACCTGGCAGGGCCGCCACGCTCACGTCGAAGGGCAGCCAGCGTTGCGCAAGGCCTTGCAGAGCGGCCACATCGGCACTGGTCCAGAGCTGGACGCGGCACGGCGACGAGGAGGCTGAGGGCACGCACTGCGCCAGCGCCTGCCGGGCCACAGCCTCGGCGGTGTTGACCAGCTGCACATGCTCGCCGAGCGCGGCCTGGATGTGCCGGGCCGCGAAGACGTAGTGCGTGCAACCCAGCACCACCGTGTCGACCTGCTGTTGGCGCAGGGGCTCGCAGAACCGGGCCACCAGCTCTTGCACCTGGGGGCCGTCCACGTCTCCCTGCTCGATGGCCAGCGCCAGCCCCGGGCAGGGCTGCAGATGCAGTTGCGCGGCGCCCGCATGCGTCTGCATCAGCCGCCGGAACTTCTCGCTGCGCAAGGTGCCCCCGGTGGCCAGCACGCCGATGCGGCCATTGCGGCTGATCGCCACCGCCGGCTTGATGCCCGGCTCCACGCCCACGATGGGCAGGCCGGCATGCGTATGCCGCAGCAGGGCCACGGCACTGGCCGTGGCGGTGTTGCAGGCCACCACCAGCACCTGCACACCTTGCCCGCGCAGGAACTGCGTCACCTGCAGCGAGCGCTGCTGCACGAAGGCATCGTCCCGCTCGCCATAGGGCGCATGGCCCGAGTCGGCCACGTACAGCAGCTCGGCATGCGGGGCCAGGGTGTGCAGCGCGCGCAGCACCGAGAGGCCGCCGACGCCGGAGTCGAACAAGCCGATGCGGGGGACAGGGGAGGACAACGCGGCGCTTCGCAAGGGATGCGAGGCAGTCTAGCAAGCGGACCCGAGCCCCGATGCATGGCCAGGGAGTTTGTGCAGTAACTCCCCGGCCGGGACCCAGCTTTGCCGCTCTTGAGTCCAGCCTCTAAACCCGCGCCCCGAACCGCCCGATAGAATCGAACGGTCGTTCTATTTTTCTTGCGGCAGCCCGGCCACCCTATCCCGCGTCTCAGTGAAACCTAGAATCCCCCGGGCCCGCAACCGGCTTGCCTGCCAGGCCGCGCTTTCAAACACAGGAGCAGTCGCATGAAGGTCTTGGTACCCGTGAAGCGGGTGGTCGACTACAACGTCAAGGTGCGCGTCAAATCCGACGGCACCGGCGTGGACATCGCCAACGTGAAGATGAGCATGAACCCCTTCGATGAAATCGCCGTCGAAGAGGCCGTGCGCCTGAAGGAAAAAGGCGCCGTCACCGAGATCATCGTCGTGTCCTGCGGCGTGACGCAGTGCCAGGAAACCTTGCGCACGGCCATGGCCATCGGCGCCGACCGGGCCATCCTGGTGGAGACCGACGTGGAACTGCAGCCGCTGGCCGTGGCCAAGCTGCTGAAGGCGCTGGTCGACCGCGAGCAGCCCCAGCTCGTGATCCTGGGCAAGCAAGCCATCGACGACGACTGCAACCAGACCGGCCAGATGCTGGCCGCCTTGGCCGATCTGCCGCAAGCCACCTTCGCTTCCAAGGTGGTGGTGGCCGACGGCCACGCCACCGTGACGCGCGAGATCGACGGCGGCCTGGAGACCCTGAAGCTCCAGCTGCCCGCCGTGGTGACCACCGACCTGCGCCTGAACGAGCCGCGCTACGTGACGCTGCCCAACATCATGAAGGCGAAGAAGAAGCCGCTTGAAGTGCTCAAGCCCGCCGACCTGGGCGTGGACGTGACGCCGCGGCTCAAGACGCTGAAGGTCAGCGAACCGCCCAAGCGCGGCGCCGGCGTGAAGGTGCCCGACGTGGCGACCCTGGTGAACAAACTCAAGAACGAAGCGAAGGTGATCTGATGGCTGTCCTCGTCATTGCCGAACACGACCACGGCACGCTCAAGGGATCCACCCTCAACACGGTGACCGCCGCCACCCGCTGCGGCGGCGACGTGCATGTGCTGGTGGCCGGCCACAACGCCGCCGCCACCGCGCAGGCCGCGGCCCAAGTGGCCGGCGTTGCCAAGGTGCTGCATGCCGATGGCGCCCAGTTCGCCGAAGGCCTGGCCGAGAACCTGGCCGCCCAGGTGCTGGCGCTCGCCGCCGGCGGTGCCTACACGCACTTGCTGTTCCCGGCCACGGCCTACGGCAAGAACATCTCGCCGCGCGTGGCCGCCAAGCTGGATGTGGCGCAGCTCAGCGACGTCACCCAAGTGTTCAGTGCCGATACCTTCGAGCGCCCCATCTACGCCGGCAACGCCATGGCCACGGTGCAAAGCGCCGAGAAGGTGAAGGTGCTCACGGTGCGCACCACCGGCTTCGACCCGGCGGCGGCCTCCGGCGGCAGTGCCGCGGTGGAGAGCGTGGCCGCCGTGGCCGACAGCGGCCGCTCCAGCTTCGTGAGCCGCGAGGTCACCAAGAGCGACCGGCCCGAACTCACCGCGGCCAAGATCATCGTCTCCGGCGGCCGGGCCATGGGCTCCAGCGACAAGTTCAATGAAGTGCTCACGCCGCTGGCCGACAAGCTGGGCGCCGCACTCGGCGCCTCGCGTGCCGCGGTGGATGCCGGCTACGCGCCCAACGACTGGCAGGTGGGCCAGACCGGCAAGATCGTCGCGCCGCAGCTCTACGTGGCCTGCGGCATCAGCGGCGCCATCCAGCACCTGGCCGGCATGAAGGACAGCAAGGTCATCGTCGCCATCAACAAGGATCCCGAGGCGCCCATCTTCAGCGTGGCGGACTACGGCCTGGAGGCCGACCTGTTCACGGCAGTACCCGAGCTTGTCAAAGCCTTGTGACCTGGCCCCACGGAGCTGACTCATGACTTATCGCGCCCCCGTCAAGGACATGCTGTTCGCGATGCAGGAACTGGCAGACATCGAGGCGGTGGCGCAGTTGCCCGGCTTCGAGGAGGCCGGCCTGGACACCGCCCGGGCCGTGCTGGAGGAGTGTGCCCGCTTCAACGAAGGCGTGGTCGCGCCGCTGAACCGCGAAGGCGACGTGAACCCGTCGTACTTCAAGGCCGGCGAGGTGATCACCACGCCCGGCTTCAAGGAGGCATTCCAGCAGTTCACCCAGGGCGGCTGGCAGGGCTTGCACCATCCCACCGAGTTCGGCGGGCAGGGCTTGCCCAAGCTCATCCACTCGGCCTGCATCGAGATGGTCAACAGTGCCAACATGAGCTTTGCGTTGTGCCCTTTGTTGTCGGACGGCGCCATCGAAGCCTTGCTCACGGCCGGCTCGCCGGAGCAGAAGGCGGCCTTCATCCCCCCGATGATCGCCGGCACCTGGACCGGCACGATGAACCTCACCGAGCCGCAGGCCGGCAGCGACCTGGCGCTGGTGCGCAGCCGCGCCGAGCCGCAGCCCGACGGCAGCTACAAGCTCTTCGGCACCAAGATCTTCATCACCTACGGCGAGCACGACATGGCACAGAACATCGTGCACCTGGTGCTGGCCCGCGTGACCGGTGCGCCCGAAGGCGTGAAGGGCATCTCGCTGTTCATCTGCCCCAAGTTCATGGTCAACGCCGATGGCTCATTGGGCGCGCGCAACGACGTGCACTGCGTCAGCATCGAGCACAAGCTGGGCATCAAGGCCTCGCCCACCGCGGTGCTGCAGTATGGCGACCACGGTGGCGCGGTGGGCTACCTGCTGGGCCAGGAGAACCGGGGCCTGGAAACCATGTTCATCATGATGAACGCGGCCCGCTACGCCGTGGGCATGCAGGGCATCGCGGTGGCCGAGCAGGCCTACCAGAAGGCCGTGCAGTACGCGCGCGACCGTGTGCAGTCGCGCCCGGTGGACGGTTCGCTGCCGGCCGCCGGGCCCATCATCCACCACCCGGATGTGCGGCGCATGCTGATGACCATGCGCGCCTACACCGAGGGTTGCCGGGCCATGGCCCTGGTGGCCGCTGGTGCGTATGACCATGCCCGCCACCACGCCGATGCAGACGTGCGGCAGCAGAGCCAGGCCTTCTACGAATTCATGGTGCCCCTGGTCAAGGGCTACAGCACCGAGATGAGCCTGGACGTGGCCAGCCTGGGCGTGCAGGTGCACGGCGGCATGGGTTTCATCGAGGAGACCGGCGCCGCGCAGTCCCTGCGCGACGCCAAGATCCTGACCATCTACGAGGGCACCACCGCCATCCAGGCCAACGACCTGGTGGGCCGCAAGACCGCGCGCGACGGGGGCCAGGTGGCGCGTGCGATGGCCCGGCAGATCGAGCGCACCGAGGCCGAGTTGGCGGCGCACGCCAGCCCCGCGGCACGTGCCTACGCCCGGCGGCTGGCGGTGGCGCGGCAGGCGTTCCTGGACGCGGTCGATTTCATCGTGGCGCAATCCCGCAGCAATCCCAATGCGGCATTTGCCGGCAGCGTGCCCTACCTGATGCTGGCGGGCAATGTGATGGCCGGGTGGCAGATGGGTCGTGCCCTGATGGCGGCCGAGAACCATCTGGCTGCCGGGACCGACCAGGACTTCATGCGGGCCAAGGTCGTGACGGCAACCTTCTATGGCGAGCACATCCTGTGCAAGGCCGGCGGATTGCGCGACAGCATCGTCGAGGGTGCAGGCAGCGTCACGGCGATGGCGCTCGACGCGTTCTGACCTTCACCGCAGGCCCCGGGGCCTGCGGTGACACCCGGTCGATGCTGACCATCGGGGTGGGGTCAGACTTGTGGGCGGGCATAACATGCCACCTCATGTCCGAACGTCAACAGTGGCACCCTGTCCTGGCCGCACAGGCCCTGGGCACCGCGCCGGTGGCCGTGCGGCTGCTGGCCACGGACCTGGTGCTCTGGCGCGACGGCACCGGCGCCGCGCGGGCGTTCGACGACCGCTGCCCGCATCGCGGCACGCGCTTGTCGCTCGGCCGTTTGCAGGAGGGGCGGCTGGAGTGCCCCTACCACGGCTGGCAGTTCGAAGGCACCGGCCGCTGCGTGCACGTGCCGGCCGAACCGGCCTTCCAGCCCTCTGCCTCGCAGTCGGCCTGCAGCCGCTCGGTAGAGGAAAAACACGCCATGCTGTGGGTGTGCCTGGACGATGCGTCCAGCCCGGCCGCCAGCCCGCCGGACGTGTTCCAACTGCCGCCGCGCCGGCTGGTCTGCGGGCCCTACGACGTGCACACCAGTGCGCCGCGCGTGGTGGAGAACTTCCTGGACACGGCGCACTTCCCCTTCGTGCACCCGTCCAGCCTGGGCGACCGTGCGCACACGCAGGTGCCGCCGTACGAGGTGCAGCCCGATCCGCAAGGCCGCCCCGGCGTCGCCAGCTACCGGGCCTGGCAGCCGCAGTCCAGCGCCACGGCGGCGCAGGGCGGCTGGGTGGACTACCGCTACCAGGTGCTGGGCCCTTACAGTGCGGTGCTGGAGAAGAAGCCCGCCGCGGACCTGCTGCGCGAGGTCTATGCCCTCTGGGTCTGCCCCATGGAGGCGCAGGCCAGCCGCGTGTGGTTCACACTGTGGACGAGCGAGGGCACATTGAGCGACGACGCGCTGCGAAATTTCCAGGACGCGGTGTTCCTGCAGGACCGGGCCGTGCTTGAATCGCAGCAGCCGCGCGAGCTGCCGCTTGACTCGCGCGAGGCACCCGGCCCGGCTGACCGCCTGAGTGCAGCGTACCGCCGCTATCTGCGCCAGCAAGGCATCACCTTTGGAGTATGCGGATGAGCATCCACCACACGCACGACATTCACAACAGCTACGAGCGCATCCCGCGCGAGCGCATTCCCGCGCTGCTGCGCGCCATGCCCAAGGCCGAACTGCATATCCACATCGAGGGCTCACTGGAGCCCGAGCTGATCTTCAAGCTGGCCCAGCGCAACGGCGTGACACTGCCCTACGCCGACGTGGAAGCCCTGCGCCGCGCCTATGCGTTCACCGACCTGCAGAGCTTCCTCGACATCTACTACGCTGGGGCCAGCGTGCTGCTGCACGAGGCCGACTTCTTCGACATGGCCTATGCCTACTTCGAGCGCGCCGCGGCCGACCACGTGGTGCATGCCGAGGTGTTCTTCGATCCACAGACCCACACCTCGCGCGGCGTGTCGTTCGAGACCATGATCGTGGGGCTGGAGCACGCGGCGCACCGGGCGCAGGCCGAACTGGGCCTGCATGCCAAGTACATCCTGTGCTTCCTGCGCCACCTCAGCGAAGAAGACGCGCTCGCCACGCTCGAAGAGGCCTTGCCTTACCGGCATCACTTCATCGGCGTGGGCCTGGACAGCAGCGAGCGCGGCCACCCGCCGGAGAAGTTCGCGCGCGTGTTCGAACGCTGCCGGGCCCTGGGGCTGCACGTGGTGGCGCATGCCGGCGAAGAAGGGCCGCCGGACTACATCCGCAGCGCGCTCGACGTGCTGAAGGTGGAGCGCATCGACCATGGCGTGCGCTGCGTGGAAGACCCGGCGCTGGTACAGCGACTGGTGCACGACAAGGTGCCGCTGACGGTGTGCCCGCTGTCCAACGTGAAGCTGCGCGTGTTCGACCGCCTGGACCAGCACAACCTCGGCCGCCTATTGGATGCCGGCCTGTGCGTCACCGTGAATTCCGATGACCCGGCGTACTTCGGCGGCTACATCAACGACAATTTCCTGCAGACCTTCGAGGCCTTGCCGCAGCTCACCGCGCGGCATGCCTACCTGCTGGCGAAAAACAGCTTCCAGGCCAGCTTCGTGAGCGAGGCGCAGAAGACCCAGTGGACGCTGGCGCTGCAGGAGGCCTTCGTCGCGGCCTCTTGATGCACCTCGGATGCCCACCATGCTCGGTGGGTGGCGTCCTCAGTTAGCGAGCCCAAGCCGGTGGCGCGTCGGCAGGATTGGCACCCATCAGCCGGGTGACGTCCACCTGCACCTGCTGGCGGGCATCGGCGACCCACACGCTGCCGTCTTGCACGCTGCATTGCAACTGCATGGTCCGCTGGGCCAGGGCCGTGAGCGCCTGCGACTGCACCGGTGGTATCGACAGCACGCTCAGGTTGCGCGCCCGTGTCAGCCGGGTTTCAATGCCGGCCCACCACACCGGTGTGTTTGAGGCATAGGCCAGCACCACGGCTTGCCCGGCCCGGCCGCAGGCCTTGAGGATGGCGCGCTCGTCCGGCGTGCCCACCTCGATCCACTGCACGATGGCGCCGGTCAGGTCGCGCGCCACCAGGTCCGGTTCGTCGGGGTCGGACAGGCCTTTGCCGAACGTGAGCCGTTCGCCGGCATGCAGCACGAAAGCCAGCAGCCGTGCCATCATGCGTTCATCGTTTTCGGAAGGGTGCCGCGCGATCGTGAGAGAGTGATCGGCGTAGTAGCCGCGGTCCATGTCGGAGATGGAGAGCGTGGCCTTGAAGACGGTGGATTTGAGCGCCATGCCGCGTAGCTTAGCGGCACGGCACCCCCCGCTTTCCAAAATCCCGCGTGCGTTGCTTTATGCTGCGTGACGACCGTCGCGTCGCTCGGCAACGACGACGAGGTCGCCAACCGTTTCAAAGAGGAGCCACCTTTGGCAACACCCAACTATTCATTTGAGAAACGGCAGCGCGAGCTGGCCAAGAAGCGCAAGGCCGAAGAAAAGCGCCAGCGCAAGCAGAGTTCGCTGCCTTCCGATGACTCCCCGGGGCAGGGCGCGCAAGCCTCGGCCCCCAGCGCTGCCGGATCCGCGCCGAATGACCCTGGGGCCAAACCCGCCCCCTGAGGACCGGTGCCACCTGCCGCGCGCGGGTCCCCACACCGCTGTGGGACGGCCCGGCGCCGGCTGAATGTGCACACCCGGTGCCGGCCGAGCGCCCGCCGGTTGCCAGCTTCTGGCACAATGCCGCCCTTGCGTCGTGCCGGTGTTCCGTCGCGTCGCAGTTCGTTCATCCCCTCTGACCCTTTCAAGCCGGGCGGCGAGCGTCAAGCTCCCGTGTCTGCCGCGTCTTGAGTCCTGGTTGGCGGCGATGCCGTCGCTCCAGCCGTTTGGGCTCATCTGCGCCCGCTCCCTTTGGCGACATCACTTGTGCACGCCTGCCTTGAGGCTCGCGGCGCACTGCCTGTGCTTGAAAGCAGTTCATGAGTTTCGACAAAACCATAGATTCCACCCCTTCCCTGGACCTCACGCCGGAACCTGCGGCGCAAGCGCTTTTTGCTGCGCTGGGCCTGGCGCCCGAGATCCTTTCCGCCGTGCAAAAAGCCGGCTACGACACGCCCACCCCGGTGCAGGCGCAGGCCATCCCCGCCGCGCTGGAAGGGCATGACCTGATGGTGTCCTCGCACACCGGCAGCGGCAAGACAGCGGCCTTCGTGCTGCCAGCCCTGCAACGCATCCTGGCGGCTCGGCTGGACCCGGCCAAGCGCCGCCCCAAGGGCACCATCTCCGGCCCGCGCGTGCTGGTGCTGGCCCCGACGCGTGAACTGGCCCAGCAAGTGGCCCGTGCCTGCACGCTCTACGGGCGTGGCGTGCAAGGCCTGCGCGTGGCCAGCGTGGTGGGTGGCGTGCCCTACGGCTTGCAGCTCAAGGCCCTGCGCGCCCCGCTGGACGTGCTGATCGCCACCCCCGGCCGCCTGCTGGACCTGATGGGTTCCGGCTCGGCCGTGCTGGCCCAGGTGGAACTGCTGGTGCTGGACGAGGCCGATCGCATGCTCGACATGGGCTTCATCGACGACATCACCACCATTGCCCAAGCCCTGCCGGCGCAGCGCCAGACGCTGATGTTCAGCGCCACCTTCATGGGCCACGTGGGTACCCTGGCACGCAACCTCACGCGCGACCCGCGGCGCATTGCGCTGGCCTCGCACACGCAGGCGCACACCCAGATCGAGCAGCGCCTGTACTGGACTGACAACCACGCCCACAAGATGGCCGTGCTGGAGCGCCTGCTGGCCGATACCGAAGTCGACCAGGCGCTGATCTTCACCAGCACGCAGCGCGACGCCGACGAACTGGCGACACGCCTGCACGGCATGGGCCATCGCGTGGCCGCCATGCACGGCGGCATGCCGCAGGGCCGGCGCAACCGCGTGCTGCAAGACCTGCGGCAGCGCGAACTGCGCGTGCTGGTGGCCACCGACGTGGCCTCGCGCGGCATCGACGTGCCCACCATCACGCACGTCATCAACTACGGCTTGCCGATGAAGGCCGAGGACTACGTGCACCGCATCGGCCGCACCGGCCGTGCCAGCCGCACTGGCCTGGCCATCACGCTGGCGCAGCGCCA
>Ga0307516_10006980_pt1 | contig 13097 bp, 17 predicted proteins | sample 19_EM_MG_FD_203310 | JGI IMG/M metagenome (GOLD analysis project Ga0307516, IMG submission 203310) | Populus trichocarpa ectomycorrhiza microbial communities from riparian zone in the Pacific Northwest, United States - 19_EM | ecosystem: Host-associated > Plants > Roots > Unclassified | place... | reverse complement strand
GGGTGGCGTACGCTGTGCGTGGTTGTCGGTTTCATCGAGACACCTGTCAAGGTTTGAATTGTTTTTCTCCAAACACCCCTAAGTATTAGCCCGGGATCTGCGCTACACATCATCGCTGGAGTGCTTTCACACACTTTCCCGTCCTCGTGAACATCGCACGGGGGATTCGATCTGGATTACACGGCATGCTGAAGAAAGATTCCCCTGTCAATTATTTCTAACCTTCGCCGCAGGCCCAAGGTTCTGACAACCTCCACCGACCAGCGAAATCCCCACTCAGGCATAAATCCATTGAACCGATCGGGCGCCGGGACCAGATGATCCCAAGTTGTCCCAGGAACACAGCTTTACCTACCCGATCGGTCGGTATCGTTTCATGCACAGGGCGGCACCGTGCATGGTTTCTTGTGTTGGCGATCTCCAGCCTGCTCTTAAGTGCAGAACAGAGCCCCATTACTGGCGGTGATTGTATCCCCTTCCAACCTCTTCCTCCTATCGTCTCGTTGCGCGCAGGACGCCGCCGACTCGCGGCCCTTTCAAGAAACAATACGCTGGCGTATCTCGGTTCTAAATATCTTTATGGTTGATAATCACCAGGGCTACGTGATCGCGCTGGAGCAGAGACAGCTCGTGAACGTGAGTTTTCTCTATCCAGATCCCCCATCACGATCACAGTTTGACTGAGCGTTCAAGTTCGTATACGGTGAGGATGGGTTGACGCTCCAAGTGATACACTTACTGACAAGTCCGTACTCTTCTAGTCGTCCCTGCGACGATTCTCGTACGTATCCGTGCGACCTCAGTCGTATTCACTAAATGCAATACTCCACGCTAGCTCTACGACCTGATCCTGACGCTTCGTCTTGAAATTCTGCTCGTCTGGTTTTCAAGATGGAACTACACGAAGGTCCTGTATCTTCTGGTGAGGTACATCCCATTTGTGGCAACTGGCATGATCCTATACAGTGGGTGTCGTTACTCTTCCTCTCCCATTCTACCTGCTAAACGCAGGCCACGAAAATGGCACAACTCCGCTATAGACCGGTTCGCTCCGGACGTGTCCGGTTCAACCTGCGCAAGAATGTTCCAGGCGGCAAGCTGTGAGGACAACATTTGCGTTAGTACGTACATCTGAACTCAACCTCACCCAGGGTTGTATTTTGTGGGTTTGGATCTGTCTGGGGGTGCGTACATCGAAATTCTTCCCAGCGGTGTAGTGGCCCCAATACTTTTTGCCAGCTGTACTCGCGATCAGAACCTGGGCATGCTGGGAACGGAACAAACGGGTTGGCATTGGCCTCGCGGTTTGGACGCTGCCGTGTCAAATCCCAGCGGCAGTTCTCCTATACAAGTTCTTGGATTCGCTCCGGTGTGAGTTTCCTGGACCACTTGGATCCAATTTTAGGCTGATTCAAGACAGTTGGGGACCCGCCTCCAGGTTTTGGATCTAACGGCTGTTTCGTGGTATCATCTAACCAACTTCTGTGGGGAAATTGGCTCGTCCTCTTGATGGGGGAGGCTGGTACGTCACGGCGGACAACCAATACCACCATCACCATTGCTCATCAAAGTCCCAGCTGTTCTCGTCCTCATGGTCGTATTCACCTACAATAACTGTACCCTCTTTCTGTTTGGCATACGCTCCTGGTTCTGATGTTTGTGTTCACAGCGCGCCAGGGGAACAACACGCCATTGGTCAATGTTATCTGCAGAGATGGTTCGTTCCTGTGTCTTATCCACCAGCCTGTGATTTAACCCGTACCCGTACAGGCATAGCTTTCTACGTCTACCTCTTCTGTGAGATTTTATATACACGCCATCGGGGAGCGCTGACACTTCGGCTTTATAGGCGTGACCTCAATCAATATTTCTCTGACGCTCACACTCGATGTACGTTTCTTCAGTTTGGGTGGTTGATGTTTACTAACAGCAAACGTAGAGCGGATTCGTCGCAATGGTATCACCGTGGGTTTCTGGCCCAATTTTAGATTGAGTTCACCTCTTACCGTCAATCGCAGGGTCCAAAGCGCTATCCACTCGGTGCTGACCACCCGTATCGTCCTGAACATCCGCGGGGCTGCATCGCGACGACTCGACGACGTTTCGTTCGACCTTCACCTGTCCGACCTTGAAGTTTCCAAGTCTCGAATGTCTTTCGCAGAGAACCCGGCCGTGTTCCACTTCCATGACGATCATGAGAGTGACACCTCCCCACGTACGGAAAGGTTTGGCAGGGCGCAGACGGCGCAGACCGCAATTGTATCTATCACAAACTCCATCGTGGCCTCGCACATTCCTTTACCGGTGACCCGACACCCAAAGGGGAAACCGGTGGTAGGTCAACCCGAACTAGATGATGACGAAGAGGATGATGACGAGGGTTCGATTCAAATTGCTTATGACGAGTGGGTATAGCGTCTCATCGCGCTCATGACACGGGAAATAAGATGACGACGGAGTAATGACTGGTTGTAACATCCTTCAGGATACTGTAGCTTATGTATCATGGACGAGAGGCCACCAGTTTTAGGATGTGGGCGTGAGGGCCACCGTGTGGCGTTGGCAACCAACTTGGAGTCGAGGTGACAGTTAGCCCGAGTGGCAGCTTGGGCTGGGGTTTATCTCAGTTTCACACCGCCCTGAGGCTCCAGGATTTGGCCACATAGTAGATGACCCGGCTTCGGCCCAGGCAGGCGCGCCCTAATCGAATGCATCTGGAGGGCGGCGGGAAGATTAGGCAAGTAGGGGAGAAAAATTGCGGACAGGAAGCGTAGTATTCGAGTTCGAGTTTACAACAGAGAGGGATCGTTCGCTGCGTCTCGTACCCTAGATCCGGTCACTGGCGGGGTCAATCCGAACGATGAGACAAGGGCTACAATAGATATACCCCAAGGTGCACTCGTTCCCATACTGCAACCCAGCGTCCCTCAACTCGTTCGCAGATTTGGAGAAATCGGTCAACCAAGTGAGCTGTTCGTATTCTTCCTTCGGATTATCCCCGTTCCAATATTCCGAATTGGTGGCAAGGACGTCGTTCTGAAGGTTGACGGGAATCCCACCCTCTCGCTCAACCAGAGTCCTCTCATAACTCGAGTGTTCGTAGCTATAGATCGGGTTCTCGACGATAACTTCCATCATAACGCCAAATTTCGCCAGAGTGTCATACCCCCCCCAATCCGAACGCTCGTTGTATATCATCTGCAAGACGGGTTCGAGTTTCAACTCCCGACACGATTGGTACACGTGCGCGTCCTCCCCTTTGAGGCACTCGATCATCTCCTCGAGTTCCGTGTCGAAGGTGACGGGGTAGAGGTGGGCGAGATTGAGGGCCAAGGTACCCCCCTCAGGCATGAACTCGGGACTTTGAAGGAACTGGCGCAGCGTCGCTTGGAAATTCGTGATGTCTTTCAGGTTCGGCTTGACCGAAACGAGGGGGAGATTGGGCGATCCTGGGATTTGGGAGGTTGGATCGTGGGGAACCAAGTACAGGTTGTAGGTGAGGGTGACCCGGGAGCCATCTGTGACTTTGAGGACCTCATGTTCGATATCGCTATAAAACGCGACATAGGCGAGGGAAGGAGAGGACTGGGAGGAGGTCAAGGCGTTGGCGTTGAACTTCCACTCACGCCCCTTGTGGCGAAGGACGAGCTCTCCACCCTGGTGTGCGGTAGGGTACACGATCACGAGAGAGCCGAGCATATCTGTACCCCTCGGGGTGTCCTTGTGAGCCTTGAAGAAGGAGTCTTTGCCTGTGGATCATGGAACGAGGCGTCAGAATGATCGATGACGAGGGAAAGGGGCGTCAAAGGTCACCATATACGTTCAACTTGTAGATCTCCGGCCTGATTGACATCTTCTCCGTCTGGGCTTGGAGAAGGCTCCCCTCGATGGTCTTGATGAGGCTGGAAGCGGTGGGATCGAACTGGACCGCAAAATCGGCGGCGTCCATCTTCAGGGCTTTGCGATAGGATTCATCGTACAAGTCTTGGCCTCCGCGACCAAACGATGCTGGGCTACACGCCGCGACGAGCTGATCCAACTGTTCGGGGGTGGAGGAGGCGAAGTTGATGAACCTGTGGGTGCGGTAAGTTACGCCGTAAGGCAGCGCTATCGGCACTGGCATCACCTTGGGTCTTCCTTGCCATGGTAGAGGTAGAATCCTTGAGGAGGCGGAGACACGGTTCCACTGCAGAACGGAGGACGATCGTAGGACAGGGCTTTTTTCAGAGACTCGACCTGGGCGTTGGTGGCCATGATGGATAAGCTTGAGCCTTGTTGCTTCGTCCCAGGTATTTGAGGGTCGGGAAGACGTGACTCGCCCCCGAGAGCAACCCCTCTTATATTGTCTTCTGTTGGCCGAAGCTAGTCACACTCCCCCTCGCGGACACCACGAACTAGAAACCCGGGGCGGCTAACTAAAATTCTAATTTCTGGCACGGTAGGTCTGGGGCGTCGGCGGAATAGGCGTATGTTGAAAATCCCGATCCGGCGGGTAATTTGAAGGAGGCCGCTCTCTCGGGCTCCTTCCTCTTCATCCCATCGACATATCGCCCACTCGACTCACACCATACTCGCCACCGACCAGCTCATCGAATCACCGTGGTCAAAAAGGCAAAAAGGTCTTGCGGTGGTACCACCCGATCCGAAGCGGTGAGTTGGAGGGCTTACGTCTCTTCGGTCGCTGGCCACTAAACGAACTTGGGTTCAAAGGTGCCAGCCCAGAGCGCCCATCCAACCCACCCAGAATCCCGTCAGATTCTATACTGTGGAGGGGATGGCTGCTTGATATGACGAAGCTTTCGTCGAGAGGCACGACAAGGTTCAATTTCATCGTCATCATGGTGCGTCCCCCACCCTTCGCTCTCGCACCTCATCTGACTCGGTGACCCGGTCATTTACTCGGCCAAGTCCTTACAGTTCAGATTCAAACCCCACCCAGACGGTCGAACTGAATCCTTGAGGTAGTCCCCCTCGTTCTTAACCAAGGGGAAATCCATATCGTTCCACCAGTCCACGAAGCTCCCGGCAGGATCGACACCCCCCTCGCACTCTTTTACACGGGTTCCTTGCTTTGCTACCTCTCTGCGGTCTTCGCGGTTTCGGTGAAACACTGTCCAACTATTTGCTACATAAGGGCGCGTCGATTCGATCTCTCCCTCAAGACTCCTACAGTCATGCTTCCAATCGCTATCTCGATCCATTCGTCATCTACAACGTCGTTGTCTTTCCCATGCCCGGAGTTGTGATTGGGAGCGCCGATGTGATGTCACCGTCAAAGCTCGGAGTTCGCTCTTCCGATTGTTCTTCGACCTCCTTCCCGAAGGCCTGTCAGGAGTCGACGACTAAGTAGCTAGAGAGATACCTTCGTGGTTGTGTAAACCTTGGCATTCGAATCGAATACAAAGAAAGTATTTCAAAGTCAGATTGGTCAAGAACGTGAAGAGAGCGAAGGGAATCAACAATCCCAAATGTATCAAGCCGGTTTCCAGTGGTCGTCAATTTCCCCTCCCGTACAGCGCCCATCACGTTAGGCGCCAGCCACAACCATTACTACGCCCACTGTGGCTAAACCTGCCGAGAGACGACACCTTCCCCTCCCTTCCCCTCTTCTCAATTGAGGATTCTAGCCTACCCTCATGGAAGGAGACGATGATAAGTTGTATTGCCTGTGGTACGTCGTACACCCCACCGTTCAAGTCACCGGTCGCTCAACGGAAACAGCATTACTAGTGCTTTGCGCGGATTTCTACCCTCGAATGAGAATGACGACAGCAGCCTCAATTTCTGCACTGTCCAGAAGGAAGAGGGGACGGAGGGCGATGTGGACTTGGAAGCTACCCAGAGGGTAGCGACACCCAAGACTAGAGGATCGAACAGAAGGAGAAGACGACGTTATGGGAATTCGAGAAAAGCGAAAGGCTGACCAACTACGTTCCCAATATCTATTCAATCGAATTTTCCAGAAACTCTCAATCACACTGGGGCGCATGTGGCATGGATCGTTCACAAAAAGCAAGTCAAGTTGGTTTCGAGAGGACGAGTGCTAGGACAGCGTGCAGGCTCACGGAGATCGTGCCGTTAGCCGATATCGACGATGTGTACAACACATTGACGGGGCAGGACACAGATGAGTTTATCGTCCGCCGGAAGATCAGTCACGGAGTTACGCCATATTGGTGGTTTCATCGAATGCGCCCTTTGGTTGGTCGGTAGTGCCTTACTTCCACACTCGTTCGAGCGGGAAACTTCACTGCGTTCGCATTGCGTTGTATATCTATTCGCCCGGTGCGTGCGGCTCTGGGGAAACGTAGAAGTCATCGTACAACATGAACTTGATGCTGTACGCATGGACGACGCTCGAAAGAAACGGAGGTCTCTGCGGAGGCTCGAAGTAACGGCAGCGCCTCGACCTATACGAGGAAGGTTCAGCCAACCAACATCTTGATCACGAGCAGAACGACGAACCTGGAATCTCAAAGTTCGGCGCCCCAGATCCAAGACATCTGGATCGAGGAACCATTGAGGCGACTTCCGGGGTGTGTGCCCCGAGTTGGAGTTTGTCTTCAGCTCGATGAAAAACTTCGTGGTCCTAAAATGACACCCTACACGGAGAGCAACCCTCCTCATGACAGACCACACTCGTTCCCGATGCGGTCCATAGCCAGGCTGCGGCTCACGGTGTTACGTCCAGTGAGCGGTTTTTCGGGTTTTAGGATCCCGGTCGCCCGTGCTCGTCGGACGAGTAGATGAAGACGGGGAGTGGCCCGCCTCCGCAGACGTTGAACGTCGAACTTCGAGAACACGATGGACAATCGATAACCAACCCTTCAACCGATTCCCGTGACAAGCTTTCCCAAACCCAAGATAGACCGCCGTGTGGGCATAGTAGGTTCTCAGTGAGACGACCACGGTTCGCACCTCGCTGGCTTCCAGAAACTCTTTCCAGGCGGCTCTATCCTCCTCCCATCACCCACCGCGAACCAGGTTGCGTCGAGGATCGCCCGATTGCTTGGGCTCCGAAGATGGGAGAGGATCGAGGATTGGTCACGCGTGTTCAACATGAACCGTGAAGAAGGTGCCGGTGCGTGCATGGACTGGTGATTCGTAAAAATCGTCGGCCCAACTCCAACTCATGTCGCGTCGGTGTCGCCCCGTACGCGAACTAGAGACCGGAGAACCCCGTGGCCGACGCTCGCCGACTCGGCGGGCTGAAAATTATGCCTGACGTCTGGGACGACGAATTTCTGGAACGACGGGCTTCTATCGGGGTGGATTTCTGGCACGATGAATCTGGGATGTCGGCGGAATACGCTCCGGCTTCCGTATGTTGAAAATTCCGATCTCGGCGCCGGATGGTTCGTTTATCGCGGAGTGATTTGAGGGAGACCGCTCTCTCGACCATCTCCAGGCTCGTTCCCCTTCCTCCCCATCGCCATACCTTCTACTCGACCCGCACCGTTCTCGCCACCGACCAGCTCATCAAGCCACCACGACCGAGAACGGCACGAAAGTTCCCCGGCTGCTACAACCTGATCCAAAGCGGTGCGTTCCAGGGCTTACACCCCTCCGGTCGCTGGCCACTAAACGAACAGTTTCAAAGGTGCTCCAATGCGGCCCCTCCAACCCACCAAGAACGTCATCAGATTTTATACGGTGTACGAGGGGGCGGCTACTCGATACGATGAAGCTTTCGTCAAGAGGCACAAAAACAGACTCAATTTAATCACCGTCATGGTGCGCCCCCACCGGCACCCTTCGCTCTCGCACCTCACCTGACTAGGATCCTTTGCCAGGCGTTTGTGTATTCCGCCTTCGGTGTGGGCCTTGTCCGTCTGCAGCTCGGGTTCAAACATGATCCGGACAGTCGCACAGAAACTCTACTTGAAGCAATCTTCCTCGCCCTCAACCCGGTCGAACCCCCTATCGTACCACCGGTCCAGGAAGGTCCCAACGAGACCGACACCGCCCTTGCACTCTTCTGCACGGGATATCTGCTCTGTTTTCTCGCTGCGCTCTTCGCGACATGGGCGAAACGGTACCTGTCCAATTACTTGCGACATAAGGGCGGGTCGTTGATCGAGCGCTGCCAAGACCGTCAATGCAAATTTGACGCACTCAAGAAATGGCGATTCGATCTCTTCCTCAAGGTTCCTATGGCCCTGGTCCTCATCGCCCTCCCCCTCCTCATTTGTGGCCTCTGTCAACGGATATGCGTCCTCGATTCATCCGCCCTATACATCCTCATTCTCCTCGCCGTGCCCGGAGTTGCGATCGGGAGTACTTTTGTAATGTCACCGTCAGAGTTCGCAGCTCGCCCTCACAATTTGTCTCCAACCTCCTTTTCGAAAGCCTGTAAGGAATCAACGACTAGCTAGAGAGGCACCTTTGTGTTCGCATAAACCTTGAAATTCGCATACAGTAAAGTGTCGCAGAGTCGGATTGGTCAAGAACCCAAGGAACTCAAAGAGAAATCGATGGTCCCAAGTGTGTCAGGTCGGTTTCCAGAGGTGGTGAATACTTAATACCCACCGCTTTCCGTGCGTGGCCCCGCTTTTAAGCACCATTCCGCCCCTCCGTGAAATTGGAATATACGGGGGCTCACAGCATCTCTCGACCGGTTGAGCCATCCGGGGTACCGAACGTCCAGATATTGCCCTAAATGATTATATTAGCACGGATACCTCATGAATCTCCGAGGCTGCACTCTACTCGAAACGGACTAGAACCCTCTTCCTCTTACTGCGAGCAGAAAGATCACACGAGTCGTCTGCTTCCGAGGATTCTGACTAGTCACGGAGGATGTCTGCGATGCTCCAAGTACTTTAACTCGGTTGATCATAGGGGGGAGTCACGATTGAAGCCAGGAGTGTGGTAGTTCCAAGGACGCTGTGGCGGCCTTGGTGGTGAACGTGGTCCAGATTAGCAGAACGACGAACTCGAAATCTCAAAATTTCCGAGGCACCTCAAATCCAGGGTGTTGGGATTGGGACCCGTCGTGGCGACTTCTCTGGGAGAAATTCCTCAAGGACGCCATGGTGTGTTTCAACTTCTCAGGGGACATGAGCCCCAGATTCCAGTTCGCCTTGGCCCGTAAAATTTGCGATCAAGCTGTGTAGTGACATACCACGATGGAAAGCAACAACATTCGTGATAGATTGCACGCGTCCCGATGCGGCCCATGTTCTGCGGCATAAATGATCTAACTCTTAGTTGAAATCTGTATTTAACCATGGTTCAGTGAACAGACACAACTCACTATGAGGAACACGGATGCAGAAGACTTCCCCACGATGCCTGGGGCTCTCTCCCCAGCCAGTGGGCATCCGCCACTCATACTGTCCATCCTCGGGACAGGCTAGGTAGTATGTAATCTTGGTTTCGACTTTGAGTGCCGCGCTCTCGAAGATCTTGCGTACATGGGCCCCGATTTCGCAGATCAAGTCATAACCCTCCGCCGATCCTCCATGCTTCGAAGGAGTCGCAATCCGGAACACAGATATTGCGACAGGACGTTGATCGGGGTCGATAGTGAATGAGTCGAAGAGGGGATTATGGGCCACAGTTGGGGTGTAGTACATGTTCCTGTGAAGCGTCAAGCTGCTGAGATTATGGGTGAGGTCAACTGGCGTGACGATCCTGGCGTGTGACGGCGCGGGAGATGAGGTAGAGGGGGACGGGTGTGAGGATGTGGAAGGGAGTCCTTCGGGGGTGGAAAAGACAGGAGGGCATTTGTGATCAGAGACCATAGGGATAGCCTGCGCCATGGATACCCTAGAGAGCATTCGATGGGCGATCAGTTCGAACAACCATTCTGTCATAAGAGGGCCGTTTCGGATCCGGCGAAGGAGATTGTACATCTCCAGCTGTTCGGTCTCTCTTGACCCCATCCATTTCATCACTTCCCTCGCGACCCAAGCGGATTTGAAGTCGATCTCCCAAACATCGTATCTGAGGAAGGTTTTGCAGGGATACGCGACGACCACGCATTTCGAGGATGGGTGGAGGTCAAGATTCTCAGGGGGCGTTTGGACGAAGGATTTTAGTCCGGAATAACTGAGGTTCATCGCCGCATTGGTGTGTTCCCTCTTCGTCGTGGGGAGATCGAAAACGCCGTCGTACACGTCACGGGGGATGGGGCCGAACTCTTCGATTGCATTGCGTACCAAGATTTCGAGCGCCTCGTCCAGGGACAGTTGGTGGCTTGTTTCGTCACCCATGTTTTCGTCCTGATCTTCTCCGGTCCCTTCGTCCATCTCGTCGCGGCCCTCCTCCAACCTCCCCCTCTTCGCCTGGATGACCTTCAGTGCAGCATTGAAACCCTCATCAGCGAGGATGCGGGGCGTTGACCCATCAGGGGGAGTTGGTCCGTCAGGGAGTGAGAGGGATCGGCCCAGTCTCCTTCGGAAGGCCCCGTAACTACGCACGAATTTTAACCTGCAAAGACGAAAGACGGTCGGGGACAAACCTCGACCGAATGACATGGCCGGGGTTCGTCGTAGAAAGGGAGAACGAGCTAAAGGCGTACTCTCTCAGTAGGTCCTCTGTATTCCATAGGGGCATCCCAAACAGAGCGGCGCCGAGCTGCTTACGCCAACTATTCCATAGAACCCGGTCCGGACGAGAGGCCTGAATCGGCCATACGTCTAAATCATATGGTACAGGTGGCCCTTGGCTCATGGAGTTCGGATCGATCAACGCCCATATGGGGCGATACGATTCCGGTTGGGGCGTAGGAACGTCCCCGAAGTCGGAGCTCATCGACCGAACGTACACGTTCCCATGGTAGAAAAGGTAGCCCACACCGTTGTCGTACAGGAGTACAACCTGGCGAGCCGCGATCAACCGCACGAGCAAGAACTTCAAGAAAGTGGTTTTTCCTGGGGGAACGGATGCGCCAGTCAGCTGTCGTGCGGGAGTGAGAGTCTATTGATGTACCGGTGCCAGACTGCCCAGTGATCACCGCTCCGACATTTCTCCCCCCATCACACAAGCGGAGGTACATTAGGCGTTTGAACATGTCGTCGTACGGTTTGATAACGAGAATCCCTGCGGACGTGCCCCCGCGGCGAAAAGGTAGGAGCGAACTGTTGTCCGAACGCAATCCGAGCGATAGCTCATAAGGGAACTCGTTGGAGAATTTGGGACCGGTGGAGCTGCGGCAGTAGTCGTAAAACTTCTGGTAATCGCTGCGCGCTTCTCTCCACCCTGTCTGGTCCGACCAGATCCAGTTGGTGTCTGGATGGGGTGGTTAGGGACGACAAACAGTAAACGGACTCCGATGACTTGCCATTGTCTTCCCCTTCAGCCAGTAAACCCGCCAAATCAGAATCGGAGAGAGGAATAGTACCCATAGTGAACACCGTGCAGGCAGAGTATGGGAGATGCAGTTTGTTCTTAAAGGGGCACGCTCTGCCCCCTCTGGAGTCTGAACTGGTGGGAACGATCGATTAATCCGACTCATCAACTCCGAGCGATCGCGTCTCTCCCCCGCCAGTTCGGATTTGTCTTGTCTCCTCATCACCGCTGGGTAGAAGCCTGAGCTTAGGGTTGCTCACGGTGGTCGCCGGCTCGTGTAACCTACCTAAAGAAGGATGGCGTGATCAATGCCGCCACGACGGCCCCCGGGTACGACGCAACGGAAGAAGGTACCACATAGAGGTCGACTTTACAGACACAACAAACTGTGATTGCTTCAGCAACTTGGATGGAATGTCGTACGGAGGATATACCCGTATACCCGAGCGCACACAGTCCGCTCTATTAGGATGAGATCTCGAGCTCGGCGAGACAACGGGTGGGTGTTTCGAACTCAAGTGCGCCGCTGAGGAGTTACTAGTTACTGGTCGTGAGGTGGGTCGCTGGCGGCAAGATAACAATCAATATACAGATGTGTATGTGATGAAATCCGAAAATTCGAAATGGGTAAACCTACAAAGACTCTGCGAGTGTTACTTATGAGTGGTGACGGCTTCTGTCTATAACCCATGCCTTGATATGTAAGGAGATCATCGGCGTCTGGGTCGCCGGTGACATCCAGATAACGTTAAAACTTTAATGCCCCCAGACCGTTCGCGGCCTCCTCAACCTCCGTCTTGCGCCGCCACTGAGCGAGCATCTCGACGGTGATCAGCTTAACTCCCCATCGGTCCGCAAAAGCGCGACAGTCATCCCGCCGGGCCATGGTACCTTGCTCGTCGTCATTGACGATCTCGCATAGCAGCCCCGCAGGGGCGAGACCGGTAAGTTTACAGAGGTCAACCGCGGTTTCGGTGTGACCTCGGCGGATGAGAACACCGCCCTCTCGAGCGCGGAGTGGGACCATGTGACCTGGTCTGCTGAAGTCTGAAGGTTTGGATGATGGGGATGCGAGGGCTCGTGCAGTTAAAGCTCGGTCGTGCGCGGAGATTCCGGTCGTTGTGCCTGATTTGCGGGCACGAGAGGTTATGAGTCTCTTCCGTAGGGGGATTTACGGAGAAATGGAATGCATACCGTGTTTGTAATCAACTGTGATTGTATAAGCGGTTCGGTGAGGATCCTCGTTCTGGGCTACCATCATCGGGATCTCCAGCTCTTCTAGCCTCTCTTTGGGAAGTGCGATACAAATGTAACCGCTGGGAATCCTCCGTATTTAGAGACAGAGTATATCGGGTGGAACAAATCGAGGCGTACCTGGTGTGTTTTATCATCCAAGCCATTTTTTCCGTCGTGCAGTGGGAAGCGGCGATAATAAGATCGCCTTCGTTCTCCCTGCCTTCGTCGTCCATGACTACCAGGAATTCGCCGCGAGTGAAGGCTTGCAAGGCGTCCTCCATGGTATCACACCTGAATTCTTCTGTGTGACCATTCGTGCTCGTGGAGGTATTGCCACCGTTGGTGAGTTTCGATTTTGAGGGCGGCGATCGTACGCCCGACGGCTTGAAATCGGCAACCGGAGCCATAACAAAACCAAGTGGGCTTTGGTGGGAGCGGGGAGGGTGGAAGAGGGCGATGGTGGAGGTAGGGAAGAGAGAAGAGGAACGTAGACACACAGAAACACACCCAGATCTTTATAAGCGGTTTCTGGCAAAAGGTAAGGACATGACCGGCGCTGCTTACTC
>Ga0307516_10006979_pt1 | contig 13098 bp, 11 predicted proteins | sample 19_EM_MG_FD_203310 | JGI IMG/M metagenome (GOLD analysis project Ga0307516, IMG submission 203310) | Populus trichocarpa ectomycorrhiza microbial communities from riparian zone in the Pacific Northwest, United States - 19_EM | ecosystem: Host-associated > Plants > Roots > Unclassified | place... | reverse complement strand
CCGTTCGAGTCGGCGCATTGCGAGCCTGGCGACGGCGAGCAGGTCAGTGCTGCGCAGTCCGGCGTCGACTGCCCGATAGGATCGGTCGGCCGGACCGGGCGGTTGGTCCGCTGGCTTGCGACAGTCTCGGCGTTCGCGACGGATCCGCCCGGGTGCCGGATATCTCCGGTACCATGGCCGGCATGCGATGTATCGTGCTTGCCATGGCGCTTGGCTTTGCGGCCTGTGCTCCCGCGGCCAAGGGTCCGACCACGAATACCACCGCGTCCGGGACCGACTCGGGCGCGGCCCCCAAGATCTGCAGGGAGGAGACGACGACCGGCAGCAACATCCCGCGCATGGTGTGCCGGACGCCCGAAGAGGCAGACGACCAGCGCGATGCCGCCCGGGCGTGGCACAGCCAGCCTCGCACAGCCCCGCCCCCGCCGGCGAACGGGCACTGAGCCATGCGGGCAGTACCGCTTCCGACCTACGACGACGTCGTCGCCGCGGCGGCCCGGCTCGAGGGCCACGCCCACCCAACGCCGGTGCTGCGGTCGCGGACCGCCGATGCCCTGCTCGGCGCCGAGGTGATGTTCAAGTGCGAGAGCTTCCAGCGCAGCGGCTCGTTCAAGTTCCGCGGCGCGTTCAACGCGCTGTCGCGGTTCACCGAGGCCCAGCGCCGCGCCGGGGTGATCACGTTCTCGTCGGGCAACCACGCGCAGGCGATCGCGCTGTCCGCACAGCTGCTCGGCGTGCCGGCGACGATCGTGATGCCGCATGACTCGCCGGCGATCAAGCTCGCCGCGACCCGCGGCTACGGCGCGGAGGTGGTGATCTACAACCGGTTCACCGATGACCGCGAGGCGATCGGCCGCACGCTGGCGAGCGAGCGCGGGCTGACGCTGATCCCGCCGTACGATCACCCCGACGTGATCGCCGGCCAGGGCACCGCGACCAAGGAGCTGATCGACGAGGTCGGCCCGCTGGACTACCTGTTCGTGTGCATGGGCGGCGGCGGGCTGGTCAGCGGCGCCGCGCTGGCCACCCGCGCGCTGTCGCCGGCCTGCAAGATCTACGGGGTCGAGCCCGAGGCCGGCAACGACGGTCAGCAGTCGTTCCGCGCGGGGGCGATCGTCCGGATCGCCACCCCCCAGACGATCGCGGATGGCGCGCAGACCCAGTACCTGGGCGAGCTGACGTTTGAGATCATCCGCCGGGAGCTCGAGGATGTGGTCACCGCCAGCGACGCCCAGCTGGTCGAGGCCATGCGGTTCTTCGCCGAGCGGATGAAGCTGGTCATCGAGCCGACCGGCTGCCTCGGGTTCGCGGGCGCGCGGCATGCCGGCGTGGCGATCCGCGGCAAGCGGGTCGGCATCGTGGTCAGCGGCGGCAACGTCGACCTCGGGCGCTACGGGGATTTGCTCCGCGCCGGCGCCTGACCGCCAGATCCTGTGCTATCTCCTCGGTTGACCTTGCTCGCGCCTCACGACCGCACCTGCACTCGACGCATCGGCGTCCGGCACACGCTGTCGAGCCGCGTGCAAGCAACGCTGACGGTGCTCGTGCTGGTGCTGTCGAGCATGGCCGGCGTGCTCCATGACGCCACGACGACCCACGTCCGGTGCGCGCAGCACGGCGAGCTGGTGGATCGCCGCACCGACCTCGCGGAGCTCGGCGTCCCGACCGTCCACGCGATCCAATCCGAGATCCACGCGCTGCCGGCCGCCCCCGCCGCTGGCAGCGAGGGCCACGAGCACTGCGCGCTGGCCTCGGCGATCCGCGAGTCCCGGCTAGCGCCGTATCCGCCGGCGCTGGTTGCTGCCCCGGTCACTGTCTCCGAGATCGCGCTCGCCGCGCGGCCCTCCGAGGTCGCGCGCGCTCGCGGCCTGTACCACACCGCCCCCAAGACCTCGCCACCGGCGTGACGCCGCGGCGCTCTGGCGTCGCGCGAGTCGTTGGGCAGACCGGGTCACTCCGGTCGATCGCGGCGCGACCTCGTGGGCGCCGCCGTAGGTTCGTCAAGGAGCGTTTGTGCGAGCTCGATCGATATCCTGGCTTTTGATCTCCTGTTTCGGCGCCGTGCCCGCCGCGGCGCAACCGGCAACCCCATCGGCCTCCCCGGCCGATCCCAAACCCGCCGGTGACAAGCCGGCCAAGCCCACCGACAAGCCGACCACGCTCGAGGGTCGGATCAAGGCGCTCGAGGAGGATCTCGAGGACGTCAAGGGTACCAACGAGGACCTCAAGTCCGAGCTCGCCGATCTCAAGGCCCAGCAGGCGGCGAGCAAGCCGCCGACGTCGCTGAACGCGCTCAACCCGCAGATCACCGCGTTCCTCAACGGCGCGATGCGGATCGATGACAAGCAGGTGCTGACGCCGAGCGGCACGGCGATCGATGACCGGCCGTTTCTGCGCACCGCCGAGTTCGACTTCCGCGCGGCGGTCGATCCGTACGCTGATGCCGTGGCGATCCTCGCGCTGGAGGACCAGGCCGGCAAGGGGTTCGACGCCGATGTCGAGGAGGGCTACGTCGTGATCAAGCGGCTGCCGATCCTCGAGTCGGCGCCGCTCGGGCTCAAGCTCAAGATCGGCCGCTACCGCGCGCCGATCGGCCAGGTCAACCGGCTCCACATGCACGATCTGCCGTGGACCACGCGGCCGCTGGCGATCTCGCGGTTCCTCGGCACCGAGAACGGCGAGTTCTTCGAGTCCGGGTTCAACCCGGTCGGCGTCGATGCCGAGATCCTGTTGCCGCAGGTCATCCCGGGCGCCGTGATGGAGCTCAACGCCGACGTGGTCGACGGCGGCTCCATCGCGGTGTCCGACGGCCGCCACGATCATCCCGGCTACCTGGGCCACTACAACCTGTTCTTCACCGTGCACGACACCCACGACGTCAACCTCGGCGTGTCGGGCTATTACGAGGCCGGCGCGCATCGCACCGGGCTCTTGACGCTCGACGCGCTCTACAAGTGGAAGCCGCTGGCGGCCGGCGAGTTCCACTCGGTCGTGATCGGCGGCGAGCTGTTCTACGCCAACCGCAGGTTCAGCCTCGACACCAACGGCGACGGCGTCCCCGACACCGAGAAGCAGACCGCGCCGCTGGCCGGCTTCGCGTTCGCCCAGGTCCAGCTGTCGTGGCACGTCTACCTCGGCGGCCGCTACGACTACGTCCAGGACATCGTCAATGATCAGCTGACCACGCAGGTCGCGGCCGGCTACCTCAGCTACTACACGTCCGAGTTCCTCCGGTTCCGCGCAGGCTACGAGCACCGGTGGAGCGATGTCCCCGCCGATAACGGCGTCAACTCGTTCATCGCCGAGGTCAACGTGGTCTTCGGCTCGCATCCCACAGAGCCCTACTGGGTCAATCGCTAAGTGGAGACGATATGAAACCGTCGATTGCTGTCACGCTCGCTCTCATCGCGACCAGCCTGTCCATGGCGCTGACGGCCCCGGAGGTCGAGGCCGCGCCGGACAAGGTCCAGGTCGTCACCACGCTCAACGTGCTGGCCAGTGTCGCGCGCGACATCGGTGGCAACCGGGTCAACGTGACCGCGCTGGCCAAGCCCAACCAGGATCCGCACACGCTGGTCGCCAAGCCGACGTTCAAGCTCGCGGCCAAGAACGCCAGCCTGTTCGTCGAGATCGGCCTCGGCCTCGATATCTGGGGCTCGGCGGTCACCGATGCCTCGGGCAACCCCGAGATCCAGACCGGGCAGAAGGGCCGGGTGATCGCCTCGGAAGGCATCACGACGCGCGAGCTGCCGACGACGTTGTCCAAGGCGTGGGGCGACATCCATCCCTACGGCAATCCGCATGTCTGGCTCGATCCGGTCAACGCCAAGCAGATCGCCGTGAACATCGCCGCCGGGCTGACCCGGGTCGATCCCGCCGGCAAGGACGTCTACGCGGCGAACCTCAAGACGTTCGGCGACAAGGTCGACGACATGCTGTACGGCCACGCGCTGGTCGCCGAGTACGGCGCGAGCAAGCTCGAGCGGCTGTCGCGGCGCAACGAGCTGATCGACTATCTGAAGTCGAAGAACACCTACGACAAGCTCGGCGGCTGGCTCAAGCGGGCCGAGTCGCTGCGCGGCCTCAAGATCATCACCTATCACAAGACCTGGGTGTACTTCTGCGATCGGTTCGGCATCGAGATCCGCGGCGAGATCGAGGAGAAACCCGGCATCCCGCCGTCGCAGGACTACCTCGCCACGCTGATCAACAAGATCAAGGCCGACGGCATCAAGGTCATCTTCATCGACACGATCTATCCGACCAAGGACGGCCAGTACATCGCCGACAAGACCGGGGTCAAGATCGTGTCGAGCCCGATCGACGTCGGCGGCGCGCCGGGGACCGACGACTACTTCTCGCTCATCAACACGCTGATCGATCGCGTCCTCGCCGCGACCAAGGCCTGAGTCCAGGTCCAGAAAGGCTCTCTCGTGGCCGGTTACTTCCAACAGCTGATCGATATCAACGGCCTGCCGCTGCTGTCGTGCCTCGCCGTCTCGGGGATCTTGGTCTACCTCGGCATGCACGTCGTCGAGCGCAAGGTCATCTTCGTCGATCTCGCGCTCGCCCAGATCGCCGCGCTCGGCGTGATGTGGGCGATCCTGATGGGCTACGACCACGAGACCGACACGCTGCCGGTCACGCTGTACTCGCTCGCGTTCACCGCGATCGGCGCCGTGGTGTTCTCGATCACCCGGACCCGCCACGAGCGCGTGCCGCACGAGGCGCTGATCGGCATCATCTACGTGACGGCGAGCGCCGGCGGCCTCGTGCTCGCCGATCGGTTCGCGCTCGGCACCGAGGCGCTGAAGGAGCTGATCGCCGGCCGGGTCGCGCTGGTCACGCCCAGCATCGTCGGCAAGCTCGCGGTCACCTGCGCGATCATCGCGGTCGTGTTCGTCGTCCTGCACCGCCGGTTCATCCGGATCAGCCGCGATCCCGCGTCGGCCGAAGCGGCTGGCATGTCGATCCGCGCCTGGGACTTTCTGTTCTACATGCTGTTCGGCGTGCTGATCACGCAGAGCGTCTCGGTGCTCGGCGTGCTGCCGGTGTTCGCCTACCTCGTGATCCCCGCGGTCGCCGGGGCGTTCCTGTTCACCTCGGTGCGCGCGCGGCTGATCTTCGGCTGGGTGTTCGCGAGCGTGATTAGCCTCATCGGCCTCGAGACCGCGCGGCTGTCGCAGCTCGATCCGGGCCCGACGATCGTGTGCCTGTTCGCGGGTGCGCTGGTCCTGCTCGGCGTCGGCCTGTTCCTGCGCGCCCGGTCGTTCGGCGCGCGCGCGATCCTGCAGGTCGTCGGCGGCGTGGTGCTGTTCTCGGCGTTCCTCGCCGGCACGCTGATGTTCCGCAAGGCCGAGGCGACCGACGAGCTCGCCACCGCGATCGAGTTCGCGAAGTCGGCCGAGGCGACGCAGCAGCGCCAGGCGATGGAGAGCTTTCGCAAGTTCCCCGATGCCAAGGCGCGCTGGATCCCGCTGGTCGTCACGATGCTCGGCCGGCCGGATCCGGTCACGCGCGAGGCGGCGGCGACCCTGCTCGGCGAGACCCACGCCACCGAGACCGTGCCACAGCTCGGCGCGCGGCTGGCCAAGGGCGTCGAGCCCGAGGATGGCGTCCGCGAGAGCGTGGTCCGCTCGCTGCGCGCGATCGGCGATCCGCACGCTGTGCCGCACCTCGTCGAGGCCGCCGCGCGCGACGACGAGGCCGACCTCGCGGTGGCGATGGCCACGGCCGCGTTCGAGCTGGCCGCCACGGGCCAGGACGCCGAGCTGCGACGCGCGGGCGATGTCCTGGTCCAGGTGATGGCGAACCACGACGCCCCCGGCGGGGCCCGCCGCGATGCCGGCGACGCGCTGCGTGCCCACATCGCGCTCGGCTCGTCGTCGCACGACGATGCGGCCGCCGCGGCGTGGTGGCACGACCACCGCGATACCGCCGTGTGGCAGGCGCCGACGAAGCTGTTCGTCGCTCCCGCGGCCGGCGGCTGAGCCGGCGCGGCTACTTCTTGACCGGCGGCTTGGGGGGGGCCGGTGCGGTCGCTGGCGCCGGCGGCTTGCCGAGCGAGTCCGCACCCGCCTGGGCGCAGACGCCGTCCTGCTGCGACGTCGCGCCGCTCACGCCGATCGCGCCGATGATCTTGCCGTCGACCAGCAGCGGGAGGCCGCCCTCGATCGGCACCACCCCGGGCAGCCCGAGGATCGCCTGCCGGCCGCCGACCAGGGCATCCTCGAACGCCTTGGTCGGCCGCTTGAAGCGCGCCGCGGTGCGCGCCTTCTCCTGCGAGACCACGATGCTGCCCGCCTGGGTGCTGTCGATCCGCTCGAAGAACACCAGCTCGCCGTCACCATCGACGATCGCGACCGCGACGTTCCAGCCGTTCTTCTTGCCTTCCGCGACCGCCGCGGCCGCGATCTTGCGTGCGGTCTCGACGCCGATCGCCTGCCCGTAGCCGTTGGGCAGCTGCGCCCGAGCCTGGCGAGGGACGAGCAACGAGATGAGGACACTGAAACCGACGATCATCCACGCGTGGTTCTTCATTGGCTACCTCCGGGCAACGGGCCTAAGCGGTCAACAGCGGCGCGAGTATAGAGCCGGGGTTCGCGGCGGCGTCAAATCGCCGGGCATGTAGGCCTAACGCCGGCTGTCGTCCAGCCGCGTCAACGGAAACGCCAGCTCGACCTGCGCCAGCTCGTGCGGCGCCAGCCCGAGGTGCCCCGCGAGCTCGGCGCCGAGCCCCTCGGGTGCGAGCGGCGCCATCGCGAGCCGCAGCGGCGCGAACATCGCCGCGAGGCCGCGCACCAGCCGCGCCGCGTTGCCGCCGCGCCGCCGGTCCGGCCGCGTGAACACCGCGCGGATCGAGATCTCACGATCGAGCGCGCTGCCGACCGCGAACGCGGTGCCATCGATCGTCCAGCCGCGCATCGGCGCGGTCAGCCCCACCAGCGTCTCGGGTGCGAGCTGCCAGGGCAGCGTGCCGTCATCGCTGCGCGCGAGCAGCCGGCCGAGCTCGGTGGGGTCGATCTCGACGACCGGCTGGACCGCCGCCTCGAGCGCACCGGCGCGCCAGCCGACCAGCCGGCGCGTCCCGACGAACCCGGCGCGGCGGTACAGCCGCAGCGCCCGCTCGTTCGAGGCGATGCACTCGAGCACCAGCGAGTCGTCGCGGCGATCGCGTGCATCCTCGATCAGCCGGCTCACCAGCGCCCGCCCCACCCCGGCACCGCGGGCTTCGGTCACCACGCCCATCGCGGCGATCCGGCTCTTGCGTCCGCGGCGCGCCACCAGCGCCAGCGCCACCGGTTCGGAGTCGTCCAGGGCCACCAGCGAGGCCAGCAGATCGACGTGCTCGATCCGGTTGCGGGTCTCCATCGCGCCCGGCGTTGCGCGCACCGGCACGACGTAGCCGGCGAACGCGCGCTCGAACAAGACCGCGAGCTCGGGGTACGCCAGCTCCGCCGCGGCCACGAACGTCTTCGTCATCAGCCCCGTCATGGGGCCGAACATGGCAGTGTCCGCGCGCGCTGGCTACATGCAGTCGTCACCGTCGTCGTAGCCCGACGCGTAGCCGTCGGAATAGCCCGACCCGTAGCCCGCGTTGCCGCCGTCGGTGTAGCCGGCATCGTAGCTGTCCGTGTAGGCGCCGCTGTAGCAACCGTCGTAGCTCACCTGGTAGCCATCGACGTAGCCGCTGGAGTAGCCATCCGCATAGCCCGCGTTGAAGCCGTCGGTGATGCCGTCGCTGTGCCCGCGGTCGTACGCCGCCGGGTAGGTCGCGTTGTGGCCGGCCAGGTATGGCGGGTTCGCGCGCTGGCCATCCGCCAGACCGCGGTCGTGAGAGCTGGCATCGCGCGTGCGGCTGTAGCCGCGGCTGTAACACACCTGCTCCTCGGGCGACCGCTCCGGATCCGCGGCGGGCTTCGGCGCATCGCCGGCGCCCGACTGCGCGGTCGCCGCCGCCAGGCGATCGGTCACGCCGGTCGCCGGTGCCGTACGCGCCGCCGTGTCGGGGCACGTCGCATCGCCGTCGGAGAACCCAGCGTCGTAGCCGTCGTCGTAGCCATCCGACGACGCCGCGGCAAATCCGGCCGCATACCCGGCCTGCGCGCCCTCCGCATTGCCATTGCCAGCACCGGTCGCGCAGGCCGCGGGGTCGGAGGAACCGTCGCCGTGACCGGTGTCGGCGCCCTCGGCATAGCCGGCGGAATAGCCCGCAGCATCGAGGTAACCAGCGCCGTGGCCGTCGGCATAACCCGATCTGTCGCCGTCGCGCTCGCCATCGGCGCGGGTCTGCGCGAGACCTTCGAGCCGACCGCGATCGAAGTCTGCCGTATTCTGCTCCCGCGCGACGCGATCACCGTCGTTGACGAAGCCCTGGAGCGGACCATCGTCGGCGCAATCGACATGGGGCGCCTCGGCGCAGGCAGCAAACGAACACAACCACACCATGAGTACAAATCGCATCCCCGGCGCTCGTGCAAAGCGAGCGCCCAGGTCGCACGCGCGAAACTACGCGAAGTCACGTGCCGATCAGGCAGCGCCGCAGCGTCGGAGCTGCGAAACCCGCAGCCGCTGCTGCGGAACCCGCAGTTTACGTTTCTTCACGCAGCAGGCGGCAACGTCTGCCAGCTCGACGGAAAAGCGCGGCGATCGCGCCGCTCGGTTCAGTCAGCGCTCGGACGGCGCAGCGCCTTCTTCAGCAGGCCGAGCAGGTCGCGCGCCGTTTCGCGGCACAGCACGAGGGCGGCGCCGACATAGGCGCAGGCGCCAGCGACGATCATCGCGACCAGCAGGATCGCCGGGTGGCCGAGCCCGACGGCGATCAGCATGTCGCGCACGCCCCAGGCGACCGCCGCCATCACCCCGCAGGCGGCGAGTGGCTGGAAGAATCCGGCGAGCAGGCGCCGCGGCGATGGACCCTCGCGGAGCACCAAGGCAACACCCGCGATCGCGGTCGCGCCGAACGCGATGCCGACGGCCGAGCTGGCGACCCGCGCGCCGTAGGGCTGCAGGGCCGCGATGCCGCCGATCAGGACGACGATCTTGGCGATCTCGAGGTACATCAGCCGACCGGTCTTGGACTCGGCCTCGAGGTACGACGACAACACCCAGGTGATCGGCCGGAACACCGACAGGCACGCGAGGATCGTGAGCAGCGGCGCGACCTCTTGCCAGTCGTTGGACGGCAGGATCAGCGCGATCAGCGGATAGGCGACGAGGCCGAGCCCGACGGCGAGCGGGAAGATGATCAGCGACAGCATCGCGCTCGAGCGCTCCAGCGCGCGCGGCCGGCGCTCCGGCGGCAGCGCCGCCATCGACGGCATCAGCACGAGCGCGATCTGCTCGCCGACCTGGATCGCCGGGATGTCGGCGAGGTTGTAGGCCATGTTGTACGAGCCGGTCATGCCCGGACCGAAGAAGTGCGAGATCGCCAGGTTGTCCCAGTAGCGCGCGGCGCCGTGCGCGATGTTCTGCACGCCGAGCGGCAGGCCGAACTTGAGCATGTCCTTGACCCGCGCCCAGCGCAGCGGGGTCGGCGTGGCCCAGCTCGCGAAGCCGGCCGCGCGGATCAGGATCGTCACCATGACAGTCGATTGCACGATATTGGCAATCACGATCGACCAGCCGCCGTAGCCGAACGCCGCGAGGCTCAGCGCCACGGCGGTGTAGGTCGCCTCACCAGCCACCGACGCCATGCCGGAGGCGCGGAACTTCATGTCGCGGGTCAGCACGCGCTCGGGAATCGCGCCGAGCCGGCGGATGTACTGTGCCAGCGCCATGCCCGGGATGAACGCCGCGGCGAGCGGCGCGTTGAAGAACGGTGTGATGTAGCCGCCGAACACCGCGACGAATCCCAGCGAGATCGCGCCGAGCCCCGCATAGGCCACCGTGGCGTGCCAGGTGACCTCGGCGGCGTCGGCGCCGCGGCCCTTGACGACCGCGTACTGGCCGAAGCCCCAGATCGTCAGCCAGTTCGCCGTCATCGCGATGATCGTCGCGTCCGAGACCTCACCGATGTCCGCCGGATGAAGGAACCGGGTCATGAACAGCGTGCCGAACACGCCGATCACGCGGCCCCCCATGCTGGAGATCACCGTCCACAGCGCACCCCGTGCAGCTTTGCGTGCGAGCGACATCTATTCACCGCCAAGCCGGCGGCAGGCCGGCTGAGAAATCGAAGGAGGGATCGAAGGGCCGCGCATCGAGCAGGGCCGGTGGGAGGCGTCGGTAGCGGACCGACAGCTGCGAGCTCGACGAGGTGCGACGAGATGCATGGTCGGACGTCGAGCGACATTGCAAACGTCGAGCCGCGTCATGCTGCAGGCTCCCGCGGTTGCGGCGTGAACCGCGCCTCAGCGACGGCAAACGCAATGAAGGCGCGGATATGACAGGGGTCGTGATGGCGTCGACGTGGAGTTGATTCAGCGGTGGTGAAAATGCGGTTCGCACCGCGATTCGGCACCGCAAGATCTCCGCCCAAATCGCAAGGGATCGCCTGGGTTCGGCGCCATCGGAGGAGCGCTGCAAATACCTCGGCGATACGAGCCATGGCGCGCAGTGTGCCCTGGCGCCCTGCACCGTTGACCTTTTCGACACAACACCCGACACCGCGGCTACATACGCTGTGAGTCGGTCTCAGGCCACCACGTCTCCTCGGAGATTTCGTGTCGGAATGGCGCTGATCACGGCGGCGACGATGTGCGCCATCGCTCGGCGATCGAGCGCCCGGTGGCGCGGGGACAAACACCACGTGAGTGCGCCCTGGCGGACGCGTGCAGGCCACCGGCGGACACCGCCGGGGGACCGACCGCCGTGGCGCGGCACGGCCCGCGGCGGCGCTGAACCGCTGCGATCATTGCCACTCCCGACACCGCATCTCCGTGCGTCGCCCGCGGCTACGATCCGTGGCGACTACCGGCCGGCAGCTCTCCCTGTCGACGCGAGCCGAACGCGGCGCGCTCGTGGTGCTGCTCGAGCGCGATCCGATCAGTGGCGATGCGTCTCGCGCTGGATCGCGGCGGCGAAGTTCGCCACGTTCAGGACGCCCAGCCCCGCACCCGGCTCGTAGCCGGCGACGCCCGTGTAGAACCAGTTGTTGCCGGCCGTGATGTCGACGATCGGCGACGCCGGGCTCGCGCCAAACGTGCGCTGAAAGCGATACAGCATCGGGTTCCACAGGCCGAGCCTGCCCCCGGTGGCCTGCGAGACCAGCGCGCTGATTCCGTTGAGCTGCGGCGCGACGAAGCTGGTGCCGCCGTTGCCGGACTGCAGGCCGCCGTCGAGCGTCGACAGCAACAGGAACCCGCTGAATGGATCGCCGTCGAGCGAGATATCCGGCAGGTTGCGCCCCGCGAACCCCGCCGGCAGGTCCAGCAGATCGACCGGGCCCGCGCCCGAGCCGTCGTCGAAGATGATGCTCTGACCCGGCTCGGTCTTGCGGAGGCCGTGGGTCTGGCGCTGGTACGCGGGCACGCCCCAGAACGAGCTGACGCCGCCCCCCGCGCCGCCGGGGAAGAAGACGTGCACGAAGCTGTCGCCGAGCACCGCGACGAGGTAGTTCTCGATGTAGTCCAAGCCCCAGACCTGCTCCTGCGACACGACCAGATCCGGTGTGCCAGGGCCGGCGTTGAGCACTATCGGCGTGGTCGTACCCCCCGCGGCGCAGATCGCGGGATCCGACGCGGGCGCGTCCACGGTGAGCACGTTCACGACCGGGTCGTTGAACTTGACGTTGATGTCGAACGCGCCGTTGTCGCCGGTGGCGGCGAACACCGAGACGCCCTGCGCGGCCAGCTCGAGGAACGCCTGGTGGAACGCCAGGAGCTGCGGCGTCAGATCGACGCCGGCGACCGCCTCGAAGTTGAGCACCTCGGCGCTGCCCCAGCTGACCGACAGGCTGTCCACGACGTTGTCGGACGCGGCCTTGTAGAACAGGTCGATGAACCCGGCGTCGGTGTTGGGCGCGTCGTACACCACGACCTTGGCACCCGGCGCGAGTCCACCAGCTTGCTCGACGTCGAGCGAGGTCTCGATGGCGCCGGCCTCGGAGCTGACCTCGCCGCCGCCGTCGACGTGGATCTGTGTGAGACGCCCCGGATCGACGTCGAGCCCGATCAAGCTCCAGTAGGTGAACGCATCGTCGGGCAGAAATCCGGCCAACGTGGCGATGCCGACCGTCGAGCCCGTGCCGTCGATCGCCGCGTCGTACAGCGGGTTGATGTTGTACATGTTCGCGACGTCACCGACGGTGAAGCTGCCGGGCACGCCGGTCGCGATCGCGCCGTTCTTGGGCAGCACCGGCGCCTTGGGCGCGAGCGCCGGCGAGATCGCCTTGGCGCTGCGATACATCGGACGGAACTGCGCCTCGCTGCTGAACCCGGTCACGGCGACCAGCAGATCGCGCAGCAAGAGCGGAACCCGCGGCGCGTGGCGCGGGCGGTGGAACCGCTTGCCGTGCCCGCTGAACTCGTGCATGTCGACGGCGAACGCCTGGTTGAACGCGTCGGCGGTGCCGGTCGCCTTGATCACCAGCCGATCGGCATACACCTCGGTCACGGTGATCCCGAAGCTCTTCAGATAGCGCGTGATCGTCGAGATATCCGACGAGCTCGGCGAGAACACCGTGGTGAACTCGCGCAGCGACAGAAATTTGTGGAACGCCGGTCCGGGCTCCTGGCTGTGCGCCACGAACGCCTCGAGCACGCCCGGGTTGCGGACCTTGAGCACCAGCGAGGCGGTGACGGTCTGCGCGGCCGGTGTGGCGCCCAGATCCTGCGCCTGCGCATGCGGCGTGAGCGGTGCGGCGGTCGCGGCCGACGGCGCGCTCAGCGCCGCCAGAGCCACGCACGCAGATGAAACAGCCGATGACAGCGTTCTCGATCCAAGAGCTCTCGACATTCCGTCCTCCAGTTCAGTGCGGTGGTCAGTAGAACAGCGAGCCTCCGCCCCGGCAACGCCAGCGACGGCGGGTTGCCCTCACTGCAGCTCACGCAACCGAGAACCGCGGATCACCGTACTCCGGCGATCGTCGCCGATGATCAGGACTGTGACCTGGCACGCCACGTCTTCGTACAATCGTCACGATAGCGCCCTTGTGGC
>Ga0307516_10006978_pt1 | contig 13099 bp, 12 predicted proteins | sample 19_EM_MG_FD_203310 | JGI IMG/M metagenome (GOLD analysis project Ga0307516, IMG submission 203310) | Populus trichocarpa ectomycorrhiza microbial communities from riparian zone in the Pacific Northwest, United States - 19_EM | ecosystem: Host-associated > Plants > Roots > Unclassified | place... | reverse complement strand
CTTCGGCCATCAGGTCGACGGCATCGACGGCAGTGAGGCGGCCATCGCGTTGTGCCGGCAACTCGGCGGCGGCCCGCAGTTCCACCAGTCGACGTTGTCCGGCTGGCGGGTCAACTGGCTGTACGACGTGGTCTTCTCGGTGGACGTGCTGTTCCACATCCTGGACGAGGATGAGTGGGAACGATCGGTGCGCAACCTCGCCTCGCTGGTGAAGTGGAACGGAAAACTGATCATCGGCGACTGGGGCGAGGACGGCGAGCGGGTGCACGGCAACTACCAGGTGGTGCGTGGTCGCCGGAAATACCTCCCAATGTTGCAGGACTGCGGACTGCGGTTTGACGACTGGCAGCCGTACCGGTTCCGGCAAAGCGCCATCGGCCTGTACACCTTCACCCGCAACGGCTGATCCGGATCGGCGGAGACATGCTCATCCACGAAATTCTTCCCGTTCTGGGCGAAACGACCCAGGTCGTCCAGGTCGGCGACAGTGCCCTGAGCGACGAGTTGCGGATGCCGGCGGACGTACCGCTGCACCGGTTCGCGCCGGACGACATGACCAAGCTGGACGCCGGCTCGGTGATCTTCGCCGTGGTCGGGCCGGATCCGAAGGCACACGTCGGCGCCGACGCGGTCGCCCCGGCGCTGCAGTTGCTGCCGGTCGGCGGCCGGGCCGTCCTGCTGCTCGGCTGGCCGATCGAGGACCTGCCCTACCACGTGCTGCTCGGCCCCCTGGTCGACGCGGACTGCCAGGTGCTTCAGGTCGCCCCGCTGGAGAAGTCGACCCGGTACGGCGCGCACTGCGTGGTGATCGCCGCCCGGGTCGAGCGGTTGGCGCCGCTGCGCACCCACCTGGACGACAGCCCGGTCGTGCTGACCGGCGACGAACCCAGCCTGCGCGCGCTGCTGCGGGTGTCCGCCGAGTACCTGTTCGGCGACATCATCACCCGGCCGGCCCGCCGTCACCTGGTCGAGTCCCGCGACCGGAGCGCCGAGCAGGCGCAGCGGATCCGCGAGTTGCAAGACGAACTGCGGGCGGCGAAGCAGCAGGCGGCGGACACCGGGAAGCAACTCGCCGCCACCCAGCGCGAGTTGGGCCGGGTGAAGGCCTCCGCCGCGTTCCAGGTCGGCACCACGGTGGTGCAGGGCGCCCGCAAACCCGGCCGGGCGATCGTCAGCGTGCCGGTCGGCCTGGTCCGCGTCTGGCGGCGGCGCGCCGCCGGGGGAAGCCCAAACGGCCACTCCGGCCCGACCGGCTAGGCCCGGACCGGCTAGGGTCTGTCTCGACTTTCGCCCTCTAAAACCGGGAGACGACAGACGATGAAGGTACTCAGCGTGGTTGGCGCTCGCCCCCAACTGGTCAAGCTGGCTCCCATCGCGAGCGCCTTCGCCGGTACGGAGCATCAGCACGTCATCGTGCACACCGGCCAGCACTACGACGTCAACCTGTCGGATGTCTTCTTCTCCGGGCTCGGCATCCCCGACCCGGACGTGCATCTGGGCGTCGGCTCGGGCAGCCACGGCGTGCAGACCGGTGCCGTGCTGAGCGCCATGGACCCGGTCCTCGAGTTGGAGAAGCCCGACTGGGTCCTGGTGTACGGCGACACCAACTCGACGCTGGCCGGCGCGATCGCCGCGGTGAAGATGCACATCCCGGTGGCCCACCTCGAAGCCGGGCTGCGGTCGTTCAACCGCCGGATGCCCGAGGAGCACAACCGGGTGCTCACCGATCACGCCGCCGACCTGCTGCTGGCCCCGACCCAGGAGGCGGTGCGCCACCTGAGGGCCGAGGGCCTGGCCGACCGCACCCAGTTGGTCGGCGACGTCATGGTCGACGTCTGCCACCTGGTTCGCGACGACGTCCTGGCCGGGCGGTACGTGCCGGCCGCGCTGCCGGACGGCATCGACCCTGCCGCGCCGTACCTGCTGGCCACGCTGCACCGGGCGGAGAACACGGACGACCCGGCCCGGCTGGCCACGCTACTCGGCGCGCTCGCTGCGCTGCCGGTGCCGGTGGCGCTGCTGGCCCACCCGCGGCTGGTGGCCCGCGCCGCGGCGCAGGGGCTCAAGCTGGCCCAGGGCGCGGTGCACGTCGGGCAGCCGTTGCCGTACGCCGCCATGGTGGCCGCGGTGCTCGGCTCGGCGGGCGTGGTGACCGACTCCGGCGGCCTGCAGAAGGAGGCCTACCTGCTCGGCCGGCCGTGCACCACGCTGCGCAGCGAGACCGAGTGGGTGGAGACGCTGGTGGACGGCTGGAACGTGCTGGTGCCGGACCCGAGCCTGCTCGGCGACACCTGGTCCGCGCTGGCCACCCGTCCGGCGCCGGACGCCGAGCGCGGCACGCCGTACGGTGACGGGCACGCCGCGACCCGGGTCGTCGAGGTGCTCGCGCGACACGCGCGCTGATCAGCCGGGGATGGGGCGCGCTACTCAGTCCGCCCCATCCTCCAGGTACGGCTTGCGGTCCAGCGCCGAGGTCACCCGCACGTCCGGGTATCGGCGGGCCAACCGCCAGGCCATCGGCACGGACGGCGGGTCGGCGGCGACGATCCGGTCCACGTTGGCCAGGTCCAGCCCGTCGATCAGGCCGCGGGCCTTGCGGGTCAGGATCCACGGCCGAGCCACCTTGAACGCCGGAAAGAACAACCGGTAGTGGAACCCGCGGGAGACGTAGCCCTGGCCCCGCTTGGCGTAATCCAGCACCACGTCGACCGGGCGCAGCGCCCTGCGGTCCATCGTCAACGTACGCGCCTTGCCGAGCGTCTTCTCCCACACGGTGAACACGATGGCCCGCTCGACGCGACGCACCGGCAGGTTGGTCTCATCGATGTCGAGCACCGTATGCACCTTGACCCGGGGGTCGAGCTCCAGTTCTTCGGTGCTGCGCACCTCGGCCAGCAGCAGATCGACCTCGACACCGACGCTGACCAGCTCATCGACGTAGGTCCGCACCCGGCCCGGCGGGTGATAACTGAAGCTCAGCACCACGACGTGCGGCGGCTTCTGCACCGAATCGGTGACGGACTGCTCGGTCATGATGCGGCCTCCGGTCCGGACAGCGGACGGCGAACGATCTGGCGCATCCGGGCCTCCAACGGCTCCAGCAGAATGTCGCGCTGGTATTTCGCGGCGTGCGCCTGAGCGGCCGCGCGCAGCTCCGGACCCGCGTCCCGGGCGGCCTTGCCGGCCTCGATGATCGAGTTCGCCACCTGCTGGGGATCGAGGCTGTCCGCGCTGAACCAGAGCGGGTATCCCTCGAGCACCTCACGCGCGGCGATGTCCGGGGCGTGCACCGAGACGATCGGGCGGCCGGTGGCCATGTACTCGAAGATCTTGCCGGAGGTGACGTATCGGCCGCCGCCGGCCAGGAAGACGAGCACGTCGCTCTCGTCGTACACCGCGGAGACCTCGGTTTTGGACACCGGTCCGCGCAGCCGTACGCCGGTGTCGCGGTCCGGATCGGCCTCGCCGGTCGGAGTCAGGCCGAGCCGCGGCAGGAAGCTCGCCCGGCTGTGCCGGAAGAACCCGAGGTGGCCGAAGATGTGCAGCTCGGCGTCGGCCAGATCGGGGTGCTGGCGAGCGATCTCGAACGCCGCCGCCATCTCCTCCACCGGCTGCTTGGAGCTGACCGTGCCGAGATAGCCGAACTTGAGCGGACGGCCCGGCTCCGGTCGGCTCTGCTGCTCGGCCGCGGTGACCTCCAGCAGGTCCGGATCCCATCCGTTCGGTACGACCAGCATCTTGTCGGCCGCCTTCGGGTACTTCTCGGCGTGCCAGGTGCGCAGCGCGTTGTTGACGAACACGGTGGCCGCGGACCCGCCGATCACCCGCCGCTCCCACTTCCACGCCGCATGGCCGGGCTCGAAGGCGGGCGCGTCCTCAAACAGGTCGAGCGTCCACGAGTCGCGGTAGTCGATCACGTACGGCAGGCCGGTGAGCTTGCCGATCGACCACGCCGCGGCGAACGCCGCGAACGGGTTGCCGGTCGCCAGCACCACGTCGAACTTCTCCTGGCGGTGCAGCTTGAGCGCCTTCGCGATGCTGGACCGCGCCCAGGACACGTACTGCTCGGGGAACTGCTTCTCCTCGCGCCAGACGAAGAACTTCTTGGCCACCGAGGGCATCGTGCCGCGGAACCAGTTCAGCTCGCGCAGCTCGTGCTCCCAGCGGTACAGGTCCATGTCCGGGCGGACCACGGTGATCCGCGGGTCGACCGTCTCGAGGAGCTTCTCGTCGACCGAGCCGATCACGTTGTAGAGGAACGGCAGCGGCGCCGCGAAGACGGTGACGTCCCAACCCGCGGCCGCGAAATGATTGGCCGTCGCCCGCCCGCGGTACACCCCGCTGGCCCGCGAGGGTGGGAAGTAGAAGGCGATGTACAGCAGGCGTGGCCGCCTCGGTTCGTTGCCAGTCATGCCCTGTCCTTGTGATTCATACCGTCTCCCGGGTCCGCCGGGACAAGCAACTGGTCGATGCGGAACGCCACGCGTGGTGCGTCCGGCCGGCCGGCCGGCCCGACCAGCCGCCGGGCCGCCGGAATCGACTGCGGATCGGTGACCAGAATCGCATCGAAACGACCCTGCCGCCGCCGGAACGCGTCGAGCGGACGGTCCGCGCCATCCGGCCAGAGCCGACGGTACAGGGGAAGGAACGCTCGGTGGTGCAGGCGGTCGGCGATCCGCCGCTGGTATGCCCCGGCTAGTCGGCCACCGCGGCGGCCCAGACGGCGCAGCAGGAACGTCGGCCCGCGGAACAGCACGAGCTGCTCGGCCGCCGTCGGCCAGTGCCCGCCGGCCTGCTCGCGCAGCGACAACACGGTCACCCCGGGCGCGAAGGTCTCCGCGGCCCAGGTGTTCCGATCGTCGACCAGCACCACCGGCCGGTCGCCCGCCTCGGCCAGCCGGGCGCTCTCCTGCGTCACGGCCAGGCGGCGGTTCGCCCCCAAGGCTAGGAAAAGCACACGCATGCTGCCGTCCTCACCGACCACGGCTGGGTTGTCCGGCGCCATCGAACCAGGCGGCCTCATGCAGCCGCGCGACGGCCTGGTAGCCGTACCGCTCGTCCAACGTCCGGCGGGCCAGCGCGAGGTCGACGTCGGCCGGGAACCGGTCGCACAGTCGCCGGTAACCGGCCACGATCTCGTCGGTGCCGTCCTCGACCGCGATCAGTTCGCCGGCCGCCGACTCGATCCCGGCCAGCGTCTGCTCCGGACCGCCGCAGCGAGTCACCAGAACCGGCATGCCGCCGGCCAGGGCCTCGACCACCACCACGCCGAACGTCTCGGAGCGGCTCGGATGGACCAGCAGGTCGTGCTCGCGCATCAGGTCCAGCGCGAGCTCCGGCGCGAGCGCACCGGTCAGCGTGACCGCGTCGGCCACCCCGAGCTCGGCGACCCGGGCGTCCAGTTTCGACCGCAGCTCGCCCTCGCCGACCAGGGTCAGGCTCAGCGCGGGGTCTTGGCGGTGGCAGATCGCGAACGCCTCGAGTAGCCAGTCGACGCCCTTGCTGCGGCTCAGCCCGCCGACGAACAGCCAGCGGTGCAGATCGGTGACCGGCGCCGGCCGCGGGGTGGCGAAGTCGATCGGGTTCGCGATCAGGCGCAGCTTGCCGGTGTGTTCCGGGAACGCCTCCGCGAGCAGGTTCCGCATCAGGTCGCTGACCACGAAGAACGCTTCACATCGGACGAGCATTTCGGCGTACGCGGCATAGCCGTCCGGCTCGGCCAGCATCCGGTCCAGGAAACTGGCGTGCTCGGTGACGAAGAAGCGGGCGTCCTCCCGCATGTTGCGCAGTGCCGGGAGCCCGCCGAGCAGGCCGACGTGCGCGTGCACGACCGGCGCGTCGATCGGCCGGCCGCCGAGTGCCACGCGTAGCGCGTCGGCGGCCCGGCTGCCCTGCTCGGCGAACGGCAACGCCCGGGGCATCGGCACCGGCACGGTCACCAGGGCCGCGCCGCCGACAGTACGGCTCGGGCCGGCCGCGTACGGCGCCAGCTCCCGGAGCGCGGCACCGATCTCGGCGTCCTGCGCGGGCGTGAGTCGCGCCACCCAGGGATCGCAGTGGTACACGGTGGATCGGCTGACGACGGGCGCGGTAGCCCCCACCATGGCCCGGACGAACGCGCCGCGAAACGGCAGTTGGGTACTCGGGTACCACGGGGTGACGACCGCGACGTCGCGCGCCATCACGCCGGCGTTGCGGGAATCGCGACCGTGACGCCGTCCTTGGCGGACTTGAGCACTGCGGCCGCCACCTCGACGGTACGCATGCCCTGGCGGAGCGTGACGATGTCGTTGTCCTTGCCCTCGACCGCGTCCCGGAACCGCTCGTGTTCGACCAGCAACGGCTCACGTTTCGGGATGGCGTACCGGATCATGTCGCCCTCGGCCACCCCGCGGAACGCGCGCAGCGCCTCCCATTCGGTGTTGGTCGCGCCGTTGGCATAGAAGGTGAGGTCGGCGGTGAGCGTGTCGGCGATGAAGGAACCCTTCTCGCCGGTGATCACGGTGGACCGCTCCTTGAACGGGCTCAGCCAGTTGACCAGGTGGTTCGCCATCACGCCGTCGTCCAGACCGGCCACGGCGGAGACCATGTCCTCGTGCGGTCGGCCGCTGCGCGACACGGTGTGCGCGGCGACGTGCACGTATTGCCGGCCGGTCACCCAGGCGGTCAGGTCGATGTCGTGGGTGGCCAGGTCCATCACCACGCCGACGTCGGCGATCCGGCCCGGGAACGGGCCCTGGCGCCGGGTGACGATCTGGTAGATGTCACCCAGCTCGCCCGCCTCCAGCCGGGTGCGCAGGCTCTGCAGCGACGGGTTGTACCGCTCGATGTGGCCGACCGCCCCGACCAGGCCCCGGCTCTCGAACGCCTCCACCAGCCGTTGCGCGGCAGCGACGGACGGCGCCAGCGGCTTCTCGATCAGCGCGTGCACGCCGGCCTCGGCCAGCCGCAGGCCCATCTCCTCGTGTAGCCCGGTCGGCGCGGCGATCACCGCGTAGTCGAGCCCGAGCGCGAGGAACTGCTCCATGTCCAGCACCACGGGCACGCCGAACGGCGCGGCCGCACCGGGCGCCGGGTCCAGCACGCCGACCAGTTCGACGCCGTCCAGCTGGTTGAGTACCCGGGCGTGGTTGCGCCCCATCGCGCCAAGGCCGATCAGCCCGGCGCGCAGTCGCTTGATCCCGCTCATGCGGTGCCTTCCTTAGGCATGCGCTCGTGGCCCTCGCTTCGCTCGGTGCGCTCGCTCATGCCCTGCCTGCCACGGTGTTGACCGCCTCGACGATCCGGTCGAGCTGGTCCTGGGTCAGGCTCGGGTAGACCGGCAGCGACAGCACCTCGTCGGCGGCCCGGTCGGTCTCCGGCAGCTTCCAGTCGCCGATCTTGCCGTCCTCGGTCAGGAACGGCCGCAGCTTGTGGATCGGCGTCGGGTAGTACGCCGCGCTGCCCACCCCGAGCTCCTTCAGACCGTCGATGAACGCGTCCCGGTCGCCGGCGACCCGGATCGTGTACTGGTGGTAGACGTGGGTCGCGCCCGGCGTCACCGGCGGGACGGTCACGCCGGTCAGGTTGGCGTCCAGGTACGCCGCGTTCGCCCGGCGCTTCGCGGTCCACCCGGCGAGCTGGCCGAGCTGTACCCGGCCGATCGCGGCGGCGACGTCGGTGAGCCGCATGTTCGCGCCGACGATCTCGTTCTGGTAGCGCTGCTCCATGCCCTGGTTGCGCAGCAGGCGCATGGTCCGGGCCAACTCGGCGTCGCCGGTGCTGACCAGGCCGCCCTCGAGCGTGTGCATGTTCTTGGTCGGATAGAAGCTGAAGCAGCCGGCCGCCCCGAAGGCGCCCACCGGCGTGCCGTTCAGCGCCGCCGCGTGCGCCTGTGCGGCGTCCTCCACGATGGCCAGCCCGTGCTGCGCGGCGATCGGCATGATCCGGTCCATCGCGGCCGGATGCCCGTACAGGTGAACCGGCATGATCGCGACGGTGCGCGGTGTGATCGCCGCGGCGACCGCGTCCGGGTCCAGACAGAACGAACCGGGCTCGATGTCGGCGAAGACCGGCGTCGCGCCGACCAGGCGAACCGCGTTGGCGCTGGCCGCGAACGAGAACGACGGGACGATCACCTCGTCGCCGGGGCCGAAGCCCAGCGCCATCATGGCGATGTGCAGCGCCGAGGTGCCGGAGTTCACTGCCACGCAGGCCCGGCCCTCGACCAGCGCACCGAACTCGTTCTCGAATCCGGCCACCTCCGGCCCTTGTATCACCATGCCGCTGCGCAGCACCCGTACCGCCGCCTCGATCTCGGCCTCACCGATTACCGGGCGTGCGGATGGGATGAAGTCCTGAGGCCCAGGCATATGGGCGATCCTCCTGTGTAGGCACGGCGAGCGCGGCCCGTCTGTTCCGCCGCGGCGCCGGTAGCGTGGGGAGTGACGAGGCCGCTGGCCGCGGTCACTTCGGTCGGCGGGCGAAACAGTACCTTATCCAGTCCTGCTCACCGACGATGGTCGGCGGCCGTACGGCCACTCCACCGTGAGCTGACGTCGCTACGCTCGGTCACCTGTTTCCTTGGATGGCCCGCTCCCGCGTACTGCCCGACCCGGCACCCCGAGGGCGTGGCAGGTAATTCGGTCAGGCGATTCGGCACTCGGTCCGCTGACTGGTCGCCCGGGCGACACGGGCACCGTCGCGGGGGGCGCGCTACGGGTGCTATCCGAGGCGTTAACACTCGTCGTGCGCCACTGGAGCGCTCCACCGGAGCGGCACGCTGGGGTTGATCACGCCGTACGGGCGGTTTGTGATGTTTCCGGGCATGCCGGGAGGCGGGCTGTCCCGAGCGCGTGCCGCGGCCTCCCCTCGGGCGGGCGGTAGGCCCACACGAACCGGAATCCAGGCCGAACATATCGGATAGTGCGAGGGAGTACGCGCGGCCAGGCGCCCTCACCCGTCCAGAATGATCTGGTATGCGTCGCTCCTCCGTGCGCTCTCCTGCACCACCCACAACAATGATCACCGCGACTGGAGCGCTACGGGCGGAATCCCGACCGTGTTTCCTCAATTGACCACCAGAGTCCTCCAGTGGAGCGAAATGGGTGTTGATCATGCTGCCGGCCGCCACCCGCTGACGCCCGCCAGCCGCCGCCCGCCGCTGCAGGCCGCCGCTCGGCCGTCAGAATCTTGGCATGCCGCCGAATTGGCGGTCGCCCGCGTCGCCGAGACCCGGCACGATGAACATCTTCTCGTTCAGGCCCTGGTCCACCGACGCGGTGATCAGCCGCAGCGGCAGGCCGGAGTTGGCCAGCCGGTCGATGCCCTCCGGGGCAGCCAGCACACAGCAGATGATGATGTCGGTGCAACCCCGGTCGACCAGCAGCTTGCAGCAGTGCACCAGCGAACCGCCGGTGGCCAGCATCGGGTCGAGCACCAGCGCCGGCAGTCCGCTCAGGTCGCCGGGCAGCGACTCCATGTACGCCCGCGGCTCGAACGTGTGCTCGTCGCGAGCCAGGCCGACGAAGCCCATCGACGACTCGGGAAGCAGCGCCAGCGCCGCGTCGGCCATGCCCAGGCCGGCCCGCAGCACCGGCACGATCAGCGGCGGATTGGCCAGCCGGGTGCCCTCGGTCGGCGCCACCGGCGTGACGACCGGGAACGTCTCGACCGCGAACGAGCGCGCCGCTTCGTACACCAGCATGGTGGTCAGCTCGTGTAGCGCGGCGCGGAAGGCGCCGCTGTCGCTCTCCGCGTCGCGCATCGCGGTGAGTCGGGACTGGGCCAGCGGATGATCAACGACGAGTACGTCCACGACGATCAACCTACCGAACCATTCCAAGATCAACTGTCGGCGGGCCGCGTAGACTGCGGAACATGACTGCGACGTTGCTTCCCGCCACCGATCTGCGGTCGTTTCTGCGTGGATTGCCGGGAGTCGACAAGGTCGGCGTCGAGGCGCGGGCCGCGGCGCTCGGCACCCGCTCGGTGAAGACGACCGCCAAGGCAGCGGCCATCGACCTGGCGATCCGGATGGTCGACCTGACCACGCTGGAGGGCGCCGACACCGCCGGCAAGGTCCGCGCGCTGTCCGCGAAGGCGATGCGTCCCGACCCCGCCGACCCGACCTGCCCGTCGGTGGCCGCGATCTGCGTCTACCCGGCGATGGTGCCGGTCGCGGCCGAGGTGCTGAGCGGCTCCGGTGTCCATCTGGCCAGCGTGGCCACCGCGTTCCCGTCCGGCCAGGCGCCGCTGGACGTGAAACTCGCCGACACCCGGGACGCGGTGGCGGCCGGTGCCGACGAGATCGACATGGTGATCAGCCGGGGTTCGTTCCTGTCCGGCCGATACGACGAGGTGTTCGACGAGATCGTCGCGGTCCAGCAGGCGGCCGGCCCGGCGCACCTCAAGGTCATTCTCGAGACCGGCGAGCTGGGCACCTACGACAACGTGCGGCGTGCCTCCTGGCTCGCGATGCTGGCCGGCGCCGACTTCATCAAGACCTCCACCGGCAAGGTCCCGGTCGCGGCCACCCTGCCGGTGACGCTGGTGATGCTGGAGGCGGTTCGCGACTTCCGGGCCCGCACCGGGCGCCAGGTCGGCGTCAAACCGGCCGGCGGCATCCGCACCACCAAGGACGCGATCAAATACCTGGTGCTGATCAACGAGACCGTCGGCGACGACTGGCTGCACCCGGACTGGTTCCGGTTCGGCGCCTCCTCGCTGCTCAACGACCTGCTGATGCAACGGACCAAGCTCACTACCGGCCACTACGCCGGTCCGGACTACTTCACGCTGGATTAGGCGATGTTTGCATACGCTCCCGCTCCCGAATCCCGGTCGATCGTCGATCTGGCCCCGTCCTACGGCCTGTTCATCGACGGTCGGTTCACCGACGCCCACGACAGCTTCAAGACCGTCAACCCGGCCTCCGAGGAGGTGCTGGCCGAGGTCGCGGCCGCCGGCCCGGAGGATGTCGACCGGGCGGTCGCCGCCGCGCGCCGAGCCTTCGAGCCCTGGTCCGCGCTGCCCGGCGCCGAGCGCGCCAAATACCTCTTCCGGATCGCCCGGATCATCCAGGAACGCGCGCGCGAGCTGGCGGTGCTCGAGTCGCTGGACAACGGCAAGCCGATCAAGGAGTCGCGCGACGTCGACCTGCCGCTGGTCGCCGCACACTTCTTCTACTACGCGGGCTGGGCCGACAAGCTGGCGTACGCCGGTTTCGGTGCCGATCCCCGGCCGCTGGGCGTGGCCGCCCAGGTGATTCCGTGGAACTTCCCGCTGCTGATGCTGGCCTGGAAGATCGCTCCGGCGCTGGCCGCCGGCAACACCGTGGTGCTGAAACCGGCCGAGACGACACCGCTGTCCGCGCTCTTCTTCGCCGACATCTGCCGGCAGGCCGACCTGCCGCCCGGCGTGGTGAACATCATCACCGGGGCCGGCGACACCGGGCGGCTGCTGGTGGAGCACCCGGACGTCAACAAGGTGGCGTTCACCGGCTCGACCGAGGTGGGTCGGGCGATCGCCCGGTCGGTCGCCGGCACCGGCAAGCGGGTCACGCTGGAGCTGGGCGGCAAGGCGGCCAACATCGTCTTCGACGACGCGGCGATCGACCAGGCGGTCGAAGGCATCGTCAACGGCATCTTCTTCAACCAGGGCCACGTCTGCTGCGCGGGCTCCCGGCTGCTGGTCCAGGAGTCGGCCTACGACCAGGTGCTCGACTCGCTGAAACGCCGGATGGCCACGCTGCGGGTCGGTGATCCGCTGGACAAGAACACCGACATCGGCGCGATCAACTCGGCCGCGCAACTCGCCCGCATCCGCGAGCTGTCCGAGATCGGCGCCGCCGAGGGCGCCGAACGCTGGTCGCCGCCCTGCGAGCTGCCGGCGCAGGGCTTCTGGTTCGCGCCGACCATCTTCACCGGGGTGACCCAGGCACACCGGATCGCCCGCGAGGAGATCTTCGGGCCGGTGTTGTCGGTGCTCACCTTCCGCACGCCGGACGAGGCCGTGGAAAAAGCCAACAACACGCCGTACGGCCTGTCCGCCGGGATCTGGTCGGAAAAGGGTTCGCTGATCCTCGCGGTCGCGGACAAGTTGCGGGCCGGCGTGGTGTGGGCCAACACGTTCAACAAGTTCGATCCGACGTCGCCGTTCGGCGGCTACAAGGAGTCCGGTTACGGCCGTGAGGGCGGCCGGCACGGCCTGGAGGCGTACCTTGCCTAAATCTTCTCCCGCTCCGGCACCCGTGCGGCTTTCGGTACGCAAGACCTACAAGCTGTTCATCGGTGGAGCGTTCCCGCGCAGCGAGTCAGGACGGACCTATCTGGTGGACGGCGACAACGTGGCGCTGGCCTCCCGCAAGGACGCCCGGAACGCGGTGCTCGCGGCCCGCAAGGCGCAACCGAAATGGGCCGGCGCGACCGCGTACAACCGAGGTCAGGTCCTCTACCGGATCGCCGAGATGATCGAGGCCCGGCGCAAGGAGTTCAGCGCGCTCGGCGTCGCGGCGCCCGAGGTGGCCGCCGCGATCGACCGCTGGGTCTGGTACGCGGGCTGGTCCGACAAGATCGCCCAGGTGTACGGCGGGGCCAACCCGGTGGCCGGCCCATACTTCAACCTCTCGGCGCCCGAGCCGACCGGCGTGGTCGGCGTAATCGCGCCGGCGTCGTTCCTGGGCCTGGTCAGCGTGATCGCCCCGGCGATCGTGACCGGCAACACGGTGGTGGTGCTGGCCGCGGGTCCACAGGTGGCGGTGACGCTCGCCGAGGTGCTCGCCACCTCGGACCTGCCCGGCGGCGTGGTGAACATTCTCACCGGCCGAGCCGCCGAGACCGCGCCCTGGCTGGCGTCGCACGACGACGTCAACGCGCTGGACCTGACCGGCATCGACGACCCGGAGCTGGCCGCCGACCTGGAACGATCCGCCGCGGGCAGCCTCAAGCGGGTGATCCGGCCGGGCCGGACCGACTTCCGAGCCGACCCCGGGCTGCATCCGATGACCGCGCTGCTGGAGACCAAGACGGTGTGGCACCCGAAGGGTTTTTGACCTTCGGAATCGCGCAAAGTTCAAACTGCGGGGACGGGTCAGCCCGGGCCCAGGAACGCCCACTAGGGT
>Ga0307516_10006977_pt1 | contig 13100 bp, 11 predicted proteins | sample 19_EM_MG_FD_203310 | JGI IMG/M metagenome (GOLD analysis project Ga0307516, IMG submission 203310) | Populus trichocarpa ectomycorrhiza microbial communities from riparian zone in the Pacific Northwest, United States - 19_EM | ecosystem: Host-associated > Plants > Roots > Unclassified | place... | reverse complement strand
CTCTAATGTCAATACTATCTCATTCCACTCCTTTATTGTTTGATTCTATGTGTGAGCCCACAATGCTAGTGCTCTGGTCACTGTTGAGTGTGCCATTGAGCTTGCTGATTTTGGTGTTGCTCTAACACTTCAAGAGTAGCATACACCACATGGGTGGGTAACTGGAGCTTGGTGATATAATCTGTGATATAGAACAAAATAGTGATTTCAGGTCCAGTTTCACTCACTAGGACTGGACTGAACTTTAACTGCAAAAGACTGCAAAAGAACTGGACTGCAGTTCCAGTTCATATCTTTTGACAAAATTTTAAGAACTGCGAAAAACCGGTTCGAACCGGTTTTGAACTGCGTACATCAGAGACATTGATGCCCTAGAATACAGCTCCAAAATGCACCAAAGATCACCCAAAATGGTTAAGAAATGGATGAGATATGGTCAACACAATCTCATATGATTGTTTTGTCAATGGTCAACAGAGATATGATGATATCTCAATCATTTCTTCACCGATCTGGACCATCTATGGGTCGTTCCGATGGCGAAAAGGTGTAGAAGATAATAGAACCGGTTTTGGATGGTTCCAAACCGGCTTGAGTTGGTCTCAGTCCAAACTGGTTATGAACTGCAAACTGGACTGCAAAAGACTGGTTTTGCAGTTCATTGCAGTTCCAGTCCGGTTTTTTGACTATTTGGACTTGTTTAGAACCGGTTCGGGTCCGAGTTGCCTAATTTGGAAGGCAGAAACCGGACTTAGTCGGACTTTAAAGCACTAGAACAAAATAGCATTTGCATCAAAACCCGATCCAATAAAAGATATATCCATATTGCATTGCAGTGCTGCCAAGATGATTTTATTAAAATTATTCACCATACTGTCCAACTTTTGAAAATTGATGAACCCTGTGGCGGGGTCAAATATTGATTCAAGCAGGACATTCAGCTCACATAATCCATAGTGGCACTCTTTTGAATCATATTTGTAATATGTTTTTCTATGTGCATGCTGCTGACATTGCTCAGCTAACATATGGAAGTCATCCATGAGGCACTGCTCAAAGGCATTACCATCTTCATCCAGCCTCTGGCATGGTTGGCAAAGGGTACAAGGATGGTAAAATTTCTTCAAATCAGATGGCACTGAAAATAGAGGAGAAATGGAAGTCAAGACTGTTTCATTAATATAATGGAATAGTCTAGATATGTATAAGCCCACAAGATTAATTAGTGGAGGCCAAAACAATTAAACCATAGAAACTAACCAAGGACCAAAAGAAGGGTCGGCCACAATACATTCTTTGAGTGTGTCTGGGTTCAGCCCACCTTCTAGCCAAACCAGCATATGGCAGTGGAGTGTACCACATCCTTGCACTTCAACATAACCATAGTAAGCTTTCACAACACCCAACACACCTTCCTTCCATTCCCTGTTTCCTAAGTAATCAAGAACACATCCAATGAACACCAAAATAAAAATATCAAAGAAATGGGCAGTGATGACAGGGTTGTTAGCTATCAAAATTGATGGCTCCCAATAGTCAGGCATTTGTCCATTCAATAAGTTGTCCACGTCAATTTTCTGACCTGTGAGTAACTTAACCATTGGGTTATAAATGTCAGCAGAGTTCACCATTAGAAAAAAATTAGCAAGGCCCAAAACATTATTTGAACCATGGATTTCGTTGTGCATGTTGACATGGGATGCAGGGGACCCAGATACCCTGGATGTTATTACATTCACTTCTTTCATAAGATCTATAATGACCCATTCCCCATCAGACAATATACTGTAGAATTATAATCCTTTTGTAAAATGCGATCCAGGATGGAGTTAACCTCTGATGACAAAACCGAATCAAAGCATTTTGCAATAGAGTCAAAATCTGGTCAAGCCACTCTAATATGTGAACTCCAGAGGACTTCTTGTCTCTACATAATATTGAATGCTATGAATTGAAAAGCATGATGATTTTGGAAATGATCATCTTTTAAAGAAAGCATATGCCAAACATGTGTCTGAAAAGATACATGAGTTGAACGACATGGATCTCCCAGACTACCTAAACCATAAGAAAACAGAGTCAGGAACATACATGAAAAAAGCTCATGATTCCCGAATTCAGCTTCAAAAAGAATCATGGCCAACTGAACAAAAGCATTCAAAGGTTTCTGGAGATGACGTATAGCAGCTGAACATTGAGAGGTGAGTTTATAACGAGCACCAAAAATGCGAGAGACTCTGGTCAGAGCTCTACAAACACCTCAAACACCCAACAACACTCTCAACAATTAAGTTCAAGGGTGGCAGGAATAATCCACTTTAATTCATAGTAGATCAGTCTCATATGTCTTTTGGTAGAGAATCAACGCGAGGTCACACACGTCGAAGCTCAAGAGGTGATTCAATAAAATAGTATTAAGGAATCAAGTTTTCTCAGGGTTCACTGAGACTCCCTTTGGATGAAACTTAGAAAATCTTATCACACTCAACAATCACTGAGAGAGAGAGAGGATTTGATCTGGATGGGGGCCCGTTCTAATCTACTGTACATGGCAGAGAACAACAGGTTTTTATACACAATGAGAGGTGAAATAGATATATAAGGTTTATCACGAGATAAGTCCAAATCAAATCAGTTTCTAGGGTATTGGCCATCAGGCATGTTTGAGAAGGTTCTTTTGGGTCATTTCAATATATTTTCAATGTGTCGAGAGGGCAACTGGCCCTTGTGGAGTGAAGTGCCAAGAACGCGTCGTTTCATGAGCATTCTCAAGTGAGGCATCAAGGTTTGATCGGGCTGTTCAGGTTCCCGGTTTCCATGAATCAAGAGTTTGAAGCAAGACAGAGTTGTCAGGGACCGGTTCCTGTTCCTTGAAAGTGATCAACAACCTCGTTTCTAGGGTTCCTTCTATTTCCAGTAAGTTCCTGGCTCGGCATCATGGCTGCAGTGATCAACCATTGAACTATTGATGTGAGGGTGTAGTTACAGTGTGCATCATAGATAATAAGTCTCCCATGTCCTCGTTAGATCCCTGGATTATAGTAGTCATTGGATAGGGTGATAGATCACTGAATATACTGATAATGGCTCCCTCAATGGTCTTATCCACCAAGAATTGAATAATTGGTGCCAAGTCAATAGTTAGACCCTCAAAATGTGGCCATTCCTATGATCATGATGAAAGGTGGTACAGTGGCACTTAGACTCTCATATGTAGCCATTCATATCATCAGTTCCAGTAGAATCTACATATAATAGAGCCAAGATTATATTCAGGCTAGAATGTATTAATATTGGGCCCTCAATGGTCTTATCCATTGAGGATTGAAGTATTTGTGTCAAGTCATAGTTAAGCCTTCTAGGAGACTGTTCTCATGATCATGACCAAGGGTGGTACAGTGGTGCTTAGACCCTCAAGGTAGCCATTCACACCATCAGTTCCAACAGAATAATTAAGTTATAATGACCCAAGATTATATTCATTGCACTGACTAAACCATGGAAAAAGTGCAAATTCATGCACAGCTGCTTGATGGTCGTATCAATGTATATCATAAGGAGATGCATGGAGATTGATATCTGAAATCAATACACTCTCGAATAGATAATCAGCATGCTCAACATTGAGACTGGAATGTCCATCAGTATAATCAGAAACAGGTACATCTGTTTGTCAACTAGGAGGGACATGCTCGATGTGGATAGGAAGTAACACTTGAGGTACCAAAGTGTTGAGAAGGCCATAGTCAATTGTGATATTGTGATAGAGGTAATTGTTTTTCTTCAGCCATAACAAAGCTCAACAGACAATATTTCCGTGGATGGCAAGAGGTTTAGCCTTTTCTCTCAACCAATCTTGAGAAGGTGGCTTGTCACCTATGAAAACCACACAAATCAGTGATAGAAGGGAGGAGGATGTCAGCAACTATTTGGGTTCATTGAGGGAAAATGATTATATAACCATGAAAACCTTTTTGGATATTGGGAGCACCAGATGTGGCCGATACAGAAAAATATTCTGTCGAGTTTTCGCATATTTGGATAATAGAACACACACTGTGACTGAGAGCAATTATGGCTTCCTCTATCAACCACAAACCACTCAGTTCAAAGGGCTGACTCCCAGTAAACATCATATTCGCAAGGGATAGAGGGGGTGTCTGACCACAAAGAAGATGGTTGTAGCAAGGCTGAAATAGATGGATATGTTTGACTGTCGACCCATTGAGACCCTTTACAACAAACACACCCAATGGGTCCATGATAGCATTGGACCAAACAGTTGACGAAAATGGGACTTCAGGTGGTGCGACATCAGGGTGAATCCAAGGCGATCTGAAAACCCATTAGTTCAGATGTCAAGCATCTGAAAAAAAAAAAGGGAAATAACCTTTTCCTGGTCGAGCCATCTTGATCTACATTCTTGATATGATCAGGGTGTGTGTCAAAAGCGAGATATCCAATGAAGTAGATGGCATATCATGATCTAAGACATTTTGAGAACAAGAGGCACATACTGATGACTTCAAAGCAGCAGACGATGTCTCCACAAGGAAATTGTCAACCAACAACCAATTGACAGAAGAAGAATGAACAGCCGGCCAACTCGACTGCACCTTATTGAAATCTGCCCAAGTATCGCACAAAGCAAATCCCTGTTCAATATACTTCACCACTTGAAGATGGAAAGGACTAGATCGAGTATATCCAGTGAGGATACAATGCAATTCACTTAACTTAACACTTTCATCAAAGGACAAACCAAGATGTGGAAGTAAATGCTTCAGCATGCACAAGTTGCAACCAAGTTTTGCAAATGTCTGTATCACTGATGTGACCAATTCACCAGGGTATTAATGTCTTCATACCCAACACAAGTGAAACCAATGAACTCGCAGAAACAGCATAAGGATGCTTTTTTGAAGGACTCCGAAGCCAAATGTGATTGGATAGAGTCTATGAAATCTTCGTAAAATGCATAAACGGACAGTCCATGAGTGACAGATGTACAAGAGGTTGATGAAGACAAACAGCCATGACCTTTCAGTATATGAATTAAGAGGGAACAATGTTTATGGCTTCAATCTTCAGAAGTAGCAGCAAAACTGTGAACATCAAATAATCTGACCATTCTCTCATTCACAAAACCCAGAAGATAGAACTGTGAGCCTTTGTCGAATAACATATCCTTTATAGAAACCTACAGAGTTAAAACAAAGACAAAAGAGCCAGACTGAAAAGATCCACTTGTAAATCTACATGTGAACAATGCAAGAAATTATCACGCTCGCATAACCAATGTGACCCAGAAACAGTGTCAATTTCTGGAGGCAAAGAGGTGATGTCGAACCAAATGAGGGACAAGAATGAACTCACAGAACTAGTCAAAAAAACAACATGGAAACCACCACAAAATGAGCCTCCATAATGCGATACCCAATCCATCAACAAAACGGACACCTCTTTTGAAAAGTCACCCACAAACTGGAGTTCTTTACCATCTATAGTCAGAAGAATGCAACAAGAGGGAGACATGAGCAAAGCTGATGGGTGATGAAAAGATAGACAACTCATTTAAATACATCACATAGGAGGATCAGACACATCTGCCCACCACACAGAGGCCAAAAGAGCCAGGGGGGGGAAAGAGGGGGAAAAAAGGGGGTTAGGAAAAGGGGCAGTACAGATCACATGCTAATATGTGCAGTATGAAAAAATGCTAGGTGTCCAAAACTGAAAGAACCTACTGCTAGCACAGCAGGAATCTTTTATATTTTATCATTGTTTGGTCTTGTGGACATTATTATAAGGTTTGACAGTTGCTTGGCATTACTCCACACTGCTGACTCAATGCCAAACCATTACTTTATACTGCTTACACTCAAACCTTATTCTTATTCAGCCAAACTGTAGTAATTAACAGGGTCAAATAGAGAAAGGTAGAGAAACGAAGAACTTGCCAGATCAATATTTCTGGGTAGTATCACATGGCAATTACAGCTAGTTTTATATTGGTTGTCAGCACATGTCAGCACTGAAATTCTGATTCTGCCTACTGTTGAGGTATTCAATATGATACTCAATTCCAATATGGTCTCTTACCTATTCCTTATTTCATATGTCTTCAGACTGTTTGGTACGATGTACCATGCATACCGTTACTATTGTTTTACTTATGAATGTTCCTCATACACTTAAACCAGTATTTACGATGACTGACACCTCAGTATGTTCTCTCGTCCTGAGGTGTAAGTCCTACTATACCTTTTACCCACCATTACTTTACTGACTGTACTCTAGCTTACCATCTTTGTGTCTAGGTACAGTTACTCAATATATTAGCACATTCTCTCATCCTGAGGTCTTACCATCTTCATGTCTAGTCTCCATTACCACACCTCATCCTCCGAACCTCTGCCCTCAAGAGGTTATGGGCCCCGCTGACATCTCTACTGATTCCACTTCGACCATCAAGGTCACCAGCCTCCCGAAGCTTGCTGCTGATGGCTCAAACTGGTCTACTTACCAGGATTGCATCGTCAATGCTATCAAAGCCAAGGGGCTGTGGCATCATCTATTAGGGACCACGTGCAAGCTGGAAAATCTAGAGGAATGCAATGGAGGTTTCTTTAAACCCAAGACCAAGTCTGAGTCACCACTGACCAACTGGAGGCTCACAAGAAAGAGATCGATGCCTACAAACAGAAGAAGGCAATGCTCCGTGAAATCATTTACAGAAATGTCGACCGCTCCACCTTTGTCCAGATCAAAGGCAAGGCCACTGCTGTCAGCATCTGGAAGAAGCTTCAGTCGATCCATGCAGATAAAGGTTCCATGTTTGAGACAGACCTTATCACACAGCTCCAGACCATCTGTTACTCTGACGGCAACTCCATGCATACTCACCTTATGAAAATGACCAAACTCCATGATTGTCTCACGGAGATCGGCACACCTATCACAGACGCGTCATTCAACAGTTATATTCGAGCTTCATTGTCACTTACCCCACATTATCAACTGTTATTTACTGCCCTGAGCACCACCGCTTGCAAGGCCGGAAAACCCATCACCAGTACCAGCCTCGTCTGGCATCTCAATGAGGAAGCCAACAACTTGTTGATTGAGGTGAATATCAATCATGCCAACACCGCTATGATTGCTGCACACACCAAAGGCTCAGGTTCTGGCTCTAGAGGGTCTGGCGGAAAGGGAAAGGACAAAGAAAAATCAAAGGCTGGAAATAGGAGAAAACAGTGTACGAACTGCAAGAGAATGGGACATGTCAAGGAGACATGTTTCGCGAAAGGAGGTGGACAGGAGAATGATATACCAGACTGGTGGAAGGAGAAACAGGCCACAAGGGAAAAGAAGGGCATGGATAAGACTGCTAATGCCGCCTCCAAGGAGTCCACAAAGGATAAGGATGATAATTATGCCCTCCTCACCATTCTTGCCAGCAACACCTTCTCCAACAAGAATTTTGCACTTGTTGTTACGTCTGGACATGATCATCAGGCTCATTCCGTATCCCCCTCTACTGGCATCATCATTGATTGCAGCACTAGCAGTCACTTCTCTTCTGATAGGTCGAAATTCCTAGATTATGAGGAAATCAACTCCGAACCCATCAAAGCTGCCGACGGTCATGCCTTCAGTGTGATCAGCAAAGAGGATATTTGTGTAACACTCCCTGCTTGTAAGGGTATTCAACCCATCACTGTATGCCTCAAGGGTGTTTACTACACACCCATAATGGCCTTTACCCTTGTCTTTATATCTTGTCTTGATCGTGCAGGTTGTTTGCTCCTGTTTGAGGATGAAATCTGTATTATTCATGATTCTCATCCTAAACAGGCTATTCTAGGCAGTGTTCCCCTCATCTGTGGGTTGTACCACATGCATCCCTCTACCCTCGTCAACCCTCCTAATTCCCATCATGCCAATACTGTCGACTCTCCTATGTCCATAAATGAACTTCACCACCATCTTGGTCACCTCAACTTCCATACTCTTCAGGAGATGATCTCCAAAGGTGTCGTTATGGGCATCTCACTCAACAAGTCATCTACCTCTGACTTGTGTTCCACGTGTGTCCAAGGGAAAGTCCACCGAAAGGCTTTTCCGAAGGAGAGCCAGACTATTTTCATGGTCTATGGCGAGAAGGTTGCCATTGACCTATGAGGTCCAGCGCAGGTTACCTCTCTTGGGGGGAACCATTATTATCAGTTATACCATGACATGTTCACTCACAAGAATCACATTGACTTTCTTAAGAAGAAATTGGAGGCGTTCGAGAGATATCTCAAGTACAAGGCCTGGGTGAAAGTCCAATGAGGTGCCATCATCAAGCGTCTCAGGTTTGATGGAGGGGGGGAATACATTAGCACCAAATTTATAAACTACTTAAAGAAAGCCAGCACAGCTTGTCATCTTACCGTGTATGGCTCCCCTCAATCAAACAGTGCTGCTGAACATGGTAACAGGACCCACATTGAGCAGGCAAGATCAATGATCATCGCCACCAGCCTGCCAAAATTTTTGTGGGCTGAAGCTGTTCATCACAGCGTGTGGCTGGGTGTCCAAACCCTGTCGCGTGCTTTACCAGAGTTTATCACACTGCTTGAGAAGGCTACTGGATTTAAATCTAATCTGAAAGGGGTTCTCGAGTGGGGGATCCTGATCTGGGTGAAGAAGGCCAATGCCAGGAAACTCGACCCACGTGCCATAGAGGGACGCTTCATAGAATATGATGAAGAGGCGAAGGGCTACCATGTATACTGGGCAGCCAAATGGTCAGTTTCAGTTGAACAGGATGTCTACATCGATAAGAATGCTGTTTTAGAGCCAGGGGATGTCGTCTTTGAGGGGGAGGATTTGCCAGATCCAAACCCTAACAACCCCACTGGTCAACCATCACCAAAGAAGAAAGCACCAACTCCACCTCTGGAATCTATTGAAACACCCACCAAAAACCCTCTACCTGAATCCAAAATGCCAGTCCAGCCACTGCCGAGAACCCACCATGGATCCCTTGCTGGTCTTCCCCAATACAACAAGGCCACTTACAGCTATAGAAAGCATTGATCTGCCAAGGATGCCATGTTCATCGAGAGCGCATTGGTGTTGGATGATGAGGAGAGTCTCGCACCAGGGGGAGTCATTGTTGAACTGCCGGAAAGTTCCAATTGGTTCCATGAGGCTGTGCATGACACAATGAGTGCAATCACGGAGGATCAGCCCCACATTGACGAAGCCATCAACAGACCAGAAGCAATTCACTGAAAGGAAGCAATTGAGGCTGAGCTCACCCAAATCAAGAAGTTAGGTACCTGGGACATTGTCGAAGCCCCTCCAGATGCCAACACCATCGACTCTCAATTCATCCTCCACTGCAAGCGGGATGCTCAAGGCAACATCTCTCAGTACAATGCATGTCTTGTAGCCAAAGGTTTCAAGCAGCAATTTGGAGTCGATTACACTGAAACTTTCACTCCGACAGTACATGCTTCTACTCTCTGTGTCCTGCTCTCCATAGCCGAAACACTTGGTGACAAAGTCGTCATCGAGCAAGCTGATGCCAAGAATGCCTTTCTCAACTTTTGGCTCCACGAAGGCAAAGTCATTCACATGGCTCTCCCTTTCTATTACGAAGCATTCTGTTCACTCCCAACCAAGTTTGCAAACAAGCCAAGAAAGACGATCATTCTCCACCTATGATGACCACTTTATGGGACGAAGCAGGGGGCTCATCACTGGTATGAGGAGCTGAGGAGGATTTTATTATTACTGGGATTTAGGGTCTTATTATCAGATGAGGCAGTCTTTATCAAAGTCGAAGGTACAAAGTTCATTATCATCACCACCGCGACAGACGACTTCACTTTTATTGACAATTCCACCAAGTCCACAGCCCTCATCAAGTCACAAATGGGTGAGCATTTTGAGCTTGTTGATCTTGGCCCTGTCAACTGGTTATTGGGGGTCAGCATTGTCAGAGACATCAAGAACCAAACCATCACTCTCGGACAGGAGGCCTACATCGAGCAGATTCTTGCTCATTTCAGATTGGACAGGGCACTGTTACAACAAAGGTTTGATCCTATGTCACAACGGCAAGCCTCACTCTATCTGTCTGTTCTGTCTGTTGTACCCCCTCTGTAAGGTCGGTATACAATGTCTGTGCTTGTCCCTCTTCAAGGTCGATCAAGCATTCTGCTGAGCCAAGTCTTTATCAAGACACTTGATTTGAAATCATTTGGTAAGCAAAGAAGAAGGTGGATTGCCTAGGTCAAAGCTACAGAATACAGGGTTATCCTAGGGTTTATATAGTAAAATGGGTAAGTGTAATGAGTCAAGCATAATGTGTCACAATCAGTAAAGCGGAGTAATCGTGAGAAGAATAATCTAAAAGAGGAATAAGCTAACTGAGCTCTGCAGTGAAGCGCAGTAGAGCTGACTGAGCTCTGCAGTAAATGTGTCATAGGTAATGAGTCGATAGCGATTGGATCAGAGTCATGAGTAAAAGGTATTCAGTCATTGTTCAAAGATAGAAAATTGTAACAGGCACAACCAGCCATCACCCCCATGGAACCTGGCACAGATTTCACACTGGATTCTCTGTTGGTCTCTCCAACCCTCCTAACAGCTGCCAAGAAGACAATGTACAGGGAGATGATAGGATCTCTCATGTACCTTGCCATAATGATGCATCCTGACATCTCATTTGCAGTCTCCACAATCTCCCAGTATCTCGACATACCATGGACAACTCATATCAATGCCATGCGATGCATTTTCTGCTACCTTTTGGGGACAAAGCAACTCAGACTTGTTCTCAGAGGCAAGATCAATAATGTTGTTGGGTTCTCCGATGCCGACTGGGCATCCCATATTCACCGTCATTCTAATTTGGGCTTTGCCTTTTTTGTTAGTCTAGGCGTTGTTTCCTGGAGTGCCAAGAAACAGCCCATCATTACTCTGTCAAGCACTGAATCGGAATATGTTGCCCTCACTCATGCCTCGAAGGACATCATTTGGCTCCACAAGCTCCTGAAGGAACTCTCATTCCTCTACCCCTTATCCTTGCCAACCACTTTTCACTGCAGTTGAATGGCAAACAGCAGTAACATTGCATGTTTGTGGGTTGCTGGCCATCATGCCTGTGTCAACCAAGTGAGTATTGACATTCTTTAGTGCACAGGGTATGGGTGATGACATACCACGTGAAACCACCAACTTCACAGCCATGAATGCTGGTGAGTGCCAACCATCACAAGGTAGTGGTCAACATCGACGATGCCACGGTAGTGGGAGAGCCACGGACAACAGCTGCTGCTATGAAAAACACGCAGCAGAGTCACAAGTGGGCAGTGGTGGTGGTGTGATGGTGACATGGCCAATCGTCGGTGATGTTCTGCAGCCAGCAGCAATCAGGTGAGATGAGAGGGGGGATTAACATAAAAGATGGGTTGGGAGATAGGGTACTCACTGTTGGTTTCCTGCCAAAGAGATCATGAGGGTGGTGGGTTGGGTTGGCCCTAGAATAAGGGGTGTAGATGCTCATGCTCATTGGCTGATGGATGTTGTCCAATCAGCTGGAGCAAGAAGAGAAAGAGGAAAAGATGCTAACCTTCACCAGTTGCCAGTGACCTCCCACTATTGCCTAGACACTGAATGTGAGAGACGGAGCACCTCAGCGCCCACTAGAAAACTCTCGGCAGGTCTCCCAGGTCTCCCACAGGTGCACAAACAGTGTGTGTGGTGAGACGGCCATGATGAGGCAGATGATAGGTGACAGAAATGGACACAGAGGATGGATGGGTGGGTGATGACAGATGAGCAGAGGACGATGGATAGATGGTGAACGGTGTGAAGTGTGTTGCCAGCATGCACTGGAGATCACCGATATATCACACGGTTCATAAGGAGGCTTGAGGTTCGGAACCTCTGGTCCAGGTTCCATTAGTCCCTGAACATGAACCTCTCCATGGAGGTCTGGTCCAGGGATTTGCTGGACCAGACCCTGAACCGCAGGTTAGGTTCAGGTTTGAACCTGGTTCTCGAGGTTCGAGAACCAGACCATGGCCAGTCTAGCAACAACCAGGGTGCAATCAAGCTTTTGAAGGACTCAAAATTCCATGCTCACACCAAACACATCGAGGTTCACTTCCATTTTGTTCTTCAAACCATTGCCCAAGATCACATTGCCATCAAATACTGTCCTACCGATAATATGGTCACCAGCATTTTCACAAAATCCCTCGGACGTGTCAAGTTCCAGAAGTTCCACACGCTCTTGAACGTGGTCTAGCTGCATTCATATCGAGGGGGAGTGTTGAGGTATTCAATATGATACCCGGTTCCGGTATGGTCTCTTATCTATTCCTTATTTCATATTTCTTTGGACTGTTTGGTACGACGTACCATGCATACCATTACTATTGTTTCACTTATGAATGTTCCTCATACACTTAAACCAGTAGTTATGATGACTGACACCTCAGTATGTTCTCTCGTCCTGAGGTGTAAGTCCTACTATACCTTTTACCCACTGTTACTTTACTGACTGTACTCTAGCTTACCATCTTTGTGTCTAGGTACAGTTACTCAATATATTAGTACATTCTCTCATCCTGAGGTCTAACCATCTTTGTGTCTAGTCTCCATTACCACTCCTCATCCTCCGAACCTCTGCCCTCAAGACCTACAATTCCGGAAATTCACAAAGATTTTTGCAAATAACTCTGGGAGTTATACTGGCCGCGGTCTGGTTACGAACCTGGCAAACTCAGTTCAAACTTGGACTGGACCTTAAGTCCAGGTTCAGGTTCAGGCATTATGCTGGACCGGACCTGGATCACAGTCCGAGTTCACAGGTTGGCTGGACCTGGACTCCGGGTTCCGAACCAGGTCCATAGAGGGGGCGGGGCCGAGAGAGGGCTCAAGAACCATACTGGTAAATTTATGTGTACATGTACCAAGATGAGCGTAATGAGGTAACTACATCAAGCAACTAAACAAGGACTTGTCAGTTGTCATGTGCAACTTTGAGCTAAATAAGTCTGCATACCTCGCAGCCTGAAATTTCCGGCCTTTCT
>Ga0307516_10006976_pt1 | contig 13100 bp, 21 predicted proteins | sample 19_EM_MG_FD_203310 | JGI IMG/M metagenome (GOLD analysis project Ga0307516, IMG submission 203310) | Populus trichocarpa ectomycorrhiza microbial communities from riparian zone in the Pacific Northwest, United States - 19_EM | ecosystem: Host-associated > Plants > Roots > Unclassified | place... | reverse complement strand
GAGCATGAAGAGGGTACATGTTTCGTGACCTCTGGGTTTCAAAAAACACTGCCAGAGATAGGTTTACCGCCGCATCGCGTGTGATTTCCACCTTTCCTTGGAAGAGGTGTAAAATTACCTGTGAGAACCAAAACGCCGAAATCACCGCGACCGCCAAAGCCCGTCAACAGACTCAGGTTGCTCGCGTGCCCGGGGCCGCAGGTCCCGGGCACAATGCCAACGAGCATCGCCTAGCAATCTCAGATTATACTACGTGTTGTCCCGGCAAAGTCCTGCCCGGCAAGTTCGCGAGTGGCCAGCTAGTTTCCTTACAAAGTGAGGATCAGCCTGAGTTGTGCTTCGTTATCTGGTAATTTGTGATTTGAAATTGGTGCTTGATAATCGCGACAATTCGTCGACATTGTGGTTGCAGGGCTTTCGTTCGTCCACTCATGTCTACCGTCCACGTTGTCAAATCTCCCGACCATTTCAAGTCTCTCCTCTCCACTGACCTCACCCGAGTGTCTCTGATTAATTTTTGGGCCCCATGGGCCGAACCGTGCGACCGGATGAACACGGTCGTGGTGGAGCTGTCGAAGAAGTATCCTCAAGCACTGGTGCTGCAGGTGCGTTACTGAAGAATTCGAGAACGCCCTCATGCGATGCATTCCTTGGATTTTAGGTAGAAGCCGAGGAACAATCAGACATCGCTGAATCCTTCGAGATCGAGGCCGTCCCCACCTTCCTCATCCTCCAGGTTGGGTACACTGGCCACGCTCTGTCGCCTCTTCTGATCCTTGGACGGTCATCAGGGCCACACACTTCTGGATCGGATAAGTGGCGCGGACGCCAAGAAACTCACGGATTCGATGGAAAAGTTCGCAAAGCCCACGGCATCGGTTAATCCACTCTCATCGACGCAAAAACGTCCGGCAGGTAGGCAGATACACCCAAATTCTGAGGGAAATGCTCAAGTCTTAAAGCGCCTGCCGACGACGCCGAGGAGAAGGAAAAGCTAAATGCTCGTCTGAGGGTGCTCATGGAGCAGGACACGGTCATGCTTTTCATGAAGGGCTCCCCGGATGCTCCTCGGTGCGGCTTCTCAAGGAAGATCGTGAAGCTCCTTCAAGATCAAGGTGTGAAATATTCGACGTTTGACATTCTATCGGACGAAATTGTCCGTTCAGGTATTGCGAACCCTGATCAAATCATGCCCCCACACCTGACGTTCCGCAATAACCAGGCCTAAAAGTCTACAATGACTGGCCAACATTCCCACAGCTTATCGTCAAGGGAGAGTTAGTGGGTGGCCTCGACATCGTCCAGGAGATGGTTGATAATGGGGAGTTCAAGGAGCTTATCGCTAAATAGGCTCATTTGCCACTGTAACTACACGCTCGAGTTTCATAATGCTATCACCGTCTTAGGTATGAGTCCGATTACACCCCCACCCACCCCATCCCACTCTGGAATCTTGGCGCGGCACACAGGGCACCTAGGATTTATGCATAAGCTTCGTAACCGGATCTGACTTTGACACTCAAACCTTGCCTCCGTGCCCTCCGCGTCTCGAGAGAATCGTGCACGGCCAATAGATGCTTCCACCGCGTTGAACAAACATTCCCCACAACACACGTGTCCACTGTAAACATGTGAGCAGTCGCAACGATACTTGATTTCCGCGTTCACCATGGTGTCATCGTGGCATTGGTCACCACGCCAAAACAGATAGGGCAAGTATACGCGGCAAAGGGTTCGATTGTTGGCGACTGTTCCCTGCCATCAAACTGCGTCTGGGGAGGTTCGTCAGGCTGGGACTCTTGCACATCATCCAGCTCTGGTATCGGCGAAACCTCTTCGAGGTCTGGGGAACGAGCTGGCCGTTTGCCTCTGGCCTTCTCCGACAGAGAGTCACGCGAGAGGTCTTCATCCTCATTATCGGAGTTCTCGAGCTCAAGCCTCGGCCGTTTGGACGAGCGGCCAGTCTCTGTGTCAGGTTCTTCCGCAAGGCCCGCAGAGTCTTTCGTACGTTTTTTCGTCTCCTGTCCACCTAGTTCGGGCATTAGTTCCGCAGCGTTGGCTGCGTCGTCACCCCTTTGGTGCAGATCCAAGTCTGGTGGTTCAACACCTCCATCATCAGGATGACCATCAAGGACCTGGGACCCAGACATGAGTGTACAAGGAGGGGAGTAACGGCAGCCCGATCGATCGATTCGATTCCAAGCAAACTGCTATCTGCACGTGTCTACCTACTGGAGAAGGGGAGTTTTTACATGTCCGGGAACACACGATACAGTGTCGGTCAATCAGACTTTTTCGCATCGCCGAAGTCATCCGATGGACCAGGGGTGGGAGGGAAGTGGTTGTAGGAAGGAGTACCTGGCGCGGTGTCGTCGTTGTGGGTTAATGACGTCGAACGAGACAGTAGAGATGGGGTGTAAGGGACCCGCGGGCTATACGGTGGCAGCGTATTGGTGGAGGGAGAAAGTGTTACAGGCGATGGGGGTACGGGCGAAATCGGTCCAAACGAGGATCGGGTGACTGAAGGTGGAGGTCCAAATGACGGTGTGCCGGGGCTATTTGGAAGGTACGGAGAAGGCAAAGGGCTGTTCGAGGTTCCCAAGTACGGGGAGCCGTATGGAGAGTCTTTCTCCACAACCCAACCATTGCCCTGCTGGACGACCCGAGTCGACCCAGACCCTTTGCCTCTGGCCCGTATGTCTCCACCCACCCACTTAGACCTAGTACCGCTGACCTTCGTTGGAGTGGGGGGAACAAGGCCGGAGGACTTGTCGGCCCCTGTAACCACGTCAATGGCTTTCGCACCCACACGGACGGCGTAGGATACACAGACGAAGATCCCCCCTACGACACCGATACACCTGGAGGGGAAAATGGGGTAAGCAAAAAGTTGTGCACCGGGAGAAGGGAGCCACCTGGTGAAGAACTGGCCGAAAGTAGTTGTCCTTTGATGGATTGCGATGTTCAACGGATCGAGCTCAAACTTGAAGAAGATTCCTGGAGTGCCCCGGCCATGGTCGACTTGCCGAGTGTAATGGGTGACACTGTACTGGTTCGTTCGTAGTGGTTGGCTCCGAGGTGCGACGTATGTCGTAGGAACGATGTGAAGAAAGTATTGGTAGGCAATAAAAGCTGACATCAAAGTTAGCATTACGACTGGCGACCGACGTACGGTAGGCTCACGCTCATGAGTAAGCTCGAATGAATTGTCCAACGGTTGGGCGATGTCCGGGAAGTAGGGACCAAAGGAGAATTCTGTGATTACGTGTGACAGATTCATCACTGCAGAGTCGGTCAGCTCTCCCTCCTCGTCCAATAAAAAAGTCGGACTAACACTTGTGGTCAACATGCTGATGGCTAGTGTAGCCATGCCCAAGAGTTGTGACGTGCAAGTTCGCTGGTAGCGGACAGGGTGAGCAAACAGGTGGTTTTCAGCAGGGTTGAAATATTACCTGTGACTTTCTTCACGGTAACGGTCCCAAATATGCGACAGGCACTCCCATCAGGGCGGTAATTGTAGGTCGGCTTGAACGCAGGGGGGTCACGACGGAGGATGGTATCCAAGAGACCACGGGATTTCCGGGACTGGGAAATGGCTTGACGGGCAGAAAGAGCCTGGGTATGCTCTTGCAGGAGGGTCGCTTGGCCGACGTCGAATAGAGTCTGGCGAACCGTGAGTAGGCAGTCCGAGGAATCGATGAAATAGAAGTACCCCATCCCTCCTGAAACCATTGCTGAGATACAGTCGGTCACCAACAGCATCCCTTAAGTCGACACTCAAATCTGTTTGGAAGTTCAACGTTCAACACTTGTGCAGGAGAGGGAAACGTTAAGACTGACATCCGCAAGGCATGTTAACGACCATGTCGACGTTAACCTCCATGGTGGATGAGTTTTCAGCATCAATGCTGAACTCGTAGTCGGGCCAGCCCCAGATGTATTCGCCGATGTCATTGAGGATGAGGATGGCGGCCAGTAGAGAGACGAAGAGGGTGAGGAATCCGCGAGATTCGGTTCTGGCTTTGTATGTTGAGGGTAACTTTGGGAACGCATCGAAACGTGTGAGGTTCTCCGGAACAACAGCCTCGAGCTTTTCGATAACCGTCTCTGGCTCGGACTGGGACGTCATGGCGGCTTGAGGTAGAGGGGGATGAGATTGAAAAAGAAAACAGAAGGAAACGAGTGGACGACGTGGAACTCGGGTCAAGAGAGCGGATGAACTGGGCGGCGGATTGATCACCACGCGGTCTCCTCCCCTACCGCCATGTCGAAGGAAAAACCCGAGTGTCTGCAGAGCCACGCTCTCAACGTGCCCTGGGTTCAGATTCTCAAAGGAAAACGAGTCGTTCTCGCATCTGCAAGCCCAAGGAGAAGGGAAATACTGGCAATCTTTGTACAGACCACACCTCCCCATCGTACCCACACCCCTCTAACTCGCCCGACAGGGATTGGACCCAGAGATAGTCCCCTCAACCTTTGAGGAGAATCTCTCTCTGTCGCAATTTGAAGACCTTCACGAATACCCGGTCGCGACTGCCAACTTCAAGGCAGTAGATGTCTATCGTCGCCTGGTGGTACGGTGCTAAATCATCCCCCTCGAAATCTCTAAAAATCGCCTCTTGGTCAGGAAAAAGATCCAGATGACCCTCCCGATCTGGTTGTCGCAGGTGTGGTGTAAAGCATCTCGAGCGATGACCGAGCGTCTTGACGACTGTTCAAGCTGATACCGTCGTTCTCACCCACCACCCACCCACTCTGTCGTCCACCCCGTACTCAGAATTACCTGGTTTCCGCCCGGACTTGCTAGAGAAGCCGACTTCACGCGATGACAATCTTCGAATGTTGCTTGATTTGAACGGGAGCGGGTGTGAAGTCGTTACTGGGGTTTCCATCGGTGAGGGTAGAACCTTTGGTACCCCATAAACCGCAACTCGTGAGTCACCTTCACCAAGGGCACGTACCCCGCATGATGTTTTTCATAACTTATCTACATTGTCCGACTTCACCGCCTGACGAAACCACTTATACTGATCACTTCCCCGTACTACCCCCTTGCCGCTGCATGGCTTCTGACGCCCTATTTTCAGATTACATGATCCGCGCCTAGTCTACCCCGTGCTCGAGGCACCCGGGTATAAGATCCAGTACGCCCCTCTCCCGTCTTTTACCAGCAATAGTTCTCACCCGAAGGCAGTTCTATGGATGATAGGACTCTTGTCACGTTCAGCGATAACCCTGTCAGTTTGTTGAACGCATACGCGGACAGTGGAGAGGGCATGGACCGGGCCGGCGGCTTTGCTGTACAGGTAGGACAAACGAACAAGGGTGGAGTTCGGCCGGGGACTAAATATTGAGCTAGGGCCTTGGGGGTATGCTTATCCGCAAAATCGAGGGGGATTTCCACAACGTCGTGGGCTTCCCAGCGGCGGCATTTTTTAAGAACCTGGAAATTCTGCTCGAAGAGGAGGTGGACTTCTTGAGTATTTGATATTTGATAGCAATGATAGCAATCACCACCATCATCCTGCGCTTTTTCCACTTCGTACATTCCAATTCGGATGCAGCCACGGGTAGAGATAATTATGCCACCGTCTTTTGCAGCGTTCCATCCCCTCCAGATGGTCATAAACCGAGGAAAGTTATCGCTGCGTCCCCCCACCCTCCGTGTTGACCTCGGCTCGTCCGACCGGGCGATTCACCAAGGCGACCGGGTGCACTAAGCACAGGCACCGCATCTGCTTCTTCGCCGCTTCCGCCAAGTTCTGTCGTAACGTGTTGACAAATAACCCTGAGCCTCGTATGGTCGTGGATCACAAGCGAGACCGGTGGAGGCTTTTTCCTCGTTCTCGTTTCCTTCGTCACCCCCAGATACCCCCCCATGGCTTTCGTCGCTCGCCGTCGCACCAGAGACTCGGTGGACAGCAAAGTCCGTCGGAGGGTGTCCTCCACCCTCTCCCAGCTGTTCTCCAGGGCCAGAAGAGTCTCCGTCGACCCTCTCCGTCCCGTCGCCTCCAATGCGACCTCCCTCCCCCAGTGGCTTGCCAAGTATACCGCGGACCCTGTCACTACCTCACCCACACCCTCCTTTGAAATCCGTCGGCCGAGCGGGCTAGGCCAGCGGTCCAATTCGTTCTGCTCAAACGGCTCCCTGGGGAGCATTCGCCATGCGGTCGTGGTTGGCGTTGGTCACAAGAAACCTGGCCATTACCGACACCCATCTGCCAGCGAACCGAATCTCCTACACCTTTCGGCGGACCAGCAGAACCCACACCCGGTTCCGTGCCAGCTTCCGGGTTCTGCGTTCGAGAGCCAGACCACATTCACATGTGAGACTCGGTCGGGTCCTGCATCGTTGCTATCCATCTCTTCGTACGTCCACACCTATGACATCCCTTCGCAAATATGGAAGAACGTCGCGCAATTCCTACCCCACCGAGATCTCCCATCCCTGGCCCGTGTCTCCAGCGATGTGCTACCACATGCACGGAAGGCCATGTACGAAAATATCGATCTACAATCCTTACTCCCAGACGCGACCCGGTTGTGCATCGAGTCGTTGGGATCTCATCCAGAGTTGGCCTTGCTCGTCAAAACGTTCAAATCCCCCGTCCTTCCTTCATTCGATGACATACAAGGTCCACTACTCTCACTCTCCTTCGCGTTCGCTCTTTGCAACATGAAAAATATCGCCTCGCTCTCCCTGCCACATTTCGACAACAACATCTTCCACTATACCACATTCCGCTTACAAAACTTGAGCTTGAGCTGTGAGACTATGTCTATTCCGGAACAGGCGAATTTCTCCAGCTGGCTCACCACACAACACCATTTAACCTCCCTCTCATTGCCCGCTCTTACCACCGTGTTTTCTCTCTCTCCTTGCGCTTCGGTCCAACACCCATCGGACCCGGACCGTATCGACCTGGGACGGTTCTCCTTCCCTACCCCACCCCCGCGTTCATTGAGCATCCCTAACCTTCGGAAACTTGATGGCCCGATATCACTGGTACAGAGTCTCGTCCCAGGCCGACCGGTCTCGGAGGTCGTTATTCATGTAAACAAGACACTTTACGATGGTCTCAAACCCTCACAATTGCTGGGCACCATTGCAAGGTCCACTGCCCCCGTCGAGAGACTATCGATCCGTCCGAGTCCATCTGTAGCTATTGACGCACGGACGATGGAGAGGTTGTTGATGTCAGCCAGCGCGGAGTTTGGTCCGTCTGTACTTCATTTGGAGATTGGTTGGGCCAAAGACGACGAGGTACGCAGCCCGTTGTCATACTCGTAATATTTTCTTTGCTTTGCTCAATACCCTCGACCGGCAGTTATTGTACCGGCATATGCTGTCCATTATGCCCAGGTTCTCGAACCTACAGACGCTGAACTGTGTCCCGACCTCGGCTTCACCCGTGGTGGTACCTTTCGCCACTGTCAACCAGGATCTTCCGAAAAGTCCTACCACCCCGACTCCCCAATTACTGCCATTCCCCCGGAGAGTCTCTCCAGGGACTACGCCTACACCACAACTTCTCTCTCTGCCATCACCGACTCCGCCTGACTCCAGTGCGTCAGATGCCGCGAGGGCTCGTGAACGCCAGTTCATCAAGTCATGGGCGAAAGTGTGTCCGTCTTTGACCACCGTTACTTTCTTGTGTGGTGCAGAATGGTGTGTGATCAGGAGGAGGAGGGTCAGCGTAAGAGATGTAATCCCGATGGGTGTCGTGGATGGCCCTCCCATGTGCGTTCCGTCATTCGTGAGATGGAGGCACGCTTGATCGTGGTCTCTCTACCTTCTTCACTCCGAGCAAATCCTTATGCGCCAACCGACGAATTGTTCACTCCTTCCCCTTCATCTCGGATTCTTCTTTGGCCTTCAGCTCGGCAGGCCGCGTACTTCGTATTATACTCGGCTCACCACGCCATGTGTGGTTCTTGTTTCTAATTCCTATCATACTTGAGCAACATTTAGTGGAATGCGATTATCTTTTGCAGAGCATTACAGCGACGCTTCGAGAAACCCTTCCAGGAATCTGAACCTGCACCATTGTTCTGGTTCCGATCCTTCCACTGATTAAAGCAAGACCAAACCAACGGTGGAGACCGCCGTAGCCGCCAGAACGACGTAACCTGCTTGATAGGAGCTCTTTAATGTCAAAACTGGGCCAAAGTCAGTTATTGCGTGGAATGTTTGCGATACTCTTTAAACGTACACTTCCCGAGATCCCACCCGAGATGCCTGACGCCGTTGAGAGTGTGGAAGGCAAAAGGCGCGGCTAAGATGACCTTGGCAGAATATTTGACAGCTTCAGGAAGTCCAGAGATGACCTCCAGTACGTGCGCGGAGTCGAAAGTTCCTGGAGCGGCAAGGTATGCCAAGAAGTAGCTGTACATCACTACGGTGGATTAAGGGCAGAGGGTCGAGGTAGAGGCAGTGTACCCACAAACACTAAGGCCGACACCAGCAAATCGATTGGCGATAGATGAGATCCATGTCAATTGGGGCTGGTAGATGGTGAAGTGGGGGGATGAGGGGCGGCGAAGACGCTGCTTGTTCAGGATGGTCTGGGACGAGCTTGGTGGCAGGGACTGAATCTGAACCCCTCTGAAAATGAGAGTTTGTGAGTCTCCGTGCTACCCAACCCGAGTTGTAAACTCCTCACCGTCGGAAGGCGATCGGCCTGAATGTGTTTTGGGCTGCCACAAAACCTACTATCAGGGGCAACTCGCGCAGAGGTGAAGTGGCACTACCCACCCAGACGAGCCTGCAATCCTGAGTTGTTCAACGCGCGAGCGAGTCCGAGAACCCTGGTGTAAGACATGGTTGTTCTGCGGGAAGGGGTTTACGGGTTGCGGGTCATTTCCGTTTCCGGTACTGCCCGGATCCCACGAGTTCGAAAGTGACAGGCGTTTGTATACACGAAAATCTAGCTAACCCCCAGCTTTCCAGTACGCGATGTCCCCGTCGACCACTAATAGAAAATCAGTTGGCAAAGCAAAAAGGAAGAGAAGTGGTTGGACTTATTACTTTCGTACGGTTTCCCTTGCTGTCGCAGTTTCCCGGCGGCCTTAACAGCACTCTCGCTACCGTGCTCTTTCAAATCTTCGTAAGACATGATTTCGCCACAAACGAACTTATTCTCAAAGTCCGAGCTGATCGAAAGTCAGGAGAGGAACGATCTGCAGTAAACTGTAGAAACGTACTGGATAACACCAGCGGCTTGGGGTGCCTTGGTACCTTTACGGATAGTCCACGCTCTCACCTCGTCGGGGCCACAAGTGAAATACCGAATTAACTTCGGAAGGGAGTCAGATCCAGGTTAGGGGGTACAGGGTTGGACGTACATCTAGGCTGCTGTAGCCGGCTTGGGTGATTTTTCCCAGCGCAGACTGTGTGGCGACATTCTTGAGCTCCGTTTCTCGATCCTCGTCAGATAGCTTGAGCAGCCTCTCTTCCAGGGAGACAGAGAACGGAATCAAGGGGTCCCCTGGATTGTTAGCATCTATCCAGGCCTTGATCTTTGGCAACCTGAGCGAAAACGTGAGGCACGGCCAAATCGACGTGAGCGGCACAAACCATTTGTTCTTCTTCCGGATGTAGTCCTTTTCGGTGAGGTTTACAAGGTATGTGACGGACTTTGCGGTGAGGAGTTGGAGGGAATTGACGACATCGATCTGCGTGCGGATCGGGAACCCGGCTTGGGTCGAAAAGTGCGGTCACGGGAAGGCGGAATATGACCTACCTCCTTGTTCGTCCATTCTACTTTTCGGACGTCCTTGTTTTCTTCTGACAGCACTTTAAGTACCTTCTCTGCTGTTGCCTAGGGGGGTGATAAACACGGACGTTCGAAGAGGTGACTCGGTATCCGCCGCTTACGATCTCTTCTTTCCGAGCCTTGTCTGCAAGACTGGAATTCCCCAACGACCTACCAGTTCTTTTGTTGCCCTCTAGGTGTTTTTGAACCCACTCGATATCCTTCAGACGCAATTCGGTCTGGATGATCTCCATGTCACGTATTGGATTTACGTCGCCCTCTACGTGCGTGACTTCGTCATCGTCAAACGCGCGGACGACCTGGAATATTCCGTCTACCGATCTCACGTGTGAAAGGAAAGCGTTGCCCAAACCAGCACCGGTGGAAGCTCCAGACACTAGCCCAGCAATGTCCAGGCATGTGAGGAAAGCAGGGACGCGAGATGCAGGCTTGTATAGGTCACAGAGCCAATCGAAGCGTACGTCTGGGACCGGGATTCGGGCTTCCTACGTGAGCCAGCGTCAATGGGGGGGTGGGAGACGTGTCCGGTAAGGTTACCTCGGGCTCGATTGTAGCAAATGGGTAATTGAAAGCCTTGCCGAGATCTAGTGGGATGTTCAATAACAGTCGAGACGGGGAAGAAGGGTTGGTGTGTGACCCGCAGGTCGTCAGTGGGTGTGGAACGGGCGGAGGTGAAACGGACCTGTGTTGGATAACACGTTGAAGAATGAGGATTTGCCGACATTTGGCAAGCCTGTGATGGGTGTGAGATTCGAGAAGGATGAAAAGGACCAGAACGGACCGACGATTCCAATCTTGAGGTTGTTGGATGGGCGTCCGAGGAGGATTTTCTTCTCCGGACCCGCCGCTTTTTTTGGAGGCATTTTCTTCTTGAGCGACGGGGGAGATGGGTGAAAGTTCCTGGCAAGGGCGGGGCACCGTCGCTGATAATCTCTCAGAAATTTACAGCTCATGGTCATGTGCCGGAGGACCGCGGGTCACGTGATGGCCCGTCCGACCCGCTGTCAATGTCCGCGCCTTCCGTTCCGAGACGGGCCACCGGCCATCAAAATGATAGGACGCCAAGCACATCCAGGGTCCGTTTCGCCGCCCACCTCATCTACTGATAAACCGCGTTTCGCACCCTGATCCAGGTTCTCCATCTCTCTTGTCTTCCCCCATGTCCACCACAACCGTCTCTGAATATCTCCTCGACCGTCTTGCCCAGATCGGCGTCGAGGTCAGCCAAAATCCTTGGATCTGCTCCCACTTACCTCTCAACCACGCCCACAGTCTGTGTTCGGCGTCCCCGGTGATTTCAGCCTCCGTACGTCCCTCTACCCCTTCCCTGACTCGGCCCATCTCACGGTGATCCTGCAGTGTTCGTCGTACGTTCCCGTTCGTCGGCTGTCATTCCAGAGTCTCCCTCACCACCGGTCCGAGTAGGAGAAGGTTACAGATCATAAGGCCCTCGAGTGGGTTGGAGCATGGTCCGTCCCAAACAATCCTGCGCTTCGACCCTTTAATCCTGACACTCTTTGCTTAGCAATGAACTCAATGCCGCATATGCGGCCGACGGGTACTCCCGTGTTAAAGGTGTTCCCGGATGCCTATCGACTACGTTTGTCCAAAAGGTCCTACTCTCTGCTTTCGTTCATCGTCTCACCTACGTTGTATTAGATTCGGCGTTGGCGAGTTGAGCGCGATAAACGGCATCGCTGGCTGTGAGTATGTCCTCTTTGAGTTCTTTATCGGCCCTGAGTGCGGGCGTAGCGTTTGCAGAACGTGTTCCTGTCGTTCACGTCGTCGGAACGCCCCCAACAAATCAAATGAAGGCCAAGCCGTTGTTACATCACACATTGGGGAACGGCCACTTTGAAGCCTACAGCAAGGCCGCCGAACACTTTGTCGTCGCGTCTGCCATCTTGTCGGAACCTTCTACAGCAGGGGCAGAAATAGACAGGGTCCTCGTCGATTGCGTTACCAAGGTAGCTCAACACCACAATGCCTCCACAGTTTGTCTTCATACTCCTCCCGTCTAGTCTCGCCCTGTATACATAACACTTCCGACGGACTTGGTTAGCGCCACCGTTTCTGCGACACCGCTCGAAACACCTCTTGATTTCACAACCTCCGAAAACTACGCGGCCACGGAGGCAGTCGTATTAGGTGAAATCGTGAGGCAAGTCTCTGCGGTCCAGGAACAAGTTGTGGTTATAGTAGATGGGTGTGCCCTTCGCTACGGTGTTACCGGCGAGGTGAAAGCCTTCCTCGAAAAAACAAAGTTCCCAGTTTTTGTTGCGCCCATGGGTAAATCTGCTGTTGACGAATCATACGAACGATTTGGAGGCGTACGTCTTGCCCCAGAGCGCTCCAGAGGTCCTTCTAACACGTTCATGCACAGATATACGCAGGACGGCCCAGTTTACCAGCTGTTAAACAGACCATCGAACAAGCCGCTCTAATCATCTCCATCGGTGCGGTCTACAGCGATATAAATACTGGAGGCTTCAGCCACGACTTGCCTAAAGCCAAGCTCATCGAGGTTGGGTTCACCACATGCAACGAATTCTCCCCTTTGCTTATTTTTGTTCGACAGCTCCATTCTGACCGAACTGAACTGTTCCACGCCGTGTACCCTAGAGTTGGAATGAAGCATCTATTGCCCAAGCTCACGGCTAAACTCCCCACCCCTGCTTCCGCGATGTCAATGACACCATACACGTATCCAATCCCTCAGGAGGAGCACGATGGAATCTCCCAGCCCTGGCTTTGGCCTAGGGTTGGATCTCATTTTGGGCCCGGCGATGTCATTGTGGCGGATACTGGAACGTCGGCGTTTGGAACTGTGGACATTCCTATGAAACCTGACTCCGTCTATATGACCCAAACTTTGTGGGGAAGTATTGGGTATTCCGTTGGTGCTGCCCTCGGCGCGGCTCTGGCAGCGAGACAGTGTCATATGGGCAAGACGTACCTTTTTGTCGGTGATGGTAGTTTGTGAGTACATGGACACAGCTGAATGAGCGACCAGCTGAAGAGACTCCCACAGACAGCTGACCGTCCAGGAGTTGTCTACGATGATGCACTTGGGCTTGAAGCCAATCATCTTCGTGCTCAATAATGGCGGGTACACGATCGAGCGTTTCTTGCACGGGCCAACACGGAGTTTCAATGACATTGTCAACTGGTATGAGCATGCATTGTCCCCAGCATTTTCTCTTTTTTTAATGGGGACTGCAGGAAATGGACCAAGTTGTTGGACGCACTGAGCGACGAGAAGACGGTGTCCCAATCGTACAAGGTGACCACCAAGACTGAATTGGATCGGGTGCTCTCGAAAGC
>Ga0307516_10006975_pt1 | contig 13102 bp, 9 predicted proteins | sample 19_EM_MG_FD_203310 | JGI IMG/M metagenome (GOLD analysis project Ga0307516, IMG submission 203310) | Populus trichocarpa ectomycorrhiza microbial communities from riparian zone in the Pacific Northwest, United States - 19_EM | ecosystem: Host-associated > Plants > Roots > Unclassified | place... | reverse complement strand
TGCTCGCGCAAGGCATGGCCCAGTTCGCTGTGCAGGCGTTGCAGCTCGCCCAACTCACCGCGGCCCTGGGCCCGGATCGAGACGCTGAAATCGCCATCGCGGTAGCTCAGCACCACGCCTTGCAGCGCACGCAGCAGGCGGGCCAGCGGCGCGGTGGCCCACGCGGCCAGCCACAGGTACAGCGGCAGGCAGACGAACAAGGTGAGGCCCAGCGCCGGCCCACTGGCCGGTGCTGGGGCCTGCAGCGGCCAGCCCAGGCTGCGCTGCGCGGCAGACAGCCACACCGGCAGGGGCCAGGCCACGATGGCCGCATGCACCGCCGCCGCCAGCAGCGCGGCCAGCAGCAGCAACAAGGTCAGGCGGGCCTGCAGGCTGCGCACGGCGCGGTGGGTGCTAGGCGGAACCCGGCCCGGCGGAGGGGGCGCCTTCGGCCGGCATGTCCGGGACCAGTGCATAGCGCTCCATGCGCCGGTACAAGGCCTGGCGCGACAAGCCCAGCGCCTGCGCCGCGCGGCTGACCACGCCGCGTGCATCGGCCAGCGCGGCCAGCACCGCCTCGCGGCTGGGCTCGTCCAGGCTGCGTGCTGCGGCGGGTGCCGCCAGCGCCTCCAGGCGCAGGTGCGCGGGCATCACCGGTCCGGCCCCGGCCAGCAAGGCGGCGCGGGCCATCACGTTCTTCAGTTCACGCACATTGCCCGGCCAGGGATACGCCAGCAGCGCCTCGCGGGCACCGTCGCTGAGGCGCGCGCCGCTGCCTTCCAGCAGGTGCACGGCCAGCGCCAGCACGTCGTCGCGGCGTTCCAGCAACGCGGGCACGCGCAGCTCGAACACGTTGAGCCGGTAGTACAGGTCTTCGCGAAAGCTGCCGGCCGCCACCATGGCCTTGAGATCGGCATTGGTGGCGCTGATGATGCGCACCTTGGCATCGCGCGTGCGGCTGGAGCCCAGGCGCTCGAAGCGGCCGCTTTCCAGTACCCGCAGCAGCTTCACCTGGCCGGCCAGCGGCAGGTTGCCGATCTCGTCGAGAAACAGCGTGCCGCCATCGGCCGCCTCGAAGCGGCCTTCGCGCGCGCGGTGGGCCCCCGTGTAGGCCCCGCTTTCCACGCCAAACAGTTCGGCCTCGATCAGCTCGGCCGGCAAGGCGCCGCAGTTCAGCGCCACGAACGGCTTGCCGCGCCGCGCCGAGTTGGCGTGCACGATGGTGGCCACGCGCTCCTTGCCGCTACCGTTGGGGCCGGTCACCAGCACCGGCAGCTCGGTGCGAGCCACCTGCGCGGCCAGTTCCAGCATCGAGAGCATGGCCTCGGATTCGAACACCAGGCCTTGCAGGTCGATGCGCTTCTGCAATGCGTCGCGCCGGGCCCGGCGCTCCTGGCGCGAACGCTTGAGTTCACGCGTGGACTCCGACAGCTCCAGCAGGTTGCCCACCGTGGCCAGCAGCTTGGCATCGTCCCAGGGCTTGGCCAGGTAGTCGGCGGCACCGGCTTTCACCAGCTCAACGGCGCTCTCCAGCCGCGTCCAGGCCGTGAGCAGGATCACCGGCAGGTCGGGGCTGCGTTCGCGGAGGGCGCGGAACAGCGCCGCGCCTTCTTCGCCCGAGGTGGTGTCGGCGCTGAAGTTCATGTCCTGGATCACCAGGTCCACCGGCTCGCGGGCCAGCAGGGCCAGGCCTTCGGCCGGCGTGGCTGCGTACAAGGCACCGATGTCGCGCAGCGACAGCAGCAGTGCCAGCGCCTCACCGACGCCGGGCTTGTCATCGATGATCAGGACCTTGCCGTGCATGGGTGGGGGAGCATATCAAGCAAGGGTCTTCATGCGCGCAAGGCCTCCACCGGCGGCAGCGCGGCGGCACGCCGGGCCGGTGCCAGCACCGCAAGCTGGCCCAGCGCCCACAACGCCAGCGCCCCCACCGGCAAAAAGGCCCAGGGCAGGCGCGGCATCTCGTAGTTCGCCATCAGCAGCACGCTCAGCCCGAACGCACCCAGCATGCCCAGCACGATGCCCGCGCTGGACAGCAGGAAGTTCTCCCACTGGAAGTAGCGCAGGATTTGGCCGCGCGTGGCACCCAGCGCGCGCCGGGTGCCGATCATGCGGGTGCGCTGCTGCACCCAGAAGCTGGCCAGCCCCACGATGCCGAAGGCCGTGACCACCAGCAAGGCCACAATCACGCCGCCCATCAGCCAGGCCATGGCGCGGTCCTGCGCGTAGTAGGTGCTGCGCATTTCTTCGATGGTGCGCGCCGCGGTGACGATGCGCCCGCGGTCCACGCGTTCCACGGCAGCCGTGGCGGCCTTCAGCACCGCATCGCGCTGCGCCGGGTCCACGCGCAGCAGGTAGACGCCGCCGCGGTAGCTGGGCCGCAGGGGCAGCAGCACGGCGTTGAGGGCACTGTCCATGCGCGTGCCGGGGTAAGGGTGCGGCAACTGCCGCACCACGCCGATGACCGTGGACGGGATCACGCCGAACAGGTAGATCACCTGGCCCACCGCCGAGCGCCCGGGGAACAACTGGTCCGCCAGATGGCGGTTGATGATCACCTGGCCGACGCTGGGCTTCTCCTGCTGGATGAAGAAGGATTCGGAGATGTACTCCTCGGCCTTGAAGTCGCGCCCCTCCTGCAGCGCCAGCCCCAGGGTGGCCAGGGTTTGCTCACCGCCGGCGTAATTCGCCACGAGCGTGGCGTCGCCCTGGGTCGACGGGGTGAGCCGCACGCCGCTGTTGTTGCTGCTGGTGCCGTAGACGAGCTGGTTGATGACCGCGGCGCTCTTGACGCCGGGCAGTGCGCGCAAGGCCTGCAGGTCGCGCGCGGTCTGCTCGTCGTTCTGCGCGAAGGTCCCTGCGTCCACGCCGCGCAGCGTGAGGGTCACGAGTTCGGCCTCCGGCAGGCCGGTGTCGTAACCCATGCGGTCAAAGCGCGTGCTGACCAGGTGCAGCGCGTTGCAGATGATCGCGCTGGTGAGTGCGATCTCCAGCACGATCAGGCTGGCCGCGGTCTTGTGGCGGCGCAGGGTGGACAGGATGGGTAACAGGTCCATGAAGGGCCTCCTCATTGCGTTGCCGCTGTGGCGTAGTGGTGGCGTAGCGGTGGCGTAGCGGTGGCGTTGTGATTGCGTGGTGATTGCGACGGTCATTGGCTTTTCAGTTGCCGCGCGGGCGTGACGCGCGCCGCCTGCCAGGCCGGCAGCAGGCCGGCCAGCAGGCTGGCCGCCAGCGCGAGCGCCAGCGTCAGCGCCAGCATGGCGACATCGAGTTGGGCCAGCCGTGCGTAGGTGGCCGGGCCATGGCGCACCAGCCAGAGCCCCGCCCACGCCAGCCCCAGGCCCAGCAACCCACCGGCCAGGCCCAGCAGGCCGGCCTCCACCAGGAACTGCGCGAAGATGGCGCCGCGCGTGGCACCCAGTGCACGGCGCACGCCGATCTCGCCGGCACGGCGCAGGCACTTGGCCAGCAGCAGGCCCACGGTGTTGACCAGGCACACCAGCAGGAAGCCGAAGGCCAGCCCCACCTGCAGCCGCACGTCTTCGGGCAGTACCTTGCGATGCACCAGCAGTTCCATGACATTGCGCAAGCGCACGTTCGCCGGGCGCAGAAAGCGCCCGGCCCGGCGCTGCTGCTCGCTGTACTGCACCAGGTGGTCGCGGAACGCCGCTGCATCGCCCGGCGAGTCCAGCTCCACCCAGTACTGCACCCACGAGCAGGGCACGTTCAGCTCGCGCGGGCTGAGGCCGCGCAGCTCGCCCCAGCAGTTGGAGTTGCCGGAGTTGCCGTACTTGAGCGCCATGGCCGTACTGAAGGGCAGGAACACGTCCTCGGACTCGGCGTACTCACCGCGCGTGAGGTCAAAGTAATGCGGCACCGGCCGCCACTCGCCCAGCACGCCGATCACGCGCATCGTGTCGCCGCGCACCCGCAGTTCGCGGCCCACGCTGTCGATGCCGCCGAACACCTTGTCGTTGAGCGCCTTGGAGATCACCACCACCCGGGCCTGCGCGGCATCGGCCTGCGTGTCCCAGCCGCTGCCATGCAGGAACGGCACGTCGAACATGGCGAAGAAGTCCGCCGAGGCATAGCGCCCCGTCGTGAAGAACGGCTTGAGATCGGGCGACTCGGGCTGCACCGGCACGCGGGTGCCGCTCATCATCACCTGCCGTTTGGCGTGCTTCTCGCGCAGCAAGGCCTCGGCATCAAAGCGCGTGAGCTGGAAGGTGGGCTCGTCGCCCGGCTTGTAGCCGCTGAGGTCGGCGGCGTCGATCTGCACGTCGAACAGGCGCGCGCTCTTGTCCGGGATCGGGTCGCCGGCCAGCACGTGGTAGACCGTGAGCGTGGTCATGCAGGCGCCGATGCCCAGGCCCAGCGCCAGCACCATCAGCAGGCTCAGGGCGCGCGAGGACTTGAAGCTGCGCAGGACCAGGTCCAGGTAGTAGGCAAGCATCAGGAATGTCCTTGGGTAAGGGTTGATTGAGCGGCGCCGGCGGGCGCCACGAGCAGGCGGTTGACGGTTGCCAGTTCCGCCTCGCCCAGGCCGCCGGTGGCCTGCAACAGCAGCCAGGCCAGCACGTAGGCATGGCGGGCTTGCTGGTGCGCGTTCTGCGCCGCGGCCTGTGTTTGGATGGCGAGCAGCAGGTCGGTGTTGCTGCGCGTGCCGAGGGCCTGGCCGGTGCGCGTGGCGGCCAGCGCCCGGTCGGCCGCGGCCACGGCGGCGCGCGTGCTTTGCATCAGCGCCAGGCCGGAGACCACGGCCTCGTGCTGTGCCTGCGTCTCGCGCACCAGGGCACGGCGCACGGCCAGCACGTCCTCGCGCGCGGCATCGCGCTGGTAGGCCGCCTGGCGCACCTGGCTGTCGATCGCGCCGCCGGTGAACAACGGCACCGCCAGGCGCAGCGCCACCTGCGTGATGGAATGGCCACGCTCGCTGTCGGGCACGCCGGCGCCGTCGCGGTGCTGCGTGTCCAGCCCGGCGCTGAGGGTGGGCCAATGGGCGGCGCGCGCCGCCTCGATGCGCTGCTGGCTGGCCTCCAGGGCCAGGGCCTGGGCCTGCAAGGCCGGGTTGGATTGCAGCGCGCGGTCCACCCAGGCCTGCGGCTCTGCGGGTTGCAGCGGCAGCTCCGGCAGATCAGCCGCGAGCGCCTGCAGCGGGCCCGGCATGCGGCCGGTGATCTGGGCCAGCGCCTGGCGTGCGTCGGCCAGCGCCTGCCGCGCCTGCACCGTGGTGCCGCGTGCCAGCGCGTGGTAGGCGCGGCCTTGCTCCACATCGATCTGCGCCGACAAGCCGGCGTCGAAGCGCTGCTGCGCCTGGGCCACCTGGGCCGCGAAGGCGTCTTCGTTGGCCTGGGCGGTGGCCTGCGTGGCCAGCGCCGACAGCACGCCGAAGTAGGCCCGCGCCACCCTGGCGGCCAGGTCCTGCTCGGCCGCCCGCACGCGGGCGTCCTGCGCGATGGTCAGCGTACGCTCGGCGCCCCAGGTGCGCTGGCGGTTCACGTCCACCAGCACCTGCGTGAGGCTGCTGTCCACCTGCCGGCTGGCACCGCCCTGCTGCTGCGCACGGGTGCCGGCGGCACTGAGCTGCCATTGCGGCAGCAACGCCGCGCGCGCCTGCGCGGCGGCTTCGCGCTGTGCGCCGCGCTGGGCGTCGGCGCCAGCCCGCAGCGGGTCGGCGGCCCGGGCTTGCGCCACAACCTCCAGCAGGTCTTCGGCGCCGGCCGCACCCAGGCGGCAGGCCAACGCCACGGCCACGGCCAGCCGCACCCACCAGGCCGTCTTCACTGGGCGGCCACCTGGGCAGGGCGCAGCAGCGCGGGGTCCAGATGCAGGTCGGCGGCCATGTCCACCACCTGGCCGTCGATCACGTGCACGTTGCGCTGCGCGCGTGCGGCGAGCTGCGGGTCGTGCGTGACCATCACGATGGTGGCGCCTTCACGATGCAGTTCTTCGAGCAGGTCCATCACGCTGCGGGCCATCTGGCTGTCCAGGTTGCCGGTGGGCTCGTCCGCCAGCAGCAGCCGCGGCTGGCCGGCCAGCGCGCGCGCAATGGCCACGCGCTGCTGCTGGCCGCCCGACAGCTCGCCCGGGTAATGCCGGGCACGGGCCGACAAGCCCACGCGCGCCAGCGCATCGGCGGCGCGCCGGCGGCGCTCTGCACCGGCCAGGCCGCGGTAGCGCAGCGGCACCTCCACGTTGTCGATCACGTCGAGGTCGTGGATCAGGTTGAAGGCCTGGAAGATGAAGCCGATCTTCTGGTTGCGGATGCGCGAGCGCTGATCGTCGCCCATGCCGCTGACGTCCACACCGTCCAGCTCATACCGGCCGCCGCTGAAGGCCTCCAGCAGGCCGGCGATGGTGAGGAAGGTGGTCTTGCCGGAGCCCGAAGGCCCCGTGACGGCCACGAACTCGCCGGGCCGCACCTGGAGGTTGAAGTCGCGCAGCGCATAGGTTTCGACCATCTCGGTGCGGTAGATCTTGGACAGGGAGTGCATCTTCAGCATGGGGGTTCTTTCTCTCTGGAAAATCAATGGCTGATGGCCACGCGCTCGGCGCCACGAAAGTTCTCGACGCCCGAGATCACGATGCGGTCGCCGGGCTGCAGGCCCTCGAGCACCTCGACCCGGGCCAGGCTTTGCGCCCCCAGCCGGATGACGCGCCGCTCGGCCACGCCGTCGCGCAGCACATAGGCGATGCGGCCGCCGCCTTCGTCCACGAAGCTGCCGCGTGCCACGGTGAGCACGTGGTCGCGCTGGTCCAGCAGCACGCGCACCGACAGGCGCTGGTTCTGGCGCAGTTGTTCGGGCGGGCTGCCGTCAAAGCGCAGCCGCGCCGACACCTCGCCATTCACGACCTCCGGCGAGATGGAGCTGACGCGGCCTTTCCATTGCCCGCCGTTGCCGCTGATCTCGCCCTGCATGCCAGGCTGCAGCTCGCGGGCAAAACTCTCGGCCACCTGCATCTGCACTTCCAGCTGCGACAGGTCGATGACCGTCATCAGCTTGCCGTCCTTGGCCACGCTCATGCGCTCGGCCACGAAGAGCTGGCCCACCTGGCCGTCCACCGGCGAGCGCACATCCAGTTCATCCTGCTGGCGCTGGATGTCCTTCACCTGCAGGGCTTGGCGTTGCCAGGCCTGCTGCTTGGCTTGCAGCTCGAAGCGGATTGCCTCGTCCTTGAGGCCCAGCAGCTGCTGCGCCTGCTTGAGCGCCACCTCGGCCCGCGCCACCGCATCGCGCGCCTGGTCCACCTGCATGCGGGCGGTGGCCCCGGCCTCAAAGGCCTGGGCCTGGCGGGCCAGGTCGTTGAGCGCCGTCTTGTGGGCGATGGTGGCCGTCTCCCACTGGCCTTGCGCCTGCGCGCGCTGCTGCCGGGCATCGGCCTCGGCACGCAGCGATTCGCTCTGCAAGGCGTCGGCATTGGCACGCTCCTGGGCCAGCCGGGCGGCCAGGTCCGGGCTGGCGATGCGGGCCAGCACCTGGCCGCGCTTGACCTGGTCACCGGCCTGCACCCGCAGGCTCAGGCTGCCGGCATTGCCGGCATACAGCGTGGGGCTGACGGCAGCGACCACCTTGCCTTCGCCGGTGACGTCCCGGGTGAGGGGGCCACGTTCGACTTCGGCCACGGTGAGGCGCGCTTGGCTGACTGACTGCTGCAGGGCCAGGCCGCGCGACAAGGCCAGCGCCAGCCAGGTGAGCACGGCCAAGCCGGCAAGGCCGGCCAGCAGCAGCGGCAGTCGCCGCCGCCACAGGGGCTGCCGGGCCACGGGGCGGTCTTGCGCCGAGGTGTCGCGGATGGGGGAGAGGGTGGGCATGGAGGTGACGGACATGATGGCCAGACAGGCGCAAGCGGCATGCCACCGGGGGTGCGGCGCGAGAGGCCTTGAGAATCAAGGACTTGGCGCAGTGGGTGGCGCCGGGGCAGTGTCCGCGGACAGTCGGTCGGACGGTGCCGTGGACAACCGGGGCGGACAGTTCAACCCGCCGTTCGATACCGGCTTGGGTTGACCCCCGCCACCTTGCGCATCAGCCGCCGCAGCGCCGTGGCGTCCGCATAGCCCACCTGCTCGGCCACCCGGTCCAGGGTCAGCCGGCTGGATTCGATCAGCATCCGGGCGCGATTCAGCCGCACGCTTTGCACCAGCGCCACCGTGCTCTTGCCGGTGGCCTGTTGCACATGCCGCGACAGCGTGCGCTGGGACATGGCGAACTCGTTCGCCAAGGCTTCCACGCTGGGTGGGTGCGGCAAGGCGGCTTCGATCCGCTTCACCAGGCGGGCGACCAGTTCGTTGCCGTTGGACAGCATGGTGGGCATCACGAACGGGGCCTGCGCCTGCCGTCCGTCGATCAGCAGCACCCGCCCCACCGCATCGGCCAGGGCCACGCCGAACTGCGTGCGCAGGAGGTGCAGCATCAGGTCCGTCTGCGCAAAGGCAGCGCCTGCCGTGCTCACGGGTCCGTCGGCGCACACCATCCGGTCGGCATCCACGGTGCAGCGCGGCTCCAGCCCGCGCAGCTCGGCCGCCAGCCACCAGGAGGTGGTGACGCGGCGCCCCGGCAGCAGGCCGGCAGCCTGGAGCAGGAACACCGCGGAGCAGGATGCCGCGACCCGGCCACCCCGGGCCGCATGCGCCGCCACGGCCTGGATGGCGCGCTGTGCGTCCTCGCAGGCCAGGCGGGCCGGCATGGCCCGCGGGTCCGCAAGACCCAGCCCCGGCACGATCCAGGTGGCGGCATCGGGACGTGGCCGCTTGGGCAACACGGAGGCCTGCAGATGCAGGCCTCCGCTCAAAGGCACCGGGCTCCCGGAGGCCGACAGCACGCGCCAGGTGGGCCGCGCCAGCTTCAGGCGCGGCGCCAGCACCGATGCGGCCTGCAATACATCCAGCGTCACGGCCACGCTGCTGGCACATATCCCGCACCCGGCACCGGGGTACCGGTGCCACCCGCCAAGCGGGTGCTCAGCCGCCTTGGGGCGGCCCGGCGCCGGCTGAGGCCCCGGACAACACCAGGATCGTGAAATCGGCCATTGGCTGAAAACGCCTTGAACATGTCCAGATCGACACTCGTCATTTATACGCCGGCAGCGTCCAATGAACCAGCCCGACAAGCAGACCTGGAGACCCCGGTGCCCACACGCAGCATGAAAGAGGACGATGCGCTCGAAGACTTCGCCCATCGCGAGCTCACCCTCGACGGCATCACGAAAACCGTGCACGTGGCCGGCTCGGGGCCGGCCGTCATCGTGATGGCCGAGATGCCGGGCATCAGCCCGCACGTGGCGCGCTTCAGCCGCTGGGTGCGCGACGCGGGGCTCAGCGTCTACATGCCCTCGCTCTTTGGCCGCGACGGCGCGGTGCCGGGCGCCGACGAGGGTGCGGCCATCTTCCGGCGCGCCTGCGTCAGCGCCGAGTTCCGCGCCTTGGCGGCCAACGAGTCGAGCCCGGTGACGCAGTGGCTGCGAGCCCTGGCCCGGCTGGCTCACCAGGAGTGCGGCGGCCCCGGCGTGGGCGCCATCGGCATGTGCTTCACCGGCAACTTTGCCCTCTCGATGATGCTGGAGCCCGCGCTGCTGGCGCCGGTGCTGTGCCAGCCGTCGCTGCCGTTCAACGACCCGGGTGGCATCGAGATCTCGCCCGATGAACTCCAGGCCGTGCGCCGGCGGCTTGACCAGGAAGACCTCACGGTGCTGGCGTATCGCTTCGAAGGCGACAAGTTCTGCCGCGCCCAGCGCTTTGCCGCCTATGCCCAGGCGCTGGGGCCGCGCTTCGTGGCGCGGGTGCTGCCGGACACGGCCGCCAACCCGGACGTGCCGCCGTTCTTTGCGCAGCATGTGGCCAGCCCGCACAGCGTGGTGACGGCCCACTTGATTGACGCAGCCGGCGAGCCCACGCTGGCAGCGCGTGACGAGATCCTGGCGTTCTTTGTCGAGCAACTCACTCAAACATCGCGTCGTACCGGCGCTGCATCTCCTGCGGCGTGACCTTCTCGATCTCATGGCCGATGAGCCAGGTGTGGCCGAACGGGTCCCGCAACCGGCACCCACGCTCGCCGTAGAACTGGTCGGCGGGCGGCATCAGCACCGTGGCACCCGCCGCCGCGGCCTGGGCACACATGGCGTCGGCATCGTCCACATGCAGGTGCACCGAGCAGCCGATGTCCTGCCCACCCGCAGGCGCATGGAGGCCATATTCGGGGTAGGGATCCGACAGCATCAGCACCGCCGGGCCCAGCTGCATTTCGGCATGGCCGATGCGGCCGGAAGGTTCGGTCAGCCTGAACTTTTCCACGGCGCCGAAGGCCTGCGCATAAAAGCGCATCGCCTCGGCCGTGTTGCTCACGCGCAGGTAGGCAAAGACCTCGCGGATCGTATTCTGCTTGGATGTCATGAAAGCTCCTGGTGAGTGGCAAACACAGGTTAGCCACCACGCCGATCCACGTATTGGAGATTTTTTCGCTCGGGGCTTCCCAGGCCCGGCGCATCGGCGATGGCCACATGGGTGGGCTGGCGTGCACCGGCGCATAAATTGCGGGCGTCACGCCGGCCAGCCGCTTGAATTCGTGGATCAGGTGCGATTGGTCGAAGTAACCCCCTTCCACCGCCACCTCGGCCCAGTCGATCGGCCCCACGCGCACCAGCCGCGGCAGCAAGGCATTGAACCGCAGCACCCGCGCATAGCGCTTGGGCGTGAGGCCCACGGCCGCATCGAAGCGGCGGATGAACTGTTGCGGCGAGCAGTTGCAGGCGCGCTGCACGGCCTCAATGCGCACGGCCGACGGGTCTTGTGCCAACGCCTGCAGCGCCCAGGCCACCATCGCATCCACCGGCGGGGCCACCCGGAGCCGCAACAGCAGCGCCTCCTCGACCATGCGCAGCTTGCGCGCCACCTGCGGCTCGGCCTGCAGTCGCTCGCGCAGGTCCCGCGCCATCGGGCCCCACAGCTCGTCGAGCAGCACGGTGCGGTTGCGCAGCGCGCCCAAGGCACCGCCCAGCAACGGCGCCGCCCCGCCCGCCTTGAAATGCACCCCGATCACCGACGACGCCCCACCCATACCCCGCACCGAAAAACGGTCATGCGCGCCGCTCACCACGCCACCGCGCAGGTGCTGCGCCTCCACCGCGTCCACGCGCTCGAAGCGCACCACGCTGTCTTGCAGCAGCGGGATCACGATGTCGGCCCGCCCGGTGGGCAGGCTGCGCTCGCGGCTGTGCGGCAAGGCGGGGCGCGACACGAACCAGATCGTGTCCACGCAAGATGCAAGCGGGGCCGCCGGGCGGTGCATGACAAGCATGCGCAAGGCTACACCACCTCCACCACCCACCGATACCCATGCACCTTCAGGCCCGGCCGGCCCCCGGGTTGCCCTGCGTTCCCGAGCTCGCGGCAAGCGGGTAACGTCACCCGCCACACATCGACCGGAGCAAGACGCCATGGCTCTACTACCTTCACCCGGCATCCGAACCCGCGAAGACCTGGCACGTTTCGAGGCCGAGATGCCGCTCGAACAGCGCCTGCCCGAGCGCAGCATCCTGGATGTGTTCACCGCCGGCGCTGCACTCCGGCCGGACCGCAGCGCGCTCATCCACCTGATGACCGGCGCCCCCGACGAGCAGCCCCGCCGCGTAAGCTACCGCGAGCTGCTGGGCCTGGTGCGGCGCGCCGCCAACCTGTTTGCCACCCTGGGAGGGTCTCGCCCAGGCGTGGCCTACATGCTGCCCAGCCTGGTGGAGACCCACGCCACGCTGTGGGGGGCCGAGGCCGCCGGCTACGCGGTACCGATCAACTTCCTGCTGCAGCCGGACGCCATCGCCGGGCTGCTCGAAGCCTCCGGCGCGCGCATCCTGGTGGCCCTGGGCCCGCACCCTGCGCTCGACATCTGGCAGAAGGCCCTGGCCTTGCGCAACCAGGTGCCGGGCCTGACGCTGCTGCGCGTGGCCCCACCGGGCACGCCGCTGGAAGACGGCGTGCTGGACTTCCACACCGCGCTGAAGGCGCAGCCCGACGACCACCTGGTCTTCGGCGAGCCCGGCCGCGACAGCGACGTGGCGGCGTACTTCCACACCGGCGGCACCACCGGCACGCCCAAGCTGGTGTCGCACACGCACCGCAGCCAGTTGGTGGCCGCGCTGGGCGGCGCGGTGCTGGGCGACATGCGCCCCACCGACACGCTGACGGCCACCTTGCCGCTGTTCCACGTGGGCGGCACCATCTTCTGCGGCCTGAGCGCCTTCATGGCCGGCACCAGCCTGCTGGTCATGTCGCCGGGCGGGCTGCGCAACCCTGCCATGGTGCAGGGCTACTGGCGCCTGGTGGCGCACCACGGCGCCACGCTGGTGGGTGCCGTGCCCACGGCGTTGGGCGCGGTGCTGGACGTGCCGCTGGCGGGGGCCGACATCGGCGCCGTGCGCGCCGGCTTTTGCGGTGCCGCGGCGCTGCCGCCGGCGGTGGGCGAACGCTTCCAGCAGGTCACCGGCCGCGGCCTGTTCGAGGTCTACGGCATGACCGAGGCCTCCGGCCTGATCGCCATCGATCCCGTGGCCGGCGCCGGCGGCGTGGGCTCGGTGGGCTGGGCCCTGCCCTACACCCAGGTGGTGGTGCGCCGGCTGCAGGCCGATGGCCGCCTCGGCCCGGAGTGCGCGCCCCACGAGATCGGCGTCATCACCGTGCGCGGCCCCCACGTGTCGCCGGGCTACCGCAACAAAGCGCATGACGCCGGCGTGTTCCTGCACCCCCAGGCCAACGCCTTGCGTCGTCCGCCCCCCGAGGGGGTTGAGTCAATTCGGGAGCGGCCCTTCATTGACTCAGAGGACAGCCTGCTCAACACCGGCGACCTGGGCTACACCGACGCGGAAGGCCGCATCCACATCGCCGGCCGCGTGAAGGACTTGATCATCCGCAGTGCCCACAACATCGACCCGCTGATGATCGAAAACGCCATGGCCACACACCCCGCGGTAGCCCTGGCCGCCGCGGTCGGCATGCCGGACGCCTATGCCGGCGAACTGCCGGTGTGCTACGTGACGCTGCGGCCCGGCGCCAGCGCCACCGAGGACGAGCTGCACGACCACGCGCAGCACAGCATCGCCGAACGGCCGGCGTGGCCCAAGCAGATCCACGTGGTTG
>Ga0307516_10006974_pt1 | contig 13104 bp, 14 predicted proteins | sample 19_EM_MG_FD_203310 | JGI IMG/M metagenome (GOLD analysis project Ga0307516, IMG submission 203310) | Populus trichocarpa ectomycorrhiza microbial communities from riparian zone in the Pacific Northwest, United States - 19_EM | ecosystem: Host-associated > Plants > Roots > Unclassified | place... | reverse complement strand
GAATAAGATCTTCTTTTAGTTGTTCTTGTTTGTCGTGAATGAAATGAGGGAAAACATAAGAGGAGAAAGAAGATTAAGAAAGAAAAATGTAACGTATGAGCGTGGTGGTGTGGGAAAATGGTCTTCGTCAAGAAGAAAGTGAAGGAAAAGACGCGAATCGTGACACTCCCCTGCTGGCTTGATGTCCCCTGCAACCCTGCCAAACTATGGGGGCAGCAGCCAGTCTCATCTGCCATCTCAGATATGACACAAACACTGGAAGATAATGTCTCCCCACCATACTACCATGCCCACACATGAAAGTCTTTTCCAATGCCAGTACACCCAAAGATGTGGATGCCTATGTGCTTGCCTGGCTGTGCATGTGGTAAACATTATTCTTATTCCACTTGTCATTTGCCCCCACTCTATACCACCCTGGCCTATTATGTCTTTGTGCCTCAATTCATCAATGAAGTCCAAGATCCCCTTCCCACATGCTCAACATTGCACATCCCAAACAAACTCTTTTTGGTGATGTCCATGAGCAAATAGTGTTCACTCAGAGCCAGCTGTGGTGAATGTAAGTGAGTGTCCATCACAGAGAAGATGACCACTTGTGCTTGGGTTCAGTCCTAAGTTGTAGTATGAGTGCGGCAGTCTACCTCAATAGTAAATGCATCTGTGGGGGGGTGTAGGAACAGTATGTCAATGTGTGACCGATGACAATCAAGGGTGGCAACAATGCTCGACACTCGTTTCTCAACAGTCGAGAGTCGGTGAACGAATGTCGACAGTCGCCTTCAAGGTTGGCCGACTGTCGACAGTCGCCTTCGAGGTTAGCCGACGGTCGACAGTCGCCTTCAAGGTCGGCCGAAAGTCGACCGTCGCTCCTGAGGGTCGACAGTTGCGACGGATCCTCGTGGGTCGACCGCGATTGTCGATGGTCGTCAATGGGTTGACACGACCATCGGATATTTGAGGCGACGGTCGACGATGGTTTCGGCGATGGTCGTTGTAGGCGACTGTCGCCGAAAAACTTGTGCAAAATTGGCGCGAATCACGCTATTTTGGCGACAATCAATTTATATACAAACGGAACAGCATAGACGTGCGAATGTGGATTCACATCAATGCGTAAACTCTGCGGCCTCGAATGATTCATTGAGCCTCGGAGTGATCCACACGCCCATATGAAGTACACGGCAAAGAAACCGTGTTCGGCATCATATTGGATCGCAACGTAGCCTCGGAGACCTTTGAGAACGGGAAATACGACGGAGGGGAAGTGGAAGAGGCAAGGTTCGCCGCACCCCGAACGCACGAGTTTGAGAATACCCTCATCGTGACGGTTACAGCTGTGCGCGTTTGTCTGAGGGGATGATATTGGGGAGAGATTGTAATTCCGGGTTACACCCACAGAGGGCGCACAGCAATCCGAGCCCAACCCATATAATGGGGATCGGTTCTACGAATATCTGGTACGAAAACCGGTTGAGACCCCCGCTCCACACAACGTCTTGTTTGTGGCCCACGGCGGATGACACTCAGACATGAGATGTGTCAAATGGATGTATTCACGGTGGGAAGAATCATTTCTGAAGTTCACGGACGGTCAAAGTAATACACGAGTACACACCGAGCGCCAACGCCTCTGTGTCGTTGCCGTCGTCGAGGTAGATGGACGAAGCCTCCCTGAAGTGCTTTTTATCCTCAAACCACATTCGCTGTTCGAATCCAAGAATAAGCAAGTCACAGAAGCGCTGGGCAAACTTACGACCGCTCTCGAATCGCCACCCGCGTTCAACCCGTGGCATATAGTGAACAGGCCAAAGGTCCAACAAATGGGGCCCTCCCGAAGTTTGGTCTTGAAGGTGTCGGACCCTGGTCCTTCTCGCACGAAAACAGGAGCCCGATATTGAACCTGATGCAGGGATGTAGATGGGGGCGGCAGTGGCGCGTGGCACGAAAGTAGTTCCGCAGAGTTCCGTGGTCGTTGAAGGTAGTTATTCCACGTGGGTGTGTGTTCCAGACGCGTTAACTAAAGGGAAGAAATCCATCTTGGGAATTAGGTCACCGGGTACAAGTGTGGGAGGGTGGGGAGTAAGACTTACTACCGACAATTATACCATCCAAGGTTGGAGAGGGTGAGGAAGGTCCTGCTGGTTGGGTAACCGGGAGAGAACAAGTGGAACGACGGTGTGCTCCTTGAACGTCATGTGGTGGCGGGTTCGTGGCCGACTCCGGACTTTATGATTATCCGGCCTTTGCCGATTCGCGACGGCAAACCAGAGGCCTGGGCTCACTTTGAGTCAAAGACTGCGCTCGTCGCCTTTCATCTCTCCCCCCACCATTTATCTGTGGCGACACCACCCGCCATGGCAGATCTAGAAGAGGTCGTTGAAAACCCGTACGCGCTCTGGTCATGCTGTGACGCGTCCCGGCTAATTTCTTCGCGTCGGCTAGCCGAGAAGGCGAGGGCGAGGTCTCGAAACCCGATGCTGAGAGAAGCTCGGTTCGCCGAAAAAGTACCAAACGAACGGGGTACGGTATGTCTCAGACACGCCGCTTGGCTAGCTTAGCATCCGATCCCCAGGTCGGTAAAACGCCAGAACTCTGGTGGATCAGTAGTCTCCGTGCAGGATCCGCCGTTGAGGTACAGTTTCCATATCCCACAACCGATCGATTCCCTGTTTCTGATATCCAATCGCAGCCAGGCCCCCGAAGAAGTGCGGGAGGGGGACGAAAGGGGTGGAGGAAACCAAGAAAAAAACGTCGACGGGTAGGTTTTCTCTCGCATCCGACCAGAACGTCACTAATACTCCAAACAGCTGGGCACAGGACCTACCGCCTACCCATGATGACTGTCGGGCTCGGTTTTACGAACACTACCGCAAGGAGGCAGAGGAGTACGATAAGGAGACAATAAAGAAGTACGATGAGGACCTGAACACAACGTTGATCTTCGTGAGTTTTGTGCAAGGTTCTGGCTCACCCATACTGACGAGGGTCACAGGCTGGTCTATTCTCCGCGGTCACCTCCGCATTCATCATCGACCTCAACTCTCAGCTCCAACCGGACCCGAACGACGAAACCGCCGCTCTCCTCCGTGTTCTCATCTACAAGATCGACAATACCACGTTCGGCAACGAGGTTCCAACCCTCCCGCAATGGACAGGCCCTCCGCGCACGGTCGTCCACGTCCAAGCCATCCTCTTCGCGAGTCTCGCCACTTCACTCCTCTCCGCACTCCTTGCGATGCTCGGCAAACAATGGTTGAATCGATACGCGTTGACCGACGTACGAGGGACCGCTATTGAACGCAGCCAGAACCGACAGCGCAAGCTCGATGGCACCATTGCCTGGTACTTCGACCACATTATGGAGTCCTTGCCGTTGATGCTGCAGGCTGCGCTGCTGCTCCTCGGTGGTGCACTCTCCCGCTATCTCTGGGAGATAAGCATCACTGTCGCATCTGTCATCCTCGCTGTCACTTCGTTTGGTCTCATCTTCTACCTTTCTATCATCGTTGCAGGGACAGCTTCAGAGAGTTGCCCATACCAAACCCCCGGTGCCCGTGTCTTGCGTTACGTCATCCCCCACATTCTGCATGCTCTTCGTTCAGCTCCCTCCACCATCTCTGCGTTTGTCTTCACCAAGCTTTTCAGGTTGAGTGACATTTCCGCGGTTTGCGACCTTCCCAACTTCTGGTGGTCGGGCATAGAACAACCCTGGCACACAGTGGAAAACGTCATCGTCAACCTCATATTCACCCTCATAATCGTGCCTCTTATGCTGCCTATAGCAATCGTCATAGATGCCCTCAATCTTGGACACACGATATATCGGTTTTCGGCTGCGCTCGGTAGGATGTTGTACCGCATGTCCAGGGGTACCTCCCCTCAAGCACACATTTTGGACTTGCAATGTATTTCGTGGATGCTCCGGACGTCCTTGGACAAAGAGGTCCACCTGTCAACTTTGAAACACCTCGAGTCACTGACATCAATACCTGCCGATTTCGACCCCACCCTCGTTGGCTATTGTTTCAACGCCTTCGTTGGTTGTGTTAATGTCAACCATTGCAAGGTGGTAGTTACACAAGGGTTGGAGCAGCTTGCGAAGGTGTCTGCCCTGTGCTTTTTCCGCGCCATCTCCTATCTCTCTATCACGGATCCGACCTCAGGTGTGCTCAAGGATATAGGTCAACGCTACACCGAGATTTTCCCAACCGAGGTTGATTTCCGCGGCCACCAATTCTCCCACGCCATGAATGCCATCCGTAGGGTTTTCATCCAAAGCGTGGACCGTGAGAGCTTCACGTGGAATGACTATAAACCACCCAGTGACGAACACATTGTCGTCGCCCAGACTCTCATGCAGCTTGCCCAGTTTGGATACCAAAGAACACGTCAAACGAAGGTTCCTCGCTTGATCCTCCGTTTCGCACTCTATTCCCTCTCCATGGACGTGGATCCCCCGCCTCCAACACCCGTCGTCCGCGACTCCCTCTCCATCATCGCAGTTGATTTGGGCTGCGATGTCTCAAACGTGGGAACTACCGCCTTGGATGAGAGGTGTGTTCACCCCTCGTGAATTGTCACTACCCTGACTTCGGATCAGCGCGCAGGTGGAACAAGTTTCGAACCTGATAACTCAGAGACTCAAGACGTTAACTGAAGCTGAAGATTATCATTTCCTCCAATCCAGGCACAAGGCGATTACCGCGCTCTTCCCATATGCGGTCAGGCAGGAGCAGGATGGGCGACCCGAGCTGTTAGATGCGATCCTACACGCGGCCAGAGCATCGAAGGAGAGGCAGCTCACGTGGAATCGCATCATACCGGCCGCTGTCAAACTGTTCTCTGGGGCAAGTCCCCGTGGTATCATACTTGCATCACCTCACATCCCCTGGTGTCAGTTGACTGATGGAGAAGATGTAGTTCAACGATGGGTAACAGCGGTTTCTGCGGTCCAGTACTCTGATAATCTCGGCGAAAGTGTGGTTGATGTTCTGTTACATATCGCGTCAGTGGAAGGGCTAGCGTCGTCTATCCCCGTTGACGTTTGGTCGTGGTTGACCAAGCGGCCTCCCCTCTCACTCACCTGTTTGGGCCGTTACGTTGGGACTCGCTCCCGTGTCGTCAAGGCAGTACGTGCGCTCAAGGACGTCGAAGTTCTGAAGTCATACTTCCTTCTCGTCTGGTCCGAGTCGGATGACCTCCGGGACCATCGCGGTTTCGACGGGATGTGTGCTTCGATCCGGGAGGACCTCAGCGGAGCCGGGATGAGTAATCACCGGACGGAGCTCATCCAACGGCTGGACCACGTTCTGGGAGAGTTGGACCGGGGACTCGCGCACCTCATGCAACACAATCCAGATCTTGGGAAATATGATTTGTGGAAGATGAAGCGTCGGTACAAGAAACTCAGGGAGTTATTGTTGGAGGCGGAGAAACGTACGTCCTCTCAAATGACTGCGCTTTCCCCGATGCTTACTCATGCGCCCTGCGACATTCATGCGTACTGTTACCCTCCCATGCTCTTGCATGCACGTAGTTTCCCCCAGGGAACACCCGGTTTGAGTTATTCTCCTGCCCGCTCCGTTTATGCAGACCTCGGTGTCCCCCGCTTCGCTATGGATCCCCCCCCATTTTCTCTCCGGACTTTCGCAACTTTTGTGGGATGTGTGTTTCGTCTATCTCTTCAGTATGTAGCTTTGGGTGACGGTTTTTGTAATTACCTCCAGGGTCGATCGTTTTGAGCCGGTGATTTTGCGCCTCATTTTGATTATGTACCCCCTTATAGAACGATTTCCCATTTCCCATTCGTTCTCGCCTCGTTTATTTCTCATCTTATATGTTCCGGGAATTCGCGGTTCTTGTTTTATCAAGATCCTAGAGGTTTGCACTGGGTTCTCCAGTGGACACTGCCGGCAGGGAGAGGAAACACGTGGGGGTGATACCCAACTTCTATTGGAATACACAAAGTGTTGTGACGAGACACCGTTCAACTGCTGACTCAGCTGAGTTCTGAGGCAGACGTTGATGCCTAAAGTCACCTGCCCGGAGCACAGGATCGGGTTTGTCGAAGGGATCCGATCGGATCCGATCATCAGCAAACTCAATCTAGGCAGACGGGTTTTGCCGCCTCGAGAGGGGTCAGGTACATAAGGAGACACCCGTCACTTCCTCTTGTCCCCCAACCCAACCTGCACCTCCATTTGTGAACTTTACTCAACTCAACTCTGTGATTACAACTCCACTATGGATCCCCCTAGTGTGTCCCATTGCTTTTCCTTTGTCGATTCCGCACTGACCTTTCAAAGCTTTCCCATTCTCTGATGATGAACTGAACAAGATTGGTGTCCTTGGTGAAGGTGAGTCTCTTCGTCTACTCTTACAATGGCACGGTTTCTCGCGTCGTTGGCACCAGCTGGTCATTCCAAGAGGGGTGACTCGTTCGTCCTTCTCCTTCTCGCTTGTCCTTCTCGTTGTCTACCCACTGCAAAGTCCAAGTCATACTTACCATATCCCCTACAGGAGTCCCCCAAGTCGCCGTGTGAGTGCTCGAGATGATGAGGAGACGCCCGGACCTGCTCAGTGAGTCCTTTTACTGCCTTCTGCATCTATATCTGATTTACCGCCTTCCGTCCAGAGCCTTCCCTGTTCGCTCTTGAGTGCGCCAGCCTCCAGGGCCTGCAATACAAGGGCCCTGGCTCGCCCCCCTTGCCCAGCTCCTCCACCTCCAGTGACCTCGCCAGTGAGGCAACCATTGTTTCCAAGCATGGTCCCGACGCCTATGAAAGAACATGCTATTATAACAGCATTACTGGGGACGGTGGCTGCCCGGAACTCGTGTACCATTCCAACACTCTCACCACACCATTCCCCAAGCCCATTGGCAGATTCAGCCAAGTACCCGTCAAGTCTGTCCACGGAGTCTTTGGTACCCCTCTGAACAAGGTCTGGGACACTGTTGGTCCCAAGATTCTCAACATCATCAAGGCGCACGGAATCAAGTGGTCTGCTATTGACACGGCAACACACGGTCCGCCCGGAGAGGAGGAGAAGGGCGGTCTCGGCCCCATTGTCATCTGGATTAGAGTCCGACCCGGCTCTACCTCTGCCGACACCGCCCATGATGTCTCTCAGCAGATCCTCGCTCTTCTCCAGAAGCACGGAGTCGAGGGTGTTGTGGTTGAGTGGAGAGAGGCGGTCGTGCAGAGGCTGACACTCCTTTGACCTACCGACAGCCCCCTTTCCAGTATCCTTCACAAAAATTGACTTTGTTCTTAATCATCCGGATTCAACCCGTTGAACCTATTTCAGACCGACCCAATGCTCCGTATGTAGTCTCACGCCATCCAGGTTTCCACGACTTCTCGGTCGCTCCTTGATTTTGTTGGTCCCCGTTTCGGTCCCACCTTGTGGATGTCATCCCCACCTTTGTACCAGGAATATGGGAAATGTTTCGTGTGCCCTAGTGTTCGCCATCCTGCACGGGACGAGGAAGCCCACGGAAAGTACGTGAGCGTTGTTGCTGTAGTTGAGGCAAATAGATAAACTTCCCTGAAATGCCTGTTACCCTTCGAACCACGTTTGTTGTCCGAATCCAAGGACAAGCAAGTCACAGAAATGCCGAGTCCCCCCTCACGAGAGCCCTTGAATAACCATCTGCGTTGAACCCGGGGTACATGGTGAACGAAGACGAAAGTTCAACGAATCGGTCCCTCGCCCGAAGTTTGGTCTTGGCGGCCCGCCCGCCACTGGAGACCTTGGCCTTGAAGCTTTTCGACTTGGAACATTCGACTCAGAGACGGTCGGCGCGCAGTACACGGTATGGGCCCGGGCGGAAAAGGGACTATATCGGAGGTATATTCTGGCCGAGTCCTTATATAAGGTAGGCATCGCTAGCTTGTATGCGAGGCACTTAACCGAAACTACGGGGCCACGGGCCTGGCTACCTTACTATACGGTACTGAGAGTGTGGACGGTGGGTCGGAAAGAGGGTCGACTTCCATTACTACCTAATCTACTTTGTAGGACCGTCGATGAGGATAACCCTCGAGTTCGCCACAACAGCTTTCTATCAAGGCGAACTTCTTCGCTCACGGTCGACTCGAGACAAGGTTAACGATGCATACTTAATTGGCACCAAACGGAATGGTCTCTACGTTACTGCTACTGAACTGAGGTGGGTACGTCGCAACCAGCAGCGCCAAGGCAGCAGGATATGCCTCCAGAGTGCCTGGTTGTGCGTCGTTCTCGAGTACCAACTCCCTCTGCTCGAGAGCTGCTACGTACTCGCGATCAACGGAGCTGTGGTCGAGGACGCATGCGTTCAAAGTCGGTTCAGGAGAACGAGACGGTGCACCGAGGGTCGAAGACGCAGAGCTGGATGGACAGCCTCCATCCCAAAGTTCCGGAAGATCAATATCCGTCGAAGGCGCGGTAGACGTCGAGAACGGAGAAGGTCTGCCCCCTAGAAAGAAGTATAGCTATCAGGGTCGAGGCAGGGACCAAACGAAAGTTCGACTCACCAAAGAGACTACTCTGTTCGGCAAACTCAAAGGTCCCAGGTCGAGGTAGTGTAACCCGTCTACGCTTATGAGGCTTTCCTTCCCTGTCCCCACTCTTCTCCCCCTTCTGGCAGGAATGACCACGCTTGACACCTGGCTTCGGCTTCCTGGGCTCCCAGCAGTGAACGTCATGAAGATGGAAGGCTCTGTCCTCCCGCGTATCGAACGAGCCAGAGCACTTTGGGTGTGGGCAGGTGAGAACCTCGCGACCAATCGATTCCGCGAGGTGCTCTTTCTCGATGCGAGACTCCCACGAGGCTTTGTCGAGGAACCGCTGCAGCCACAAGGTAGGCGCAAGGTTCTCGTTGCCGAGACACCAGAAGCAGAGGCCAGGCGCAGCGAGAGTATTGGCGTGGATGAGGGAGTCGCATTGATAGGGGAGAGTGTCGAGATTTGATAGGTGGCTCTCGCAGTGGCGCTTCCAGTCGTCCAGGCTCGTGGACCAATGGCCTTCGGGGCACAAGAAGCAGAACTCGACGAAAGGAGCGGGGGAACGACGTGAGCGCTGAGACGCAAGGTATGACTTGTGGTAGTTGTAGATGTGCTTCCATTGTGCGTGTGCATGGACGCTGTTTACATATCAACGTCGAGAATCACCATGAAAGAAGACGCATACCTTTTCGGGACCGTGCAATGGCAGTTCTTGAGCTCTAAGCCAGGACGAGCTTCAACCTCGAACTCCGACCGATACAGCTCGATGAGGTCCTTCAGAACTGCCCTCCCAGCCTTGCTCCAAATGGTGGCGACGGTGGATAGCGGCTCCGAGAGATGTTGGCGGACTGGCATCAAATGGCGAATGCGAGAGAAGGCAATGCGGTGGTGGCCTACGTCCTTGGTTTTGGCGGTTTTGGTGGTCCGTTGAGGGTTCTCCTTCTGCTTCTCGCGGTACTGCTTGAGGGCAGCGAGCTCGAGACCCCTGAGGCGACTCAGGATATCTGCTTGTTCCTTCTTGATAGTAGCGGTATCGGAGTCGGGAAGGCTCTCCAATTCGGCAAAAACAGCAGAGTATTGGCCGCTCGTCACCAGCTCGTGCAACTCTCGCGCTGGGAGCGTCTGTGCGAGCTCCAGATTGTGGTTCATCTTGAGGAGACGAAGGAGAGGGGAGAGTTCAAGGAGTATCGCCAGCTTAAACAGCTTGACCATCAGTGCCTGGGTTCCTCGGAGCGTAGTACTTGTCGTAGACGGAGTCGCTTCCGTGCCCAGCGCGTCTCCTACGCTGAGAAGAGGCATACCCCTCATCTATATGAGGATCAACGAACGGAAATCGGGGATGGAGAGTCCAAGATCACTTACCGACCGCACGGAGACCCTCTGCACGGAAGTTGTGGTTACTAAGGGACGGAAAACCAGCTCGAACACCTGCATCGTGAAGACGTGCACAGTACGTGCGAGCAGACCAAATGTGGTCGTCGCCTCGCTCGTAAACAGTTTTCTCGACGAAATCCGAGTGCCAATGGATGCGAACAATGCCTTCCTCAGGCGGCACAATGTCGAAAAGCTCGTCGACGGTCTGAAAGTCCCGGAACACGCCCTTCGCCAGGAGAATGACGACTCGCGAGTGCATAGGGTTGAACAGGAGGGGATGGCGGCCTGATCCCTCGTGTAACGAATGCTCCGGACTGAAGCAAAGCAGTGAGTATGCGTCGATACACCAACACAAGGGGCGTACTTTCTCCAGGGGGTAGAGGTCGTACCTTTCCCATCTTTCTTGACCTCCTTAGCAAACTCGGGGTTGCCTTGTTCGTTGCGCAAGCCGACGAACCACACGTCCTGGTTGTTTTGGCGTAGGTCAGTATGATGGAATGGCGCCCTAGTAGCAGACGAACCTTGTAGCGCAGGCCTCGATCACTCCCTTCGTGAGCAGTCGACTCGATGTACTCGCCAACTCGAGCAGAGGTAAAGACGTTGAGCAAGATGGCGTCCCACAGATCAAGACGGTCTTTTGGGCTGCCGTATCGATGTCAGTCGTACCCCCGCAGCAGTCTGGCGAGATAGACGAGATGAGGTATGGCAGCGTACTTCCTGGCGCGTTTGTAACGCGGCAGCTCCAGCTCCTCCTGGAGGTGTCGTTTATAAACTGGAAATCGCTAAGTTTCCCGTTTGGCTAGAGAGGATAGCACGACAACTCACATTCGTAGTAGATTCTATGATCTTGAGGTCGACCGGCTCCCCTTCTTGGTCCAGACCAGTAGTAGTTGTCTTCCAGTACTGACAGACGGTTCTTAGGCACGCATCGGGGTCGCCATACCTGCCGTCGATGGCCTTGGCAATCGTGAGAATGAATGACTTTGGTGTTTCGTAGTCGTCAAGCCTAGCCCCCCCGCTTTAAGCTGCTGGTACCTGTCGAACATGACGAGCATAAGAAGCTAAGCCTACAGGTGACGATGGATTGACTTACACTCTCCAAAGCCCTACTCCACGCTTGTAGTTTCGTTCGGTCCCGGATGCGAGGGACCTCCGGGCCTGCTTATCGTTGACGATGCGTTGCTCCTCGGGATGCGTTCGCTGTGCACCCTTGCTGAGGAACTCCTTGAGCATTTTGGTGCGTCCCATGGCTGAGAGCTAAGAGCGACGGGTTCGACAGTAAGTAGTGTAGCAATAGGTAAGACAACTAACAGGAGAATAGCCTCTCGGTCCGAAGAGATGTGTCGATGTGGACTTGCACAAATAGCGTCCATCGACTTGGCGGGGATATTGGGAAGTCCATCGAGCCGGCGCTTGTTCGTGGTGGTGAGCTGGACCAAAGTACGGAAGGGGCATCGTCCTAGTTTCGGATGTTGTTGGTGTCCAACCGCGTCATGTTGTGAACGGGGGAGGCTGTACCAGGCGCTGGGGTCAGCTGGGGAAGACGAGACGAGAGGTCGATGAGGAAGTTTGATCCTCAACTTGAATGCCCGGTCAGCTCCGCCAGCGTTCCTCTTCCAGCTTCCACGCGCCCCACTCGAACAGCCCGGCCTCGACCTAGTACTCTCTCGCGGGCTCTCAAATAGGACTTTACTGGATATCTCTCCGGCGCTATAACTCAAAATAAACTCTACCAGACCCGACCTTCCGCGGGTACTCCGCTCGTCACCCTTCGCTTTCCCTTCACCATTCCCGGTCCCCCTCTCCACGAAATGAACCAATGTACGTCGCTGCGACAGGTCTGGAAGACATCACGACTACGCGGGTCGCGCAATTGAACACGGCCCAACGACGTGTACCGGAATGACTATGGGAGATGTACGTCGAACTCCGCCCTTGCCATTACCCTTTCTCAGTCCGGACCTATGCACAGGAGGGTGATTACGTTACTATGCCCGCACCGGGTCCTAACGTTCAATCATAGCCAGAACGCGGAAAGCAGGACAGAGGTGGATGAAGGGACCTTCGCCCTCGATTCTACGAACGCTGTCGTAAGGAGGTCGAGGGGAACGACTGGGTGTTTATGGAGAAACGTGATAAGGATTTGAGCAAAGGATTGAGGTTCAGCGTCGTGCGTATTGTCCTCTGACCTTTGCCGATTGGCTGATTTACCCTCCGCTATTTTGTCCGCATCCACCATCGGGATTAGTTCCCACCTCCAGCCTATCCAGACGACACGTTCCTCCTTCACGAGATTAACGACACCTTCTGCAATGCCCTTACCATCTCGCGGTGGGGTGGCCCTCCACACACGATTATTAAGGTTCAAGCACCCCCTTAGTAACCCTTACTCCTTCACTCCTCTCCGGCCCCCTCGTAACGCTCGGGAAACAACGGTTGAGCCAGCGTACCGTCACCGATATCCGAGGGTCCGCCACTAAGTGCAACTGGACGGAAAGCCAGAACTGGATGGCATTATTGCGTGGTGGTTCGACTATTTCATGGAATCGTCATACCGACCCGCAGACTGTCTGGCTGTGCTCTCTTCTGCAATCTGGACCTTTTGCAAGTAGCTCCCGGAAACGCACCCCAAAGATGTTTCGCTCTCCCTCTGGAGCGAGACTATGGAATAACCTTCGTGTATGGTCGTGCACTCTCATCTCGTTCAGGGTTTTCCACCCCATTAGATGCGCGTGTTCCTATGTCAAATTACCCCCGTACCGAGATAAAATGATGATTTTTTGTGCGCTGGAATAGTTCACTCTTGCTTGGGGCGGTGATTTGGGGCGGTGATTTGAATTCCTCGGAGTTGGTACTCGTGCGAAATTGTATTTCTTTCTCGGTCTGGCCGCAATGTCTCATCGACGATAGCCTGGTACAGAACAGTCTACCTAGTGTAATGATCCCCTTGATACCTGGGATGTCCTGCCCCGTGCTGGAACATTTGATTCTCATCGAACTGAAGGTACAGCTGTAGTTTTCGGCGTGGTGAGAGTCCGCTTCCCTATCCGTTGATCTGTCCAATGGATCTGACCGAGCCCCGGCGGTATTCTGTTCTTTGGTCCACGCCAACGTCAGGAAAAGGTGCGTTGTAATCCATGCGCTTGTGGCGCTTGTGGCGAATATATCCGCATCTATGAGTTCGGGGTAAACATTTCCGCGCATGTGAATTCAGGTCAAACGCATATGAGCGCATGTG
>Ga0307516_10006973_pt1 | contig 13104 bp, 17 predicted proteins | sample 19_EM_MG_FD_203310 | JGI IMG/M metagenome (GOLD analysis project Ga0307516, IMG submission 203310) | Populus trichocarpa ectomycorrhiza microbial communities from riparian zone in the Pacific Northwest, United States - 19_EM | ecosystem: Host-associated > Plants > Roots > Unclassified | place... | reverse complement strand
CACCACCACCGCGCCGGTCGACGTCTCTGAAGACTGGGTCGGGAGCAGGTCCGGAAGAACCCCGTTCGTACGAGTCGTCGAGGGCGACCGCAAAATCTCCACCACCACCACCGCGCCGGTCGACGTCTCTGAAGACTGGGTCGGGAGCAGGTCCGGAAGAACCCCGTTCGTACGAGTCGTCGAGGGCGACCGCAAAATCTCCACCACCACCACCGCGCCGGTCGACGTCCCTGAAGCCTGGGTCGAAAGCAGGTCGGGAAGAGCCGCGTTCGTACGAGCACGACGGGCGGAGTCCTCGGGCTGATACGCGGCCGTCTGCGTCTTATGATATTCGAGAGTATTCGCGACAAGCTCGCCTGCGCCCCCGCTCTCCTTTGTTTCTTGAGGACGCCCCTGCGCTTTCGCAACGGCAAGGGAGGACGGAGTATCGTTCGTAGGAGGCTTTTGGTCGATGGATGATGTTAGAGATCTATGCCGCAGGGCGGACTTTTCTCTCTCTCTCTTCTGCTGAGGTTAGCTCTTCCAGGACATTAATGACTATTCCCGCTCGTACTCTTTCATTCAACTGGGTTGGGATTCAGGACTCATGACGACACGACTATCTTGAACATTCATTTCCACATAGCTGCTAGATCTCATTGACTCTCGAGCATATCATGTTTCTCTGCTTTTGCACAGACTTTTTTAGCTTTGGACACGATATCAATCATTCATCTTGTTGGAAAATTACTTGGGTTGTCGATTGTCCTGGTTCCCAATATAGTGATGTCGAATCTATTTGCTAAAAGCCTGGGAGCATGGCTGGAGGCTGATGTGTGGCAAGCCAGGTATTAATGATTATAGTATATCCAGCTATATATGCATGCACTAGTTCTCAGACCCTCTGAATACCGCCGAACTACCCGAGGACGACCTCAGCACTCCATGTTACATGTGTAGTTGTTGCCCTGGCTTCCGGTGCGCCCGAGGTGACCCCTTTAATGTCGACCCACAAAGCAATACCCGGAGATGTGTCCGCCACCGTCCCCGTATTGGATATATAGTTGGACCATGTCGTTGCACAAATTGTTAAAGAAAAGGGCGATGGGGTCACGTTGTCGAAAACACTGAGGAAGCGACATGTAGCCAAGATTCGTGTGTGGGGGCAAGCATTTGCTTGGAAGTGAGGTTCAGATTGGAGGAGCTTGGAAGCGTGTCTAGAGGGCATTTACCTATTCTCTTCCGCTGACCGTTGTGGGTTTGGTCTAGGTGTGGATGGTCGGGATGGTGGAGGCGTGATCGACGCCCGCCTAAGGATCATCTTACCCCCAGATGCGTGTTGTGGGAGGGAGGAGACAGATGATAGGATGGAGAGGGCAAGAAGGTATACGAGGAGGCTTGGACGCATGTTGGCTTGTGGTGATGATGGTGGACTGAGGCCAGCTCTGTGAGGAAACGGAGATTGCTATCATGGTTCAACTTTTATAGTAATACGAACTTGATTGTTACCGGTAATGCTGTTTTTGATCAGGTTAGGCGTGAGGCGCAAGGTTGATAAAGTTGATATTAATGTAGTACAACCCACAAGGTCGCATGTCGGCAGTGGGCTCGGTGATTGGAGGACGTCGGGTAGAGGCGAGGGTAGACATGGAATCGAGAGGGTACCTAGAACAAACAAAGGTTGTCATGGACAACGAACAATTTCCTTGGCGTCGTCCATGTGGGCGTTGTGATGCATTCCACCCCGTTGCTATTCATATGATGAAACAAATTCGAATTCAACCGTGTCAATCGGACACACCCTGACCGGTGACCGCCAACGGCGGCATAGACGAAGATGGGACTCTCGGAAAGAGCTGAGGATTCTCGCAAAATCGCTCACGTACTAGATGGATCACGGTGACATCGGCACGAATACGACCACCTCATGACACATCCCCAGACGAGAAACCAGGCGTACGGCCAGGTGCATGCATATGGGAAGCGATATTTAAACACTGCCATCACCCACACCACATCAACGACAGTCGTATTCGGAGACCTCTTCGAGGCAAAGGTCTCAAGCTTCAAGTTCCACTGGCACGACTTCCGGGCCTGAAATTTTTTTGCCGATTCCAAGTCGACCTTCCGGTCACCCTCCCACGACACATCAAGTTGCTGACCTTATTCCCGCTCAAAAAGCTGCCCAGTCGTTCTCCTTCTCCTTCTCAGTCGCCGCCGCCGAAGACGGTTAGCACAGTGACAGTCATCCCCACATATTCATATTCATCTGCACGAGACCGTGCCACCACTGTACAGTTTCTCTCTTCTTCCAAACCGTCGTCGTCGAGGGCGACCACGAAATCTCCGCCACCACCACCACCACCCGCGGCTCGACTCCTCTGAAGACTGGGCTAAAACCAGACCTGGAAGAGCCGCGTTCGTAGGAGCACGACAGGCGTCTCCGTCTTGTGGTATTCGGGGGTATTCTCGAAAAGCTCGCCTCGAGGACTCCCCCACGCTTTCGCATCCCCAACTGAGGAAGCCGCAGTATCATTCCTCGGCGCTCTGAGGTAGAGATCGTACGCACGCAAAATGGTTAGGCGGAATTTCTAGGTAGCCACGGCTAACCACTCGAGAACTGTAACAACCCCAGCGAACGATGCGGCCTGCCCGTACCCGTGGGCTTGTAGGTGTAATGAATGAGGGTCCCTATCTTCTTCTGGCTGTTTAAGTATCGACGACGTATCGGTTACTTTCTTCGTTCAACCGAGTGTGAAGGACTCATGACTACACGACTATCATTTCCCCATAGCTGCTAGACCTCATTGGCTGTCGAGCACCTTTTAAATTGCACATTTACCTCGTCGACTATCGATACTAGTCATTCATCGCCCCGACCCTTGTTGGAAACTAGGTTGTCAATTGTCCTGGTTCCCGATGGTGATCATATCGAATAGATTTAAATGGTTCTGGTCAGAAAGCCCGACTGGTTTGAAAGAAGACTGAAACGAAGGATGATCCAGCTCTTAAACATGAATACCGCCGTACTACCTGAGGACGACCAGACTCGGTCCTCCATGTTATATGTTTCGTTGCCCTGGGCCCTGGCTTCCCGGAAGCTGCGCCTTGACTCGGAGGTTGCCCCTTTATAGAGCGAAGCAAGTGACCCAGATATCGCCCCCCCAAAAAACATATGCTTCGGACAGCAAGAAGCAAGATCCATTATACCAAACGCCCCAGGCCATATCTATTCGAAGACAGTCGATAATTTTCATGCAACCAACATTCCTGTATGGGTCCATGCAGTTCCTTGGAAGAGAGGTTCAGATTGGAGCAGCTTGGAAACATGTCCAAAAGGCACTTACCGACGCTCAGTCTCTGACTGTTGTGGGTTTATTCCAGGACTGGGTGTTGGGTTCGGTATGCGTTTTGGTCGCGATCGGGATGGTGTAGGTGTAGGTGTAGGTGTAGGTCGCGGTCGGGATGGTGGAGGCGTGTTGGGGGCCCGCCTTTCGATCATCCTGCCCCCAGACAAATCTTGTGGGAGGGAGGAGGCGGATGATAGAATCGAGAAGGCAAGAAGGTTTACAAGGAGGCTTGGACGCATGTTGGCTTGTTGACTGAGGCCAGCTCTGTAAAGAAACGGGAGATCATCATGGGTTTTTATACTTGAAAGTTGCGCACCGGCCCGGTGGCTCTTGTGTTAGGTTCTGGGACAGCATATCGCTCAGGCTAATACAGATTGTTACCGGTGCGCCGTTTTCGATGTTGCGGTCCTGCGCGACCATATGGGAAGGTCCCACGTTGGCAGTGGTTCGGTGGTTGGCCAAACCTTTCCGCCTAGGTTGGTCACCGTGGCATCAAAGGTTCAGTGCCCGCTTGTTCAAGATAGTCAGATTGGATCCTGATGGATCTTGTGTTTCAACTTTCCTGGTGTAGCGTATCAATCGAATTTAGATTCTGAGCCACAACGAAAAAGCTGAGATAACAACTTATTTGACATTCTGGCCACTACGGAGCCGGGAGTTAGTAGACGAATGAGGGTGCGAGGGGTGATAAAATCCCTTATATTGTCGAAAGACACCGGCAAGGGAGATTTTCATGAGGTCCATATGCACCCTACAGAAGGGGTAGACGCCTGGGTAGTCGAGCCACACGAACGGGCAGGGTCGGTTCAGCCTCCTTCTTGGATTCAACTTGTTTCAATTTATAGCAAGATAAGACGAAGCCGGCAACAAGATGAACGCGCAAATCAACCTAAAAAAAGAGCTGATGGCTGTTCGTTGTAAGGAAGGAAAAGCTTTGAACAACGGGAAGGGATTCCATCAAAACAAAACAAAAAATGCCCACTCGATTCCTGGTCTCATACCAAGACGGTACCCGATTCTATGTGTGATGGATCAAGCTCGTTCGCGACAGGCCACGACGACGGAATCTACAGGAACTTGGTAAGTCGCGAGCGCCGACGTCGACGCCGTGAACACGGGATCAGTTAAGGGTAGGCAAAGGCGCGATGGGTTGAAAACTAACAACAGCTAACAACGCGTCTCTTGTGTCATGACGATGTCTGCCAGTCCCCTTTCATCCTCACCACCCCCCTTCGACCTCTCCTCAGTAGCAGCTAGTACTGCGCCATCATCTCCACCACCTCCAGACACCTCAGAATGTGGTGAATCTGAACACAACATTGTACGTCGTGACGGTATCAGAACGAAGACAAGCTGACAACTGTCAAAACGGTTTTCAGTACGATTCCGAAATATTAGACATCGGTGCGGAGGAAAAAGCGGTGTGTACACCACTATACCCGCCAGAACATTGTCTCTGATCAGTTTATACAGGAGACTGAGAAAAAATATGCTCGACTGCAGTTCGTCTTGGAGAAATCGGCCGTCTATTCCAGTTTTTTGAAGGAAAGAATGGATCAAGACACCGCAAGACTACAGGCCGCTGCCGCTGCAAAGAGCAAGCACAAGGCTTCTGCGAAACGCGGTGCAGAAACTCAGCCCAAGAAGGGACGCAAGCGCGCGCGTGTTGTGGACAGTGACACGAGCGATGGCGAAGCTTGTAGTTCCAAGCGCAAAAAGATGGCAGCCAGTCAAGTACGACCAACGGCTGAGGAACACGCTGAGCCCTCTGCGTTTCAGCAGCCAGCCTCGATTACCGGTGCAAAACTCAAGGACTACCAGCTCGAAGGCTTGCAGTGGATGGTTTCCCTCGACCAAAATGGTATCTCAGGGATACTGGGTGCGTCTCTACTCTGGAAGGAGAAAAGCATAATAACATATTTCCCTACTCTAGCCGACGAAATGGGTCTCGGAAAAGTAAAATATAAAGCTTCTAATTGATTCTTTTACTGAAGTCGCGCATATAGACACTCCAGACAATCGCGTTCAGTGCTTATCTGCGCGAGTGTGGGAACACGAAACCTTTTCTGGTTGTCTGCCCTCTCAGCGTTCTCCACAACTGGATTGACGAGTATCAGAAATTCGCCCCTTCAGTACGTCCGGCGTTTTCTGGGATGTTCATATTCCAACATGTCATCAGATACCCGTATGCATGTACCATGGGACTCCGGCGGAACGCGCTGAGCTCAGGCGCACAGTTCTGGCTCCACCGTCTAGGCCTGAACCGAAGAAGACTCGGAAAGAGAATGTTCGACCTCAAACGAAACGGAAAATCAAACCCTCACCTCCGTCAAAAACTTCTGCTATACGCGGCACACGACGCAGACCACGTGTTGTGAATGTTGCGGCCGAGGATGAGGACACCGAAGGCGCAGAGGAGGACGCAGAACAAGAGGTGGACACAATGGACGATTCCCTGGATGTCGAAGAAGATGAGATGGCGCACTTTCCTATCGTCATTACTACATACGAGATGATCATCAAGGATAGAGCCCACCTAGCCAACTACGAGTGGGGTTATATCGTCGTCGACGAAGGGCATAGGCTAAAGAATCTCAACTGCAAGCTTATCAAGGAGATCAAAAAGTATACCTCCGCCGGTCGGATGCTCTTGACAGGTACACCTCTACATGTACGTCTTCCTCTTCTTTTCGCTTGGCCTGCCATTGCTCATGACAGCCATTCAACAATCATAGAATAACTTATCTGAGTTATGGTCGTTGCTTAACTTCATATTACCCGACATCTTCGATGATGTCGACGCCTTCCAAGATTGGTTAGTTTTTGCTCCATTCACCCACTCCCTTCTCACCCGACACGTCCGAACAGGTTCAATCTCCCCTCAATGTCGGCAAGCATGGGCTCCGAGCGCTCCTCACAAATCATCAGTTCGCTGCACGCCATCCTGAAACCTTTCCTTCTCCGTCGCGTCAAAGCTGACGTAGAGATTGACCTTCCTCCCAAGAAGGAGTATGTCCTTTATGCGCCCCTGACGATGCCCCAGCGCGAAGCCTATAATCGTGTGGTCGCCGGCACACTGCGGGCGTACTTGATCGGTGACCATTCACTCCCTGGACATGAAAAGAAAGACGCGGAGAAGATCAAGAAGGACGCTCTGGAGGAGCCCAGGCAATTGAGGAAGAAGAAGCGGAAGAACTATCTTGTTGATGGTGACGATGAAAAGTACTTCGAAATGGTGGAGAATGGGAAAGTGGACGAGAGAGGAGTGAAACCAGAGGAGCGGAATATTGAGGAGGACGAACTGGCAATCCTGGGAAGAGAACATAAATACAAGTCCAACCGTGCGTCGTATAATAACCCGCGTCAGGAGTTCTTTTTTTTGACTCCCTTTCTAGTCAAACAGGTGAACAATATGAAGCTGCAAAACGTGGTAATGCAGCTGAGGAAAGTGTGTTCACACCCCTTCTTGTTTGATTGGCCCTTGGACCCCGCAACACATCAACGGATACTCAACGATGATATAGTGAACACGAGCGGGAAGATGATGGTGCTAGATCGACTTCTCCGAGAGCTGTTTAAGAAAGGTCATAAAGTCTTGTTGTTCAGCCAGTTTACGACGATGCTGGACATCATCGAAGTAAGGATAACCATTTGTGCGTCCAAACTCGAGCTGATCAAATCTTTCCTCCCCCCCTAGGATTGGGCAATCGAATTGATGGGGTGGAAAATATGCCGTATTGATGGCCAGACGCCACCGCTGGAGCGACGTTCCCAAATGGGAAAGTTCCAATCTGGAGGAAATGCGCCTGGCGCGCCGTTCCTCTTCTTGCTGAGCACACGGGCAGGTGGGCTTGGTATCAACCTGACCGCTGCTGATACCGTGATTTTCTACGACCAAGATTGGGTAGAGATTCTCTTCCGTTATACCTCCTTCACGTACAAATCTGACTCGTCTTTCAGAATCCCCAAATAGATGCCCAAGCACAAGATCGCGCGCATCGGATAGGCCAAACGCGACCTGTGTTGATTTTCAGGCTCGTTAGCGCGCATACAATCGAGACAAAGATAATGCAGCGGGCCGGGGAGAAGCGGCAGCTTGAGGCCCTAGTTATCGCTAAAGGTGTGTGGTGGCCCATACATATCATCCTAGCCTTGGCTCGGACTAACATAACTCCCTAGGCAAGTTTAAAACGCCCGCAGCCGCAGCTGGCCGTAGCAAGCCTGTGACAATGGCAGAAATGGCAGTCTCATTGCTCAAGTTGGAGGGAGAGAAAATCGAGGTTGTGCCCAACACTGCCGCGGGCAAGGCTGGGGTCATCAGCGACGCCGATCTGGAGATGCTACTGGACCGAAGGCCGGAGGTGTTCGCGGACAGAGGCAAGGGGTGGACGTCGAGTGGGAAGACTGCTCCTGGCATAGACGTGGACAAAGCGGGCAAGGCCAAGAAGCCTGCAGCGTTTGCGGTATATGAGGGGCCAGTGCGGGGGGGGAATGATGCGCTTGCACATATGATGGGAGAGGACTCCGATGTGATTGAGTTGATTGAGTGAGACAGCCGATCTGTCAATTTCTCTCATAATTTCTTGCAGTTGGAGGATCTACTTAGAACAATTCCAATAATACCAGACTGTAGTCACATTTTGCAAGTGAAGTGTCCGAGTGGCTCGGATATTCAACATGGCCAAAAGCCATCCCAATGTTTGCACACGAACAGTCAAGCTGGGCGGGCACCGAGCCTACTCAGTATTATCGATTGAGGGGAGAGGGCATCGTCGGTGGTCTGAAATAGGATGTAAGGATCTGTAGCAAGGAACGAGTAGAGGTCAAGCCAATATGAGTACCAGAGAAAGATTATAAAACAAAGGCAATTGAATTCTAAACTGGACGAAAAACTCGAGCACAACAAGAATGAATGTCGTAAAGGTCCACTCTGACTTGATGAAATAAACCACGGAGGGCACGAAAGATTTTGTGGAGATGGAGACATCACACGCTCCTAGCAAGCGCCGTGAGTTGAGCGGCCATGTCCGGGTAATTCTTGAGGAAGTCTATCTGGGATGCCGTCGCCTAACAAGTTTTCACCCATCAAGTTCAGCAACGTTGGAGAATCGCTGAGAGAGCTTCAACACTCACGAATCGGTACGTCAGCGCATTCACCAGCTCCGCCTCGCTCCTCGCAAGCTCTGCCTGTCTGTCAAACATCTCCACCGCCTTCTCGATCTTGCTCTGTTGCAAACTGAGCTGCGCGAGCGTCGCAACTGCAGCTTCGCACTCTGGGTCGATCCGCAACGCCTCGTTGCAACATCTTTCAGCTGCACCAACATCCTGTTTCCATTGGTAAAGAGTCAGGCCCTTGTTCACCAGAGGTAGAACGTTGGGGGGATTTCTATGACCGGTGTGTTGAGAGAGAAACAATGGAAAAAGTAAAGGGCTTTCACATACTTCTCCTTTTCCAGCTCAACAGCCTTCTCGAACTTTTCGACAGCGTCCTCAAAGCGATGCTGGTCTAGCAACAGCTCCCCGCTAGAACAAATTTCGTTGAGAATGTTTGGAAAATACGGCCGAGTTGATGACACGCACTAATAGTTGTGGGGTTCGCTGCGAGAAGGGAAAGCCTTGAGTGTCCGTCTAAAGGTAGCCATGCTGGCCGCGAGATTCCCTGATTTGTACTGCGCAACAGCGAGTTGAATATGCGAAAATACAAATTGGTCGTCCAGCTCCGTAGATTTGGTGTAGTTCTCAGCGGCTTGAGTGAACTCGTTCATGATAAACAAAACTTAAAGGAAGAGGTTAATCCAACGGAGACCAAGGTCGTATTTGTTCGTACCCTGCCCACGATGATAATAAATATCAGGATCGTTAGGATTCTCCTTGATAGCGGCATCGAAACACTCGAAAGCTTTCCCGGGGTTCCCTTGCTCCATATGAACACTTGCTACTTTGACCAGACTCTGTGTGAAAGGAGGCAGAATCTTGATCGACTCTTGGAAGTCCGCCTTTGCCTCGTCGACATCGCCAGTAAGGAACCTAAGACGAGATATTTAGAATCCATTCGGTACCGCTTATAAGGGTTCACGAACCTGAATGTGCCCCTCAGGTTGAGAGCTTCAGCCCTCCCAGCCTCCCATGAGATCCCCTGTTCTATCGACTCGTTCACAAGGGTGACGACGTGCGGGTAGTCAGAGGCAGCGAGGGCTTCGAGAGCGAGTTGCAAGGTTTGGTCGCCGGTTGAAGGCTGTTCTGGGAGGGAGAGGGGTGGACCTGAGCAAGGTGACAGTGAGCCAGATAATCTAAATCACATGGGAGGAATACCGACGGGGTCGGAAAGCAGCGAGGTAGGCAGAGATGAATGTGAACGAAGGTAGGCGCGGTTGTCGGTCGGTGAGTATCTCTGCTGCCTTTTTTGCGGCCAATTTTTGGAGGACGCGTTCGACGGACGCAGCGGTAGCTTGGTTCGTGAATTTGTCCAGTATGGTGGCGGCGGTGTAGTCTGGCGAATGTAAGACACTTGTTGAAGGGATTTTGGGAAATTCATCTACCTCGTAGAGCTTCCTCGTAGCGCTCGAGTGCTTCGAGTGCACCAGCGCGTCGGTTGAGAGCCTTGACATATTTGATGTCAAGTTTCAAGGCCTCGTTGCAGTCCTCAACGACCATTTCATGTTGTGGTGGGGACATGTTCACATAGCCTAGATGGATTGAGCGCAATATGAGAAGGGCGAGGGAGTCGGACGTACATGCCGCCCGGTTACTGTAAAACACAGGTTCAGGTTTCGGGGAGACCTGAATGGCACGGGTATACAGCACGGCTGCCTGGGCAAAACGACGTTCCTTGTAGGATGCATTGCCTTTTTCCTTGAACGCGGCCGCCTTTTGCATCCGGACCTGTGATAACCACCTGCGTTTACTGAGGGCCCAGGAGTTGTGGCGTCATCACGTACCTCTGTCGACATGGCCGCGATTTGCTCGTCCGTAAGCAACTCATCAGCTGTACGACGCGGAGTGAGCTAGACGCTGTTGAAAGTGATGCTGATACGCACACTCTTCGTCCACTCTCGGGGGTACTTTCTCCTCCAAGATAGGCCCATCAGCGTCGTTCACTGTTTTCTTTTTCTTCCCGCCCTTGCTCGACTTCTTCTTCTTTCCAGCCTTCTCGAGGTCCGGCTCACCCCGGGGTCTTGCGGAGGTTGACGCATAGTATGCAACACCTCCGACTGCGACGACGGCGGCAGCGCCAATAAGGATTGCGCGTTTGTGCTCGGAAACAAAACCCTGCGCCCGCTCGAACAGCGTTGTTGTCTCGGTGGAAGCCATTTGGAGGGATGTGAGGTGGGACTGCCAAATTTTGCACTAACAAGGAGTGTGAGAATTACTTGTCATTTTTGGACACCAAACCGCCGAGTGTCTTCTTCCGATGACGTGGTTACTCCGAGTCACGGAAATTCATATAATCGACACAGATGTTAGTACAGTCGACTTGCTCATAATGCATAACATAGTAATGCATAAATCTCATAATGCATTGGATTTTGCATGGAACCGCGTCGGGCCGCAGGGAATTTGTTGCATAATGCATAGGGTCAAGAGGTCATTTATGCATTATTAGGTAGCCATTTTGATAGACGAGTGCATTGATTTGTGATCGGAATGACGATAGAAAAACGGCTGTGGAGGCCGTGGAGCTCTTTCCCTGCAGAATAAATGCATAAATCCATGTAAAAGCTGAAAACCGCCCGGATGAACACGAGCACGCCTCCTTTTCCCTGTTACGATGCCCTTCAGGACCACTCGTAAACCACGCGCTAAGCCAAAACCCTATGTTCGCACACCCAGGAAGCCCGTCAACAAGCATGCACCCAGAAGTTCTGCACGGCCAGTGGACTCGTCAAAACATCGTGATAACCTGACCCTCCATGACTGGCTGTGACCGTCAGTCTTTGTTTACATGGACAAGCATCCATCCATGACCCAGGCAGACGTTGTTGACTATTTCAAGAACCGAGTGGATGGTGGTGCATTAATCTTCAACCAGTCAACCCTCTCCCGAAAGTGTAAGAACCAAGAACAGCTTGAGGAGCAGGCAAAGTTGAATTCCAGTGCACTGTCATACAAATGTCCCCGGATCGTCACTTGTCCTGATGTCGAGCGTGCTCTTGTTCTCTGGGTCAAACACATGGAAGAGAAACATGAAACCATCAATGGTCCCATGCTGAGGGAGAAGAGGAAACTGTTACGATTTTCCTCTTGACTCATATCTATACAGTCATGCGCAGCCTTCCACAGTCATGCGCGGCCTTCCACAGTGGATACTCAGTCAGCTAAACCTTATTCTTACTCATCCACTTGTACCACCTGACCTATGCCTCTTCCTATTGGACTATACGACTCCTGCTTACTCACTACTTATGACTCATTGATACCTATATAAACTGTAGTTACACAGCTGTATTCTTTAAGCTTGACCTAGGCTTATACACCTAGTTTCCTCTCTGACTTTGCTCTCTAACCTCAAGTCTCCGTCTTGAGACCAAGGCTCAGCTTCACTGAAACCCTTGTGATCACTCATATCGAGGACACAATGAATACCAGTTGCAGTCCATATTGGCGTGTGGTATACAGACTCCAGTTGTGGTTTATATCGACGTGTGGAGATACTGATTGATTGATCAACAGAAGAGACTTGCTCAGCTTGCCTTAACAAAAGGTCAAGCTTCACCAATGATTGCTGGACTCATCCAAGTCTAGCAGAACCCGAACGACACCCTGGAACGCTCTACTGGACGATACAAAGGAGACTCTACCCCCCTTCCATTGATGATGTCAACTCTTCCAGTTACCCAGAAAGAGAAGAATGAAAAGACTTCCTATCTACAGAAAAGGAAGTAGAAGAACTTGCCAAATGACTAAAAAACATTGGACCAATCTCTACTCCTCCCAAATGACCCATTGCCCTCCGCATTCCCACACCACCTATCCCCGCAATGATGACCCCCACTGAAAACCCGAAAGAGACCAAGATGAACACCCTGACTCCCTTCAGTGGAGAACAAAAGAAACTCGACAACTTCCTGTTGGAAGTAGAAATGTACCAGATGATGAACGACAGGATCTATGACACAGACCGAAAGAAGATCATATTCGCACTCTCCTTTATGAAGGATGGAGTGGCAGAAATGTGGAAACAGTCATGGTGGAAACAACATACTGCAGAAAACGCCACATTTGGAACCTGGGAAGAGTTTAAGGATACTCTCAAAAAATCCTTTACCCCCGCCGATAAAGAAGGCGATGCAATCACCAAGATGCAGACAGCATCGATGACAGAAAAGACCGCCAATGAATTCATTGAAGAATTCAAGAACTGGCAACTCCAGAGTGGAGTAAATGAAGACAGACCTCTGATCGAGTGGTTCTTAACTGCTCTCCCGACATCTCTACAAGACAAGATCCTTCAGAAGGAAAACCCACCAACCACCCTTGAAGGCTGGTATACCACCACCTCAAACCTTGACAACCAATGGAGAAAGTTTAAAGCTATCTCCGCTCGTCTCAGAGGAGACACAGACATGAAGAAGAAGGGACTCAGACTCCCATGAAATGAATCGCAGTACACTCCACCTGCCTACCATGATCCGAACGCAATGGAAGTCGTCCGGACCACATACAGAATATCTCTCGAAGAAAGAGACAGACACATGAAACAGGGGCTCTGCTTCAGATGCCACCAAGCCGGACACATATCCTGAGAATGTGCCCAGACCAGACCCACAGGGTCTAG
>Ga0307516_10006972_pt1 | contig 13106 bp, 14 predicted proteins | sample 19_EM_MG_FD_203310 | JGI IMG/M metagenome (GOLD analysis project Ga0307516, IMG submission 203310) | Populus trichocarpa ectomycorrhiza microbial communities from riparian zone in the Pacific Northwest, United States - 19_EM | ecosystem: Host-associated > Plants > Roots > Unclassified | place... | reverse complement strand
GAGCGCCGGCAGGAGTGCTGGCCGACCCGCTGGGTGGTCGTCTATCATGTGCCCGGGCTCGGGGGACAGGAGGCCAGATGGCCGGTGGGATATCTATTCATGCGGTCGATGTCGCCAGCGGGCACCCCGCCCAGGGCTTGAGGGTGGAGATCTGGCGGATCGACCCGGAGTCCAGCCGGATCGCCGAGGGCCGCCTCGGCGCAAACGGTCAACTCGATCATCCGGTCACCCATGGCGCCGGCATCGAGGCGGGCGAGTATGAGGTGCTGTTTCACCTTGGCGAGTTCTTCGCCGATGGCAAGGGCGCCACCTTCCTCACCGTGACGCCCTTCCGTTTCAGGATCCGCGAGGTGGACGAGCATTTTCACCTGCCTCTCAAATTCACCCGCTGGGGCTATTCCCTGTTTCGCGGCGCCTGAGGCGTGTCAACTCGTCAGCCGTTTCGACAGGCCCGTAACGCGCTCCATGATCGCCATCAGCGCCACGGTAGCAATGATCAGAACACCCGACAGCGCCGCGATGGTCACATCGAGCTTGCCCTCGAGGTCCTGCCACATCCGGATCGGCAACATGTCGGTCGCCGCGTCGCGCAGGAACAGGGAGACGGGCACGTTGTCGAATGACGACATGAAGGCAATGAAGGCACCCGCAATCACGCCGGGGCGGATCAACGGCAAGACCACCCTTCTAAACGTATAGAAGCGGCTGGCGCCGAGAACGGCGGAGCTCTCCAACAGGGTCGGCTCAAGCTGGGCAAGCGACGCTACCGTGTTGCGGACCACATAGGGCACGCAGACCACGGTATGGCCGATCACCAGGGTCAGGGCCGAAACTGGCAGGCCGATCAGCGAGAACAGCATCAAGGCCGACAGGCCGAAGGCAAGGGCGGGAAGGACCAGCGGCGACATGAACAGCGAGTCGAGCAGGCGTGCGGACAGCTTGGGGGAGCGCGCGATCGCCAGCGCAGCGGTGACGCCGAGAACGATCGACAGGCCGGTCGACCACATCGCCACGACGAAGCTGTTGCGAGCAGCGAAATGCAACTGCCATGCATTCCACAATTCGACATACCAGCGCGCCGAATAGCCCGGTGGCGGAAATTTGAGGGAGTATCCGCTGGTGAACGAGACGATCAGGACGACGAGCGACGGCGCAATAATGACGGCCAGCGCAATCAGTGCGATGATCGTCATCACAACTTCGAAGCTGACCGCCTCCCACGTGCGTTTCCGGCTGCTCATGGCTTAGGCTCCGCCATATCCGCGCGGTAGCTTGCCCAGCATGCCAAAGACGGTGACCACGGCGAGCACCGCTAGAAGAAAGATGATCGAGATCGCCGAGGCAAACGGCCAATTCTGCAGCGTCGAGGCCTGCTGGTAGAGATACATCGGCATGAACAGCATCTGTCCGCCGCCGACCAGCGACTGGGTAATGAAAGCGGTGATGGCGGCGGCATAAGTGAGCGTGCATCCGGCGATCACGCCCGGCAGCGACAGCGGCAGCACGATCTTCCAGAAGGTGCGCCAGCTCCCGGCGCCGAGCGAGCAGGACGCATCCTCGAGGTTCATGTCGATCCGGCCGAGCGCGGCAATGAGCGGCAGCGCCATCAGCGGCATTTGCACCTGCGCGAGCGCAACGACCACCCCCAACTGGGTGTAGAGAAGCCGCAATGGGGTTTCGATGGCGCCGATCGAAAGCAGTGTCGAGTTGACGATTCCCTGGCGCCCGAGGATCACGATCCAGGCAAAGGTGCGCACGACCACGCTGGTCAGGAGTGGCAGCAGGACGATGAGAATGAGGAGCGTCTGCACCCTGGAGCCGACGCGGTGATAGAGCCAGGCGATCGGGAATCCCAGCACCAGGCACAGCGCCGTCACTTCCGCCCCCAACAGCAATGTCGAGCCCAGCACGCTCAGGCTGAAGGGGTCGGTGAGGAAATGAACGTATTGGCCGATGCCCCAGACGACACCGGCCGTATCGTTGTGCAAGGAGAGGATCAACAGCTGTACCAGCGGCGCGACAAAGAACACCAGGAAGAACAAGGCCAGCGGTACGGCAAGCCCGATCCCGTAGGATGTCACGTCACGCGGTGCCGATGCAGCGGCCATCGCCGTCCTCAGATTTTGATTTCGCGGTTGAACCGCTCGATCCAGGCCGAGCGCTGCTCGTTGATCTTCTTCCAATCCTGGAACACGAATTTCTTCTTCAGCTCGGCAGTGTCCCTTGCCAGCACGCGCGCGATCTCGCCACCCATCGGCACCTTCGAGCTGGTAGGAACGATCAGATAGGGAGGATTCATCAGGGTCGTCTGCACCTCCGGCGACAGCGCCGCTTCGATCAGCCTGAAGGCGAGATCCTTGTTCGGCGAATTCTTGACGATGTGGATCGTGGTCTTGAAGGCGATCGCGCCTTCCTTCGGTGCGACGAATTCGACCGGAACGCCGCGCGCCTTGAGGATCTGGATGGCGTTGAAATTTCCGGGCGAAATGTCGATCTGGCCCTGCTGGAACAGTGTCGCAAGGGCGCCGGGATTGGCGGCGACCGCCGCGAGATTGGGTTTCAGTTCTTCCAGCGCCTTGAAGCCCGGATCGATATTGGCCTCCGAGCCGCCGTGCATCCGGGCGATTTCGACCAGCCATCCGGTGCCAAGCGTGGAATTGAGATTGGTGATGCCGACGCGTCCCTTGAATTCCGGCTTCCAGAGGTCGGCCCAGGATGTCGGCGGCGCCTTGATAGATTCCGGGTTATAGGTAAGGCCCACGACCTGAAAGAATGGCGCCGGTCCCATCGGCTCCTGCGCTTCGGCAATCAGGTCCTTGTAGTGGGCGCTCTTGTCGACCGGGAAGGGCTCGACGAGATCCTGACCGATGGCGACGAGGGCAGGGCCGGGATCGTGCAGCATGACATCGATCGGCGGATTGGCGCGCGCTGCATTCACCTTCGCGATCTGGTCGACCGACAGCATCGGATCGAGAACGATCGCCGCGTCGGCGTTCGCCTTACGGAACGCCGGAACGAGCACCGCCTTGTGCGCCTCCTCCCAGCTTCCGGTAAAGGTGGCAAACACCAGGGGGCGGGCCTGCGCATAGCTCAGTCCGGGGAACGCCTTCATGGCGCCGAGTGTCAATGCGGTGGTTAGAAGGCTTCTGCGGTTGATCATGATGCTGTACTTCCGTTCCTAGGTTGATGCCGCGTTTAAACCGATGCTGGAAAGACGTTGGCGAGCGCGGGCGCGAGCGGTGCTACGCGCACCGCGATGCCATTCTCCAGCAGGCGCGTCTCGCCGAAGCGCGCTTGCGATACCTTCACGCCCGAGCCATCCGCGGTTTTTACTTCGTGGACGACGGTGGCGCCGAGCGGGAGCGCCATTCCGACCACGCCGGCAAAACCGGAATCGTCGGTCACGAATTGCAGATGCTCGGGTCGAATACAAACCGTGACGCGGCCGCCTTCCGCAATCGTGCCCGATGCCGGTCGGGCAACGATCTCGGCGCCGGCGTCCAGTCGTACTTTTGCGCTGGTCCGGTCGGCGGAAACAACGGTGCCTGGCATGCGATTCGTCGAACCGACAAACGTGTTCACGAACAGGGTTTGCGGCCGGTCGTAGACGTCGGAAGGCGACCCGAATTGTTCCAGCCGGCCCTGGCTCAGGACGGCGACGCGGTCGGCCATCGACAAGGCCTCTTCCTGATCATGCGTGACAATGAGCGTCGTGATTCCGGAGACGCGCTGCAACCGCTTGACCTCGATCTGCATGTCGAGCCGCAGATTCTTGTCGAGTGCGGCGAAGGGCTCATCGAGCAGCAGGATCGACGGCTCGATCGCCAGCGCGCGCGCCAGCGCCACGCGCTGTTGCTGGCCGCCGGAAAGCTGGCGCGGCAGGCGTTCTCCCATCGACGGGAGCTGGACCAGATCGAGCAGGCGCTGCGCCTCGCGCCGTTGCGTCGCCGAATCGACACCGCGCGCGGCAAGCCCATAGGCGACGTTTTCGGCGATGGTCAGGTGTGGAAACAGTGCATAGTTCTGAAAGACGATGCCGACCGCGCGGCGGTTGGGCGGCAACGAATCGACGATGTCGTCGCCAATAATGATACGCCCTTCGGTTTGCGCGATGAACCCTGCGACGATACGCAGCAGCGTGGTCTTTCCGCAGCCGGACGGGCCGAGCAAGGCGATGATTTCTCCGCCTTTCACGTCGAGGTTGATATTTTCAACCGCCACCGCGCCACCGGGATAATGGTGCGTGATCGCGTCAAGTACAAGCGAGCGGCCGCCCTGCGCTTCAGCCATAAAGTACTCCTCCCAACCTCGAAGAGTAAGCAAGTCTCGTGCCTATGTTATCGTCATTTCCAGGAAGTTCGTGCAGTCTCGCGCCATGATGATTGGCGAAGACCCCTGCGAGTTGACCGCAACTGCGCTTGCCAACGCCTTGGCTGGGCGTGAGATTTCCGCACGTGATGCGCTCGAAGCGCATCTCGCCCGGATCGCCGCGCACGACGGCGAACTTTCGGCGTTCCTGACTGTCGATGCCGAAGGTGCACGCCTTCAGGCCGACGCTTGCGATGCGGCACGCAGGCCGATCGGCCCTCTGCATGGCGTGCCCGTCGCCGTGAAGGATCTGACCAATACGAGGGGATTGCGAACAACCTATGGATCGTCGCTGTTCGAGAACCATATCCCTGACGAGGACGAACTGGTGGTCGCGCGGCTTCGGCAAGCCGGGGCGGTTATCATTGGCAAGACCAACACTCCTGAATTCGGCTTCGGTGCCGTATGCACAAATCGCCTCTGCGGACCGACGCGCAATCCCTTCGATCCTGCGCTCACTTCCGGCGGCTCTTCGGGCGGCTCCGCCGTTGCCGTGGCGACCGCTATGTCGCCGCTGGCGCACGGCACCGACTTCGGCGGTTCGGTGCGCACGCCAGCCAGCTTTTGCGACGTCGTATCGATCCGTCCGACGCCGGGCCGCATTCCGGTTCCCACACGCGCTCTGGGCTGGGACATGCTCGCCACGCACGGTTTTCTCGGCCGCACGGTTGACGATCTCGAACGGGTGCTGTCGGCCTGTGCCGGGCGCGACAGCCGTGATCCCCTGTCTACCGGGAACACATCCGGCGATCCGTCGCGCGTCGGGCGGGTGCGGCTCGCCGTCACACCCGATTTCGGCGTTGCGCCGGTCGCCGGCGCCGTTCGATCCCGGTTCGCTGCCGCCTGCAAAGCGTTGTCCAGGATCGCAGATGTCGAGCAAGCCGCGCCGGATTGCAGCGGCGCCATCGAGGCGTTCAGGACGCTGCGCGCCGCGCATGTCGCCGACAGCTACGGCACGTTGTTGAAAACACGCCGAGCTGAACTGACGCCGACGGTGGTCTGGAATATCGAGGCGGGCGGGCGGCTCACGGCGCAGGATTATCTGTCCGCCGAACGCGGTCGCACGTCCGTCTACCGAAGCTTTTGCGATCTGTTGGCGCGCACCGATTTTCTGGTGGCGCCGGCTGCCTCGGTCTTTCCTTGGGAGAACAGCGCGGGCGAGGTGATGCAGATCGACGGCAAGAACATGGAAACGCCGATCGATTATCTCGCCGTTACCTTCATTGTCTCGCTGGTCGGTTTCCCGGTCCTCACATTGCCGACGCCACGGCGCGCGGACGAAAAGCCGTCCGGCGTCCAGATCGTTGCCGCACCGGGGAGGGAGGCCGAACTGTTTGCGCTGGGCCGACGGATCGAAAAAGAGCTTGGCTCTTCTCATCGTCGACCTCCTCTCCGATCAGACTTCGCGATGTTCGAGACGGGACGCCAAAGGACCGGCGAGGCCGCTGGTCGGTTTGGCGTCGGGTCGGCGGAATGTGCCCGCGGTCGCCTTGCGCAAGCGCAGCGCGAGCAAAGCTTCAGCTTGCTTGACGGCGGCAATGACCTGATCAATCACCGGCACGGGAATCCGTTCTGCGACACGCTTCGCCAGGCCTGACAGCGGCGCGCCGGCGAAGATCAGGACGTCTGCTTCGTCTTCCTCGACAGCGCGCTTTGCCAGCTCGACCAGCAGGTATTCCTTGTCGGTCCCGACCTCGGAGATCTCACGGAAAGGGCCGTCGAGCGTGCGGATGCCGGCACATCGCTCCCACAGGCCATGCGAACGGACACACTCCTCGTACCAGGGTCCAAGCGCCCGCGCGAACGTCACGATGCCGAACCGGCGCCCTGCCATACAGGCCGTGAGCATCGCGGCTTCGGCCATACCCACGACGGGAATATCAAACAGCTCTCTCGCGGCAAAAAGCCCGGGGTCGCCAAATGCCGCAATGATGGCGGCATCGACCTCCGTGTGTCGCTCCGCGAGCATCTCGATCGCGATGGCCCCGCCGATCTGCGCTTCGGTGCGCGTCGATATATACGGCACGCCGCGCGGCGCGGTGAGGGGGACCAGCAACGTTCCGGGCGAGGCGACGGGGCGTCCAACCGTCAGCATCAGTTCGGTGATGTCGGCGCGGGTATTGGGATTGAGCAAAAGGATCTTCATGGTCAGGCGGCCGGCCGGCTGAGACTGGTTTTGCCGAGCACTTGACGCAACGCAACGCCCGTCCGCTGGTCGTGCGCGGAGAGCAGACGACCGGCGGTTTCGCCGTCGCGAGCTTCCAGCGCGGTGAGAATGGCGGCATGTTCCTCGACCGAATTGCTCCAGCGCCGCTCAGCGCCGAGTGCGAGATAGCGCGCGCGTTCGGCCCGCGACAGCAACATCTCGTGGGCTTCCCGCAAAGGCGCATTTCGGGCCGCCCGCACGATTAGCGAATGTATTTCGCCATTGATGGCGAAATAGTCGTCCAGCTTGCGAGCCCGATGGTGCGCTTCCATGCGCTTCTGAAGGGTACGAAGGCGCTGTAATTCGCGCGCGGTTGCGCGTTGCGCCGCCAGTTCGGCGGCCAGTCGCTCGATGCCGGCGAGCGCTTCGAACAGTTCGAGGACGCCGTCCATATCCAGCTCCGCGATGCGAGGACTGCGGTTCGGACGCAGTTCCACCAGCCCTTCGGCGGCCAAGACTTTCATGGCCTCCCGCAACGGGGTCCGCGAAACCCCAAGTGACTCGGAGAGCCTGGTTTCTTGCGTCGAAGACCCGGGCTCGAGTTCTCCCCGGATGATCATGGCCCGCATTCGGTCCGCCGCGCGTTCATGCAGGCCCGTCCGCTTGAGCTTGATCGTCTTCCGCCCGCTATCGACGTCCGTTCGTTTGCGCACGCGTCTCGCCTCTTCATTTGCGCCAATGCTATCTGATCATCTGTCATTGGCCTTGCTTAAAATGCGGTCATATTCCGCTGAAAACAATAGCATATCACACAAAGTGTATGCAGAGTGCAGATTTGCCATTGCGCCGCTGCTGGGAGGCATGGATGATCGAGAAAAGGCGTCGCGGGCGCCATCAACGGAGCATGAAAATGACGAAGTTCTTGCGCGGAGCACTGTTGCTGTTCGCGACGTTGCTGGCAGGCCTGACGCCGGCTGCCGCCGAAACACCGAAGATCAAACTCGGCTTCGCGAAATGCGCGCACTGCCTGCCGATGTCCCTCACTCCCGGTCTTGCCAAGGGCGTCGAGATCGAAGCCACCGGATTCAATTCCGGCAACGATGTTCTGACGGCGCTGGTATCGAAAAGCATCGATGTCGCGCAGGTGACCTATCTTCACTATGTGACCGCACTCGACAAAGGCTTCGACGTCGTCGCGATCTCCGGCCAGATCAATGGCGGCTCCGAGTGCATGTCATCGAAGAAGCTCTCGCTTGAGGGGGACGACTGGATTGCCTTCAAGGCGCTCGTCAGCAAGGCGAAGGCCGACGGACAGCCGCTCAAGATTGCGGCCTCGCGCGGCAACGCGCAGGATATTCACATGCGCGGCGCCTTCCTGAAGCAGGGGATCGATCCCAACAAAGACATTCAATTCGTCAATATCCCGAACCCTGCCGACCACTTCGCAGCATTGCAGCGCGATGAGATCGACATGGTCTGCTCGGTCGAGCCCTTTGCCTCCCAGATCAGGCTCTCCGGCGCCGGTAACCATTTCGTTTTCCCGTATGACCAGGCTGCCGGCAACTTAACCAACCTGATCGTCACCCGTTCGGATGTCATCGCGGGCCAGCGCCCGGGCGTCCAGGGAGTTGTGGGCGCCGTTGTCGAACTCAACGACAAGCTGGCTGCCGACAAGGCGCCCTGGATCGACGTCATCAACAAGCGGACCGGGCTCGACAAGACCGTTGCTGCCGAGGCGCTCAAGAACGCAACGCCTGATGCCGCGATGCACCGTCCGCAAACCCTCGCCATTGCGGCCATGATGCGCGAGCTCAAATACATCACCAAGGATGTGTCGGCCGAGGCCGAGAAGAACATGGACTATTCATTCCTGGAGCAGGCTACCGGGAAGAAGAAAAATGACCTCGGCTATTGAGATTTCTCCCGTCAAGCCGGCGATGCGCGCATCCCGGGCGCTCCAGGGGCTGGAACGGCTCACTGTCCCGGTGCTCTTGATTGCGGGCTGGGAAACCTTCGCGCGATCCGGATATTTGCCGCCGGCGCTACTGCCGGCGCCGAGTGCGGTATTGCATGCACTGGGCGACTGGGTCTTCGGCTTCGACGAGGCGACCCAGACCTATTCCGGACATTGGGCGCGCGACGCCTTTGCCAGCGCGCTGCGCGTTTTCGGCGGCTTCGCCCTGGCAAGCGTATTGGCGGTTCTGGCGGGGGTTGCGATCGGCTGGTCGCGCCTGTTTGAAAAGACGCTCGAGCCGACGCTGCAGATGCTGCGGCCGATTCCACCGGTATCCTGGATTCCGCTCGCGATTATCTGGTTTGGCATCGCCGACAAGCCGGCGATTTTCCTGGTCTTCCTCGGCGCCTTCTTTCCGGTCCTGATGAATACCATTCATGGCGTGAAGACCGTCGACCATAATCTCGTTCGTGCTGGCGCCATGATGGGGGCCAGCGAGCGGCAGTTGTTGACGAATATCGTTTTTCCGGCGGCGTTGCCATCGATCTTCGCAGGTCTGCGTATCGCAATCGGATCGGCATGGATGTTGACCGTCACCGCCGAGATGGTCGCTGTCAAAAGCGGCCTTGGCTACGTCCTCTGGGATTCCTACTACTTCCTTCGTTACGATATCGTCCTTGCCGCCATGATCTCGATCGGACTGCTCGGATATCTGTCCGATCTCGGCATCAAGGCACTGATGGGGCGTTTGCTGCATTGGCAACGGACCACGACCGTGCAGGGGAGGGCCGGCTGATGGCCGCCATTGAACTTCGCAACATCGTCAAGGTATTTGCCGATCCCAAACGAGGTCGCGAACTGCTGACGCTGGACAACATCGATCTGGATATCGACGCGAACGATTTCGTTTGCCTGCTTGGTCCTTCGGGTTGCGGCAAGTCGACCTTGCTCAACATTATCGCCGGTTTCGAACATTCAACATCCGGACAGGCGCTGGTCGACGGCAGGATCGTCGAGCGACCCGGCTCGGATCGCGGCGTGGTTTTCCAGCAGCCGACGCTGATGCCCTGGCTGACCACGATCGACAATGTCGCGTTCCACCTGAAGCTGAAAGGCGTGGGCAAGCAGGAGCGGCACCAAAGGGCGATGGAGTTCATCGATCTCGTGGGGTTGAGGGGATTCGAAAGCCATCATCCCTCCGAATTGTCGGGTGGCATGAACCAGCGGGTCGGCATCGCGCGCGCGCTGTTGATGAACCCGCGCGTTATTCTAATGGACGAGCCGTTCGCGGCGCTCGACGCCCAGACCAAGCTCGAAATGCAGGAAGAACTGGTCGCGATCTGGCAAAAGCACCGCTGCACCATCGTGTTCGTCACGCACAGCGTCGATGAGGCGCTGGTGCTCGGCAACAAGATCGTCGTCATGACCCGCCGGCCGGGCCGTATCCGCGAATCCGTCACTTTCGATATGCCGCGCCCGCGCGACATCACGAGCCCCGAGTTCAACGATGCCAAGCGCCGTGTCCTCGCACTCATCCGCGAGGAATCGACGCGCGGCGCGCTGGCGTCCTAGCCGTGCGTGAATGGACCTTGATAAACCAGGGCGGTAGCGCAGAATGAACGACATGCGAAAGCGCCTCGGCATGCTGACGCCTTCGTCCAATTCCGTCCTTGAGCCGGTGACCTACGCGATGCTCGGCGGCACCCCGGGGATCAGCGCGCATTTCCAGCGCTTTCGCGTGACCGAGATCGCACTCGATGCAAATGCACTCCATCAATTCGATCCTTCATTGATGTTGCCAGCTGCGGACTTGCTGGCTGACGCCAAGGTCGACGCTATGGCCTGGAACGGCACCTCGGCAAGCTGGCTTGGGATCGAGCGCGACAAGAGCCTTTGCGAGGCGATCACTGCGCGGACCGGCAAGCCGGCCACGACGTCAACGCTTGCCTGCATCGATGCGCTGCAAGCACGTGGTGCGAAACGCGTCGGCCTGGTGACGCCCTACACGGACGATGTTCAGACCCGGATCGGCAAGGTCTGGGCGGAAGCCGGCGTTCCCTGTCATGCCGAGCGGCATCTGGGGCTGCGCGACAATTTCTCGTTCGGGCTGGTTACGTCGGCCGAGATCGCCGACATGATCCGGGCTGTGGTCAAGGACGGGTGCGACGCCGTCGTGGTTCTCTGCACGAACATGGAGGGCGCGGCCGTCGCAGTTATGCTGGAGCGCGAACTGAATGTCTTGATTCTCGATTCCGTCGCGGTCACGCTGTGGCGAACGATGTCGCTTGCCGGTGCGGATCCGAGATCGTTGTCGGATTGGGGACGGGTCTTTCAGGTCGCGCCTGTTTAAATCTGCTTGTTCTAATCTATTGGGAGGCATTTGACATGGCACAGTTTGATCTCGCCATTCGAGGCGGCACGATAGCCACTGCGAGCGACGAATTCCGGGCCGATATCGGAATTCGCGACGGCCGTATCGTCGGCATCGCAGACAGTATCGAGGGAGCGGCGCACGAGATCGATGCAACGGACTTGCTGGCGCTTCCTGGCGGCATCGACAGCCATGTTCATATTTCGCAACCGTCCGGACCGGATGTCGTGATGGCCGACGACTTCGCTTCCGCCACGCGCGCCGCGGCAGTCGGCGGCAACACCACGATTCTGCCGTTTGCGCTCCAGCTCAAGGGCTCGTCGCTACGCCTGTGTCGAGGAATATCGCAAGCTCGCCGAGGGCGAATGCTACATCGATACCTCGTTTCATCTGATCATATCCGATCCGACGGCGGTCGTTCTCGGTCAGGAACTGCCGGCGCTCGTGAAGGACGGTTACACCTCCTTCAAGGTGTTCATGACCTATGACGACCTCGTCTTGAGCGACAGGCAACTGCTCGAAGTGTTCGAGGTGGCCCGCCGCGAGCAGGCGCTTGTGATGGTGCATTGCGAGGGCTACGACGCCATCCGCCACCTGACCGAGCGGCTGGAGCGGGAAGGGCGTATCGCGCCGTATTTTCATGGCGCGTTTCGGCCTCAGATCGTCGAACGTGAGGCGACGCATCGCGCGATCAGTCATGCCGAGATCGTTGGCGTTCCCATCATGATCGTGCACGTGTCGGGCAGGGAGGCGATGGAGCAGGTGCGCCGGGGCCAGCAGCGGGGTCTGCCTGTGCACGCCGAGACCTGTCCGCAATACATCACGTTGACCGCCGACGATATGAAGGGCCTGAACATGGACCTCAGCGGCGCCAAATATGTCTGCTCGCCGCCGCCGCGTGACAAGGAGAGCCAGCAGGCGATCTGGGAAGGCATCACAAGCGGCGTCTTCCAGACGTTCTCTTCCGATCATTGCCCGTTTCGGTATGACGATCCGAAGGGTAAATTGACGCCGAATTCGCGGACGTCTTTTCGCTGGGTACCGAACGGAATCCCCGGCGTGGAGACGCGACTGCCGATCTTTTTCTCTGAAGGGGTGTCGAAAGGAAGAATCAGTCTGCGGAAATTTGTGGAATTGACGTCAACCAATCACGCCCGGATCTACGGACTTTACCCAAGCAAGGGGTCCATCGGCGTCGGCTTCGACGCCGATATCGTTCTGTGGGATCCGAATCTGCAGAAGGCGATCCGGCATTCCGATCTGCATCACGGTTCCGATTACACGCCCTGGGAAGGATTTGAGGCCACAGGCTGGCCGGTGATGACCATCGCCCGAGGACGGGTCGTTGCCGACCATGGAAAGATCGTCGGGGCCAAGGGCGCCGGTGAGCTGCTGAGCCGCGGCAAGTCGAGTCTGGTTTGAATTACCGCTCATACAGCTCCTAAGAGTTCGTCAACATTTCTCTCGGTTTGAACTCTTACAGCAGAGATGAATTCGTTTGTCGGGACGCCTGCGAGACCGGCGAGCCGACGATCGTCCGAAGGATGTGGTCGGCGGCCGTTGACAATCCGACGTTAGATCCTGTTAGCTGCTGTTGCCTGGACCCAGCTCAAGTTTCCCCATGATGGATTGGAGCGAGAGTTTAATTTCTTCAATTAGTTGGGCGGCAGCGTGTGCACGATGTATGCACCGAGAGATCAAAGAAAATCTAGAGACAGCCGATTTGAACAGGCCGCACTGAACAGGCTGCACTGAGCGCGCTGCAGTTTGCGGCGGCGGCCGACGTTTCGGGAGGGCGTGATCTCGTTCGGCAAGCCTCGAATTGCCGTAGCTGAACTTTGCGAGGGCTCATTCGCTGAATACGCAGTCATGGTTGACCGCATCGGGTCCAATGCAAACGCCTTCGTCGAAAGTGCGTTGCATACCTAGAAAGAGGCATTCGTCGGCCGCGACAGGCCTAAATGATCGCGCAGGGTCGTCCCCCCATAATCGGCGCGGAACAGACGTCGCTCCTGAAGTATCGGTACCACGAGCTGCACGAAATCCTCAAAGCCCTCGTGAAAATATGGGGGCATCACGTTGAAGCCGTCGGCGGCGTGTTCGTCGAACCATTGCTGCAGGGTGTCGGCGATACGTTCGGTCGAACCGCATAGCACCCAGTGGCCGCGCGCGGCGGCGGTGAGATTATAGAGATCGCGCAACGTCATGTTCTCGCGCCGAGCTTTCGCGAGCATGACGCTGGCAAAGCTGTGATAGCTGTCGGGCAA
>Ga0307516_10006971_pt1 | contig 13107 bp, 10 predicted proteins | sample 19_EM_MG_FD_203310 | JGI IMG/M metagenome (GOLD analysis project Ga0307516, IMG submission 203310) | Populus trichocarpa ectomycorrhiza microbial communities from riparian zone in the Pacific Northwest, United States - 19_EM | ecosystem: Host-associated > Plants > Roots > Unclassified | place... | reverse complement strand
GGCTACTCCACGGGCGGCACGGTGCACATCGTGATCAACAACCAGATCGGTTTCACCACCAGCGACCCGCGCGACAGCCGTTCCACCCTGTATTGCACCGACGTCGTCAAGATGATCGAGGCGCCTGTGTTGCACGTCAACGGCGACGATCCTGAAGCTGTGGTGCTGGCGACCCAGCTGGCGCTGGAGTTCCGCATGGAGTTCCAGAAGGACGTGGTGGTCGACATCATCTGCTTCCGCAAGTTGGGCCACAACGAGCAGGACACGCCTGCGCTGACCCAGCCGCTGATGTACAAAAAAATTGCGCAGCACCCCGGCACGCGCAAGCTCTACGCCGACAAGCTGTCGGCCCAGGGCCTGGGCGAGACGCTGGGCGACGACATGGTCAAGGCTGTGCGCGCGGCGCTGGATGCCGGCAAGAGCACCTTCGATCCCGTCGTCACCAACTTCAAGAGCAATTACGCGGTCGACTGGACGCCGTACCTCGGCAAGAAGTGGACCGATGCCGGTGACACCGCTATCCCCATGGCCGAATGGAAACGCCTGGCTGAGAAGGTCAGCACGATTCCTGCCACCGTCACGGCGCACCAGCTGGTCAAGAAGGTCTATGACGACCGCGCAGCCATGGGCCGCGGCGACATCCCTGTGGACTGGGGCATGGGCGAACACATGGCGTTTGCCTCGCTGGTGGCCAGCGGCTACCCGGTGCGCCTGTCCGGCGAGGACTGCGGTCGCGGTACCTTCACGCACCGCCATGCCGTGATCCACGACCAGAACCGCGAGAAATTCGACACCGGCACCTACGTGCCGCTGCAGAATGTTGCCGACAACCAGGCGCCGTTTGTGGTGATCGACTCCATCCTGTCCGAAGAAGCCGTGCTGGCCTTCGAGTACGGCTACGCATCGAACGATCCCAACACGCTGGTGATCTGGGAAGCCCAGTTCGGCGACTTCGTCAACGGCGCACAGGTCGTGATCGACCAGTTCATTGCCTCCGGAGAGGTGAAGTGGGGCCGCGTCAACGGCATCACGCTGATGCTGCCACACGGCTACGAAGGCCAGGGCCCCGAGCACAGCTCGGCGCGCCTGGAGCGCTTCATGCAGCTGTCGGCCGACACCAACATGCAGGTGGTGCAGCCGACAACCGCCGCGCAGATCTTCCATGTGTTGCGCCGCCAGATGGTGCGCAACCTGCGCAAGCCGCTGATCATCATGACGCCCAAGTCGCTGCTGCGCAACAAGGATGCGACCTCGCCGCTGAGCGAGTTCACCAAGGGCGGCTTCCAGACCGTGATCCCGGACAGCCGCGAACTGAAAGCCGACAAAGTCAAGCGCGTGATTGCCTGCTCCGGCAAGGTCTATTACGACCTGGCCAAGAAGCGCGAGGAAAAAGGTGTGGACGACGTCGCCATCCTGCGCGTCGAGCAACTCTATCCGTTCCCGCACAAGGCGTTTGCCGGTGAGCTCAAGAAGTACCCCAACCTGACCGAGGTGGTGTGGTGCCAGGACGAACCGCAGAACCAGGGCGCCTGGTTCTTCGTGCAGCACTACATCCACGAAAACATGTCCGAAGGCCAGAAGCTGGGTTATTCAGGCCGCGCAGCGTCCGCATCGCCGGCTGTCGGGTATTCGCACTTGCATCAGGAGCAGCAGAAGGCGCTGGTGGACGGCGCTTTTGCCAAGCTCAAGGGCTTTGTCCTGACCAAATAAAAAACGGCCGCATGCCCCTGCGGGCATGCCCGGCCAGAACCCACACACCGAAAGAATCACATGGCTACCGTAGACGTTAAAGTTCCCCAGTTGTCCGAGTCCGTTGCCGAAGCGACCATGCTGCAATGGAAGAAAAAAGTGGGCGATTCCATCGCCATCGACGAGATCCTGATCGAGATAGAAACCGACAAGGTTGTGCTGGAAGTGCCGGCGCCGGCTGCCGGCGTGCTGGCTGAAATCCTGGTGGCTGACGGCGGCACTGTTACCGCCGAACAGCTGATCGCCAAAATCGATACCGAGGGAAAAGCCGCTGCTGCTGCGCCGGCCGCCGCTGCGGCGCCTGCCCAGGCCACAGCCGCCGCGCCGGCACCTGCCCCTGCAGCCACGGGTGGCAGCATGGCCGGTGTTGCCATGCCAGCCGCCGCCAAGCTGATGGCCGACAACCAGCTGGCTGCCGGTTCGGTCGCTGGCACCGGCAAGGATGGCCGCGTCACCAAGGGTGACGTGCTGGGTGCGGTGTCTGCTCCCAAATCAGTAGCACCTTCCTCAATCCCGACGGGGGCTCCGGTCACTTACTTGCCTCAGGTGTCGGCTGCCGCGAAGCCCTCCGGCCTCGGCGACCGCCCTGAGCAGCGCGTTCCCATGAGCCGCCTGCGCGCCCGGATCGCCGAGCGCCTGCTGCAATCGCAATCCACCAACGCCATCCTGACCACCTTCAATGAGGTCAACATGGCGCCGGTCATGGAGATGCGAAAGAAGTTCCAGGACCAGTTCACCAAGGAGCATGGTGTCAAGATCGGCTTCATGAGCTTCTTTGTCAAGGCGGCCGTGCACGCGCTGAAGAAATTCCCTGTCATCAATGCCTCCGTGGATGGCAATGACATCGTTTACCACGGCTACTTCGACATCGGTATCGCCGTGGGTTCGCCACGCGGCCTGGTGGTGCCCATCTTGCGCAATGCAGACCAGATGAGTTTTGCCGACATCGAAAAGAAGATCGCCGAGTTCGGCAAGAAGGCGCAGGAAGGCAAGCTTGGCATTGAGGACATGACCGGCGGCACCTTCTCGATTTCCAACGGCGGCACCTTCGGCTCCATGATGTCGACGCCCATCATCAACCCGCCGCAGTCGGCCATCCTGGGCGTGCACGCGACCAAGGACCGCGCTGTTGTCGAGAACGGCCAGATTGTGGTCCGTCCGATGAACTACCTGGCGATGAGCTACGACCACCGCATCATCGACGGCCGCGAAGCCGTGCTGGGCCTGGTGGCAATGAAGGAAGCGCTGGAAGACCCGGCCCGCCTGCTGTTTGACATCTAGGGCTGTGTATAACGATGTTCCAGCAATTCTGGAAATGGTCTGCGATATGTCTCTTCATCGCACTCATTCCTTTGATTGCTGGACTCCTTTGGCTGATCAGTGATTCCGTGTTGACTCCTGGTGATTGCAAAAACATCGGCGGTGTTATCTGTTATTCGCATGCAATATTGATTTTTGGTTGGTTGTATTCGATACCTGCGGCCATATTTCTTTGGTTGGCAGGAGCGGGCCTGAAAAAAATCCATGCTCGCCGTATCGAGTTGTCATCTGAAGGTCAGATTGAACGTGCTGACTAGTTCGACCCCCCTTAATTTTGAGTAAAAAATAATGTCCAAACAATTCGACGTCATCGTCATCGGCGGCGGCCCCGGCGGCTACATTGCCGCCATCCGTGCCGCCCAGCTGGGCTTCAACGTCGCCTGTATCGACGAGTGGAAAAACGCCAAGGGTGGCCCCGCGCTGGGCGGCACCTGCACCAACGTCGGCTGCATCCCCTCCAAGGCCTTGCTGCAATCGTCGGAACACTACGACCATGCCAGCCACCACTTTGCCGAGCATGGCATCGAGGTCAAGGGCTTGGGCCTGGATGTCGCGAAGATGCTGGCGCGCAAGGACACGGTCGTCAAGCAAAACAACGATGGCATCGTGTACCTGTTCAAGAAAAACAAGGTCACCTTCTTCCATGGCCGCGGCTCGTTTGCCGCAGCCAAAGACGGCCTGTACGACATCAAGGTCGCAGGCGCTGCGGAAGAAACCATTTCCGGCAAACACATCATCGTGGCCACCGGCTCCAATGCGCGCGCCTTGCCCGGTGCGCCTTTCGACGAAGAAAACATCCTGTCGAACGACGGCGCATTGCGTGTCGGCGCCGTGCCCAAAAAGCTGGGCCTGATCGGCTCCGGCGTGATCGGCCTTGAAATGGGTTCGGTCTGGCGTCGCCTGGGCGCCGAAGTCACCGTCCTGGAAGGCTTGCCGACCTTCCTGGGCGCAGTGGACCAGCAAATTGCCAAGGAAGCCAAGAAGGCCTTCGACAAGCAGGGATTGAAGATTGCGCTCGGGGTGAAGGTCGGCGACGTCAAGAACACCAAAAAGGGTGTCAGCGTGGCCTACACCGACGCAAAGGGTGAAGCCCAGACGCTTGAGGTGGACAAGCTCATCATCTCGATCGGCCGGGTCGCCAACACCATCGGCCTCAGCCCGGAAACTGTCGGGCTGAAGCTCGACGAGCGCGGCGCGGTGGTGGTCGACGACGAATGCAGGACCAGCCTGCCCAATGTCTGGGCCATCGGCGATGTGGTGCGCGGCCCCATGCTCGCGCACAAGGCCGAGGAAGAGGGCGTGGCCGTGGCCGAACGGATCGCAGGCCAGCACGGCCATGTCAACTTCAACACCATTCCCTGGGTGATCTACACCAACCCCGAGATCGCCTGGGTCGGCCAGACCGAAGAACAGCTCAAGGCGGCAGGGCGCGCCTACAAGGCCGGCACCTTTCCGTTCATGGCCAACGGCCGCGCGCGTGCGCTGGGCGACACCACCGGCATGGTCAAGATGCTGGCTGACGCAAGCACCGACGAGATCCTGGGCGTGCACATTGTCGGGCCCATGGCCAGCGAACTGATCGCCGAATGCGTGGTGGCCATGGAGTTCCGCGCCAGCTCGGAAGATATCGCCCGGATTTGCCATGCGCACCCCTCGCTCAGTGAAGCCACCAAGGAAGCCGCCCTGGCCGTGGACAAACGCACGCTGAACTTCTGATCCGGGTTCCGGGAAACATCAGCAATGTCTGTGCGTTCGGAGTACGCGTCTGAACTCCAGACCCGTGGTTATGCCAGCGACCCCGCGCAGTTGCGCGCGGTCGATGCGCTGGAGCGCTGCGCGACCGAGTGGGCGGCGTTCAAGGAAAAACGCTCCAATCCGCTAAAAAAACTCATCAACCGGCCGGAGATACCGCGGGGTGTCTACATGCACGGCGGGGTGGGCCGTGGCAAAAGCTTCCTGATGGACTGCTTCTACAACGCGGTCCCGCTCAAGCGCAAGACGCGGCTGCATTTCCATGAGTTCATGCGGGAAGTGCACAGGGAACTGCGTGAACTGCAGGGGGTGTCCAATCCGCTCGATGAACTCGGCCGGCAGATGGCCAAACGCTACCGCCTCATCTGTTTCGACGAGTTTCATGTGTCCGACATCACCGACGCCATGATCCTGCACCGCCTGCTGACGGCCCTGTTCGACAACGGTGTGGGGTTTGTCACCACCTCCAACTTCCACCCCGACGACCTTTACCCGAATGGCATGCACCGGGAACGCATTTTCCCGGCGATCGAACTGCTCAAGGACAATCTCGAAGTGCTGAGCGTGGACAACGGTACGGACTACCGGCGGCGCACCCTGGAGCAGGTGCGGCTGTACCACACGCCCCTCGGGCCGCAGGCAGACGCCGAAATGACGGAAACTTTTGAGCGCCTGGCCGAGTCCCAGGACGAATCACCGGTCCTGCAAATCGAGTCGCGCCAGATCCAGGCGCGGCGCAAGGCTGGAGGGGTGGTCTGGTTTGATTTCAAGACCCTGTGCGGCGGGCCGAGGTCGCAAAACGATTACCTCGAAATTGCGAGTCAATTCCACACCGTGCTGCTGAGTGACGTGCCGCACATGCCGGTGCGCATGGCTTCGGAGGCCAGGCGCTTTACATGGCTGGTGGATGTTCTTTACGACCGCCGTGTCAAACTCATCATGTCGGCCGAGGTGGCGCCTGAGGCGTTGTATACCGAGGGCCCTTTGGCTCATGAGTTCCCGAGGACAATCTCCAGGCTCAATGAAATGCAGTCCATGGAGTTTCTGGCGCTGGAACGCAGAAACGTGGACACAACACTGACATGAAAAGACTGTTTCTCCTGTTGTTTTTGGCGAGCCTCGGCCTGTGCGCGGTGGCTCAGCCGGCCGGCGACCTGGTCGAGGCCGCCGCTGATCGCGAACGGCAGCGCATCAATACGGAACGGGTGACCCTAGAGGCCAAATTCGATGCAGAAGAAGCTCTGTGTTACAAAAAATTCTTTACCAACAGCTGCCTCAACGAGATCAAGGGCAGGCGTCGCGAGGCGATGACCGCGCTGCGGCAGCAGGAAGTCGCGCTCAACGACCAGAAACGCAAACGCCAGGCGGTTGAGCAGATTCGCAAAACAGAGGAAAAATCTTCACCGGAAGTTCAGCAACAGGCCGCGGAACGCCGTGCCAAAGCGCTGGAAGACGTCCGGGCGCGCGAAGAGCGGTCGCAAAAAAAGGCGGACGAACGGATCAACATCCAGCAAAACGAGGCGCTGAATGCCGCCGATGCGGCCAACAAGGCCAAAGGCTCTGCTGAAAGGGCCCAGGTGCGCGCCGATAAAAAGGCAGCCGCTGCCGCAGAGGTCGAAAAATACAAGGACAAGCAGCAGGAAGTGATGGAAAGAAAGGCTGACCGGGAAAAGAAGCTGCGCGAACAGACCAAAGCGCCGGCCAAACCTTTGCCAACGCCGCAATAGCGGCCTCGGGCTTATTCGAGCGCTTCGAGCTTGACGATCACCAGAGACAGGTTGTCCCCACTGCCATGCGCGCGTGAGCGGGCTTTCTGGATCAGAAACTCGGTCGCCTCCCGTGGTGACAGCATGGACAAGGCAGAGCCCATTTCATTGGGACTGAAATAGTGCCATACACCGTCGCTGCAGGCGATCAGTGAATCCCCGGGCCGCAACTGCGGTATGAAGTGCTGGGTCACCGGCGGGCCTTCCTCGGTACCCAGGCAGCCCATCAGGATGTTGGACTGCGGATGCACATTGGCTTCGTCCTCACTGATTTCACCCTTGTCGACCAGGGTCTGAACATAGGAGTGGTCGATGGTCCGCCTGACCAGCTTGGCGCCGTGGAAGTGATAGACGCGCGAATCGCCGGCGTGCACCCAGTGGCAGTCGCCGGCGGGGTTGATCAAAAAAGCGGCCAGCGTGCTGTGCGGTTCCTGTTCGGAGGAAATCGCCGTGAGCTTGATGACGGTGTGTGCCTCTTCCACCAGTTGCTTGAGCATGGAGGCCGCGTCGTCGCTGGCCGGCGCGTAACGCTCGAACAGCTGCTTGGCGGTCATCATGACCTGGTCGGAGGCCTTGCGCCCGCCGCTTCGACCGCCCATGCCGTCGGCCACGATGCCCAGCATGCAGCCGGCAATACGCGGATGGCTGATCAGGGCAACCTGGTCCTGCTGATAGTCGCGATCTCCCTTGTGGATACCTGTCGACGCTGTGATTCGATAACCTTTGGACATCTTGGCGTGGGTCGAGTCATGTGGACTCGATTTATCTCCGTAATCGACGTATTATCAGATGAAGCAGCCCGCGCGGATAAAAAACCTTGGACTTAAATTTACACTCCCCGGAGCGCCGCCTGATTGAACTCAAGATCGAACACGCAGACCTCAATGCCCTGGTGGACATCACTTCACATGCCATTCCGATCGACGAGTTGATGCTCAGACGCCTGAAAAAGCGCCGCCTGCTGCTGCGCGACCAGATCTCCCAGCTCGAGCTTTCCCTGGACCCTCCCGAACCGGCCTGATGAACCTGGAGTCCCAAGTCCTGGCGGCGTTCGCCCCCGACGGTGCGTTGTCGCGCGCTGCCGAGCATTTTGTGTCCCGCGACGGGCAGACCCAAATGGCGCTGGCGGTGGCAAGCGCCATTGAAGGTGCTTATCCGCTGGTGGTGGAGGCCAGCACCGGCGTCGGCAAAACTTTCTCCTACCTCGTGCCCGCGCTGCTCAGCGGGGAGCGTGTGCTGCTGTCCACTGCCACCAAAGCATTGCAGGACCAGCTCTTCGGTCGCGACCTGCCCGCCCTGGTCCAGGCCCTGGGCGTGCCCGTGAGCACCGCCTTGCTCAAGGGGCGCGGCAGCTACCTCTGCTTGCACCGGATGGAAATGGCCCGGCATGATGCCGCCTTTCCCGAGCGAGCCGCCCTGCATGCGCTGTCCAGGGTGGAGGAGTGGGCCAAAGGAACCAACACCGGCGATCTGGCAGAGCTTCCAGGCCTTGATGAGCGATCACCCGTGATTCCCTGGGTCACGTCGACGCGTGAAAACTGCCTGGGGTCTCCATGCCCGCGTTTCAGGGCCTGCCATGTCAACCACGCCCGGCGTGAAGCGCTGGCTGCCGATGTGGTGGTCATCAACCATCACCTGTTTTTTGCGGACCTGGCGGTGCGTGAATCGGGTGTGGCCGAACTGTTGCCAACCGTGCGCATCGCCATTTTTGACGAGGCGCACCAGCTCAATGAAACCGGCGTGCAGTTCCTGGGGAAGAACCTGTCGACAGGACAGCTCCTTGATTTTTCACGCGACATGCTGGGCACCGGCCTGCAACTGGCGCGCGGCCTGGCAGATTGGCAGGCCCTGGCAGGGGCGACCGAACATGCCGCGCGCGATCTGCGCCTGTGCGTCGGCAAGGCCTACCCTGGCAGCAAGTTGCGCTGGAACGAGGCCACGCCCGAGGGGCTGGATGCGGTGGAATGGACTGCCGCGTTGTCGGCTGTCAGCACGTCGCTGCAAGCAGCATGCGAAGCCCTGAACACGGTCAGTGAAATCGGGCCTGACTTCGTGCGCCTGCACGAGCGCGCAGTGGAACTGGCAGAACGTGCAAATGCGTTCATTGGTTCCCCCGGGGCGGGCGGCGTACGCTGGCTGGACGTGGGCACGCAACTGCGGCTTGTCGAGTCCCCGCTGGACATTGCGCAAGCCATCCAGGACAGGGTGTTTGCAGGTGACAAGGCGGGAGCCAAATCCTGGATATTTACGTCGGCCACCCTGGGCGATGACGAGCGCCTGAGCTGGTTCACGCAGCCTTGCGGCCTCACGGAGGCCACCGTGCTGAAGATTGGCAGCCCTTTCGACTATGCGCGGCAGGCTGCCGTCTATGTACCGCGCAACTTCCCCAAGCCTGGCGACCCCGCGCACACGGCGGCTGTCGCTGCGTCCGCTGGCCGCTGGGCGCGCCGGCTGGGCGGGCGCACGATGGTGCTGACCACCACGCTGCGCGCTTTGCGTGCTATCGGCGACGCCTTGCAGGCGGTGTTTGAAAATTCACCGGACATGGAAGTCCTGGTGCAGGGCGCAATGCCCAAACGCGTGTTGATCGATCGTTTCCGCCAGGCCAACCATGACGGCGGGCGTGGTTGCGTTCTGGTTGCGTCTGCGTCGTTCTGGGAAGGCATTGACGTGCCGGGCGAGGCCTTGCAACTGGTGATCATCGACAAGCTCCCGTTTCCGCCGCCCAACGATCCGATGGTGGAGGCCAAGTCGCGGGCCCTGGAGTTGGAAGGCAAAAGCGCCTTCAACGACTACTTTCTTCCCGAGGCTGCGGTGGCCCTGAAGCAGGGGGCAGGGAGGTTGATCCGCCGTGAGACGGACCAGGGTGTGCTGGTGGTCTGTGACAGCCGCCTGGCCGTCATGGGTTATGGCAAGCGCCTGTTGCGGGCGCTGCCTCCCATGCAGCGCCTGGCCTCTGAGGAAGAGCTCAACGAGCGGCTGGACCTGCTTACCAGAAGCGATACCACGGCGTCTCCACAGACCTGAAGCCCTTGGTCAGGTACTCGCTCTGCGGGTAGCTTTTTTCCATCACGCGTTTGGCGTCATCGCGCAACTGGGCCATGCCCAGAGCGTCGTAGGATTTGTACAGGATGAACAGCGCATCTTCCAGCACCGGCACGTCGCGGTAGTCGGTCAAGGCGGTCTGCGCCCGGTTGATCGCCGAGATATAGGCACCGCGGGTGTAGTAATAACGCGCGACGTGAACCTCATACTGCGCGAGCGAATTGACGATGTAAGTCATGCGCAGCCGGGCGTCGGCCGAGTACTTCGAGTCGGGAAAACGGTTGACCAGGTCCCTGAAGGCCTCGAACGACTCCTTGGCGGCCTTCTGGTCGCGCTCGGCCAGATCCTGCTTGTAAAGGAAGCTGAACAGCCCGAGGTTGTCGTTGAAGGTCACCAGACCCTTGAGGTACAGGGCATAGTCGATGGCAGGGCTGGCCGGATGCAGCTTCATGAAACGGTCCAGCGTGGCCTGGGCCTGCGCTTGCTCACCGCCCTTGTACTGGGCGTAGGCTTTTTCAAGCTGGGCCTGCTGCGCCAGCGGCGTTCCGGCGGCGCGGCCCTCGAGCTTTTCAAACAGGGGAATGGCCTTGTCATAGGCGCCGGAGCTCGCTTCGTCCCTGGCTTCCGCGTAAATCTTGTTCGGGCTCCAGGCGGCGGTCGGGTCTTTCACAGCCGTGGAGGAGCAGGCCGAGAGCACAAAGACACAAGCCAGCAGTGCTGCTGCAAAAGGTGAGGTGGCCGGAACAACCGATAATTTGGAGGAAAACATCGCAATTGATCCTGTTAATGACTGATTCTGTACAAAGCAAATTGATTATATCGAGCGCCAATGCTGTGGACGGGCTGTCTGACGAGATCGTTGACGAGCTGGAGGCGGGGGCCGGCTTTGAACTGCGCCAGGTCATGGTGCCTGCCAGCAGTCATGGCGACCGCCTGGACCGCGCGCTGGCAGCCAGCGTGCCCGAGTTTTCCCGCAGTTACCTGCAGCAATTGATTGAGGCCGGGGCCGTGCAGCTCAAGGGTGCCGTCGTCACCAAGGTGTCGGCCCGGGTGAAAGCGGGCGATGAACTTCAGGTGGAACTCAAGCCCACGCCGCAAAGCCAGGCCTTCAAGCCCGAAACCATGGCGCTGGAGGTGGTGTTTGAAGACGACTTCCTGCTGGTCGTCAACAAGCCGGCCGGCTTGGTGGTGCATCCGGCCCCGGGCAACTGGAGCGGCACCTTGCTCAACGGCCTGCTGGGCCGCGATCCGCAGGCTGGCCTGCTGCCGCGCGCGGGCATCGTGCACCGGCTGGACAAGGACACCAGCGGATTGATGGTGGTGGCACGCAAGCGCCAGGTCATGGATCAGCTGGTTGCCATGATCGCCGCCAGAACCGTCAGCCGCGAGTATCTGGCCCTCGCGCACGGCGCCTGGCAGGGCCCGGCAGCGCGGCAGGTGGACGCGCCGATCGGGCGCGACCCGCGCAACCGGCTGCGCATGGCGGTCGTGGACCTGGACAAAAACGCCGGCAAGACGGCATCCACCGGGATATTCAGGCTGGGCAGTGAAGCCGGATTTTGCCTGGTGCGCTGCAAGCTGCAGACCGGGCGTACCCACCAGATCCGGGTGCACATGGCCTCGATCGGCCACCCCTTGGTGTCGGACGAGGTATATGGCGGGCGACAGGCCGCCGGACTGCAGCGCCAGGCACTGCATGCCTGCCGCCTGGCGTTTGGACACCCGGTGACCGGTGAGCCGCTGGAATTCCTGTCGCCGCTGCCCGCCGATCTGGCTGCAGCGGTTGCCACGGTGGGGCTGGGATACAATCAAGGCCAGTAGTTTTCTGCTACCCGCACACGGCGCCCCCGAAGAAGTGCTTGCGCATGAATGTGAATTGCGCTGCCAGGCGCCTTTACCTCGATTACTTTCGGAATCAAGACCATGAATACGACGGATGCGAAGCGCGTCCTCGAAACGGCACTCATTTGCGCTCAGCAGCCGCTGCCTGTACGCGAGATGGGGGTTTTGTTCGACGGGGCGCTCACGGCCGACACGCTGAAGCTGCTGCTTGAGGACCTGCAAAACGACTGGGCCGGGCGGGGCGTTGAACTGGTGCACGTGGCGACCGGCTGGCGCTTCCAGAGCCGCCCTGACATGCGCGAGTTTCTGGATCGCCTGCATCCCGAAAAGCCCCCACGGTACACCCGCGCCACGCTGGAAACGCTGGCCATCATTGCCTATCGCCAGCCGGTGACACGCGGCGACATGGAAGACATCCGGGGGGTGACCATCAACAGCCTGCTGCTCAAGCAACTGGAAGACCGGGGCTGGGTGGAGGTGATTGGCCACCGCGAGACCGTGGGGCGGCCCGGCCTGTATGCGACAACGCGCCAGTTTCTGGACGACCTCGGGGTCGAATCACTTGACCAGTTGCCGGCCATGGACAGCGCCGACGGCCAGGCCTCCATGCTGGAACAGATCGAGTTTGGCCTGGCTGGTCCGGCCGGCGGCGAGCAGGCCCTGCCAGAGGAAGCCCCCCCAGTTGACGGCGACCTTGCGCCCCCCACCGACCCGGAGGTGGCGGAAGTCGCGGCCGGCGCTGCTGCAAGTGCAGACCTTGGCAGTTTGCAGGACGCGCCGCTTGACAGCCCTGCCATCACCGATCCCCACGCCTGAGCGGACACCGCATGAACCCCAATGACAATCCGGCTTCGGCCGCTCCGGTTGACCAGATTGAAGAGTCAAAAGTGACTCCAGCCCCTGCCCAGCAAGCGCCACAAGCTACAAATTTGATAGCTGACCCAGGCCCGGACGAGACCGCCCTGAAGACTGGTCCGGCGCCGGCTGGGCCACCCAACCGCTTCGACGACGTGGTCACCGGCAAGTTTGATGCGGACGAGGAAGACGTCGAACTGGAGCTGCCCAAGCGCGTGTTGTTGCCCCAGCCGGAAACCCCCAAGCTGCACAAGGTGCTGGCGCAGGCGGGCCTCGGATCACGTCTCGAAATGGAGCAGTTGATCCTGGAAGGGCGGATTTCGGTCAACGGCGAGCCGGCGCACATTGGTCAACGCATCCAGTTCGGCGACACCGTCAAGGTCAACGGCAAGCCGATCCGGGTGCGCATTGACCCACCACCGCCGCGTGTCATTGCGTACCACAAGCCCTCCGGTGAAGTGGTTTCGCACGACGATCCGCAGAACCGGCCCACTGTTTTTCGCCGCCTGCCCAAGCTGTTCCAGGGCAAATGGCAGTCGGTGGGGCGGCTGGACCTCAACACCGAAGGCCTGTTGCTGCTGACCAGCTCCGGTGAACTGGCCAACAAGCTGATGCATCCCCGCTTCGGGCTGGAACGCGAATACGCTGTCCGTGTGCTGGGCGCCTTGAACAACGAAGAAAAAAAACGCCTGCTTGAAGGTGTGCAGCTCGACGACGGGCTGGCCCAGTTCGGCAGCATTGAGGCTGGCGGGGGCGAGGGCGCGAACTGCTGGTACCG
>Ga0307516_10006970_pt1 | contig 13107 bp, 14 predicted proteins | sample 19_EM_MG_FD_203310 | JGI IMG/M metagenome (GOLD analysis project Ga0307516, IMG submission 203310) | Populus trichocarpa ectomycorrhiza microbial communities from riparian zone in the Pacific Northwest, United States - 19_EM | ecosystem: Host-associated > Plants > Roots > Unclassified | place... | reverse complement strand
ACCAACCAACCACACCAATCCTAACATGTCCTTTGACGATTCTTCCTCAATGATCGATCAATACCTCGGTGCCATCTACGGCGAGTCTTCTACCATCCCTCCTTCTCATAGCAAGAAGGCCGCCCCTCGTACTCCGTCCTCTTGCCCTCGTGGGTGCATTCAACCTCCTTGTTCCGCCGGCTTCCCTCGTAGTCCTTTGAAAGACAAGGATGAGTCTCTCCCCTTCAACCATCAAAAGTATCCCCACAAGAGGGGAAACATCTTCCAGCCTTACACCTCCTTGGCCGACATCCAATCCCACGCTCAGAAGAAGGGGGAGTGTTTCAAGGATCTTTATATTAGGGATCTGGTGATTGCCGGTAGGATGAAGTGGAGGGGGAAGTTCCATAACGTGGAGACTTCTCATTTCCAGGAGGAGTGGGTCGCTAGGGGTCTGGAGTTGGACCACGACAAGGAGGAGCAGATGATTCCCATAGTGGATACCTGTTTAGGGTATACTGCTGTCTTGGGGGCCGAGCTCTTCAATGAGCAAGAGTGAATGGAAGAAGAGGTGAGTTCTGTCTTTGACGGATGTCAGAAATAATTTGTTTCTGACGAGAACTCTCAGAGTGCCACGTTGAGGAGGAACATTGCCGATTTGGAGAGGAAGAATTTGGAGTTGGAGAAGAAGTACACTTTCTCCATAGAGATGTACAAGTCGATGATGAAGAGGGTAACCAACGCGGAGATCTCTGTTGGTCTGTTGAGGAGTAGGTATGAAACCTACCCTCCTCAGCAGTTTGACTTGATGGTAGGGGATGAGGATGCAGAGGGAGAGGTGGATGTCTTGGAGGCCCCCATTGTCTTGGGGTCTCATATCGTAGGGTCTCCCAAGCCGGAGGGTTCGTTGTTGGAGAGGATCGAGCCAAGTCCGGAGTTGACCTGGGAGGATGTCCAGGAGAGTATCAACTCCATGGCGACAACTTGGGTGGACTCCTTGGTAGGGGAGCAGTTGGACATTGCTCCGCAGTAGATAGTCCTGTGTCCGTCTTCCCATGGGCCGAAAGTCTCTAGCCCGAGTAATCCGAGATGACCGAGTTTGCCTTCTAACCAAAATGACCAAAAGAAGATGAAAGATAAGATAAGAGGAATGAGACATGAGATAAGATAAGATAAGGAATGTGGAAACATGTCATGGTTGAGCGAAGTTAAATGAGTGGGCGCTTGGGACTTAGAAAGAAAAAGACAGAAAACCGGCGAAAATCATGACATTAAGCTGGGATCAAAATGTACAGATTCGTTGTTGGTGTGGGATAATCTGGGAAGGAATGGGAAGTACATTTGGAATGTGATTAGTCTGTGGTTGGTGGGAACATGTAGGTCACATGTGCAGGGAACATTGCAGATGTCCTTTACATGTGTTTGGTGGTTACATCACAGGCAAAGTGTTCCAGTTCCTACAATGTTCCTGAGATGTTCCCACCTGTTTCTAGGTGCCCTTGCCCCCAGTTTCAGGCTCTCAATCCATAGGCACCCTCCCCAATGGTGTGATCATCAAGGTGAGGTATAAAAAATTGGGTTTTGGTCCAAATGCAAGCATGAGGGGTCTGGAGAACCTACTGAAATGGTGGCCAGGTGTTTCACCGCCCTGGACCAACACCTTTCAACATTGCATCATCATAGTCTGCTGGGATCCTGTGGACAATACATATAGTGTTCTGGATCTCTAGAGCTGGTGTTGACCTTCCTGCCATTGGTTGATGTGGCTGGACGCTGTTGTGAATCAGTCCTGGCTGGAGTACATGGGTGGACGCAGTCGATCAAGTTCCACATTTGAACCCTCTTGATCAAAACCAACACCATAACAACAACTCCAGGGCCCACACACCATACCCATTGAACTTGAGTTCCAACATCTCAGATCTCAGCAGTTGAACATTATAGTGGTCTTTCTGACTTCAACATTGAAGTGGGTGCTTTCATCTCCTGCTTACTCCAATCATTCCAATCACACATTGTTTATGCTTGTTTGGCTACTGTATAGTACATCACAGACTCACATTTTTTCCTTTCCTCTCCTCAGCTCTTTCTTTTATCTGAAAAGTATGTATCCCTTCTGTTCTCTCCATGTACCTTAACTTATGTCTATATAGTTTGTCTCATCTGGACATTGTCTAGGTATAATCTGGTTCTTTCTTTCATCTGAAGATTCATCTCATCTGGGAGATTCCAACAGGTTGTGAGCCTGGTATAATTGCTCATACCTTCATTACTCCACCCTCAAGATCTGCTCTGCAAACCCCCCACTGCTTCCTTCTACCTCTGATCTAACAAGATCTGCTTCCATCTACCTCTGATCCTGTGAGATCTACTTCCATCTGCTTCTAATCCTGCAAGATCTGTGTCCACTTACTCCTGATCATCCAAGATCTACCCTCAACACCTTCATCCAACCTCCCCTTTCCACACAACCAAACCATTATGGATGACACTCTGTCTACTGTTCCCCAACTCCTTGACAAGGAGAATTACCTGGATTAGGCATTAGCCATGGAGGGTGTTGCCTGTTGGGGTGGTTTCTGGCAACACTACACTGAAGCCACCATCCTTGAGTCCATCAAGAAGGATGAATCATCAACCAGTGAAGTTACAGTTGCTGAGGATCTCATGAAGATGGAGATGAAGGCCAAAGGTGCACTCATGATGACTGTTTCTATGGTCACCCTGTTGGAACTTGATGCCCTCAAAGCCAACCATGATGGTGATGAGGAGAAGGTGACTGCCTATATCATGTGGGACCATCTCAAGAAGAAGTATGGGAAAAGAAATGGAATCTCCCTCCATACTTCTTTTGTTGATGATGGCACCCTCAAGGACCAACTCAACCACCACCTTGAACTTCGCCTCTGCTGCACTGCTGCTGGATTCACTATCTCCCTGATTGGCAATATGCTGCTCATATCCTTGTTGCCCTCCCTGACTCCTACTTCCACATCTTGGAAAGATTCCTGACAACTGGCTCACCCCAGGATCTCAAACCTGATGAGGTCTGTGCACAGATCCTCAGGACTGAGATTTACTGAAGGGAGATAAGATCCTCCAACACCTCCCTCTCCACCCAAAAGCCTAGCACCAAGGCAAAGGGAATCAAGGGGAAGGTACCACCTTGACCCTGTCATCACTGTCAGGAATAAGGACACTGGGCTAACCATTGCCCATCCAAACCAAAGTCAACCAATACCTCCTCCTCCCCCTCCTCATCTAACAACAAGGTGGTCAATGTAGCAGAAATGGACTCTGACTCTGATTCTGTCATATTCTGTTAAGACTGATTGAATAAATTCTGTTTTGTTTGACACTGTTACTGCTACCCTCATAACTTCCTGTGTGGATCCACTTTTCATTGATTCAAGAACTCATCTGGGAATATCATTGGTGTTTTAGGGGCTGGTTATGACACATCAATACAACTGGTACCATATACTGGTATATAATTTTTGGAAGTTCTCTGTTGAGGTATTTTATTACACCCCCACCTTCATCATGCCAGGCGGCTCATCTTCCAGACATGCTCATAGACCAACTCCTTAGCCTCTGGGTTATTGAGGTAGATGGTGAGGCCATCCTACAAAAAAAGTAGGTATGGTATTCCTGGTTTAAGGTGGTACTTACATCTGTGCTGTTCCCAATGGATAGCCCACCAATGCCAAATTGCCTGCAATCACTCCACAAAGTCAGAACACCAGGTTGAATCCACCTCAAAGCACGGGACAAGGCAAAGAAGAGGAAACACAAACCAGTACATGTCTCCAGCAATCCGTTCCTCACACATGATCTCCTGCCATGGCCCGATCACCTCTAACCTCGTTTGATTTGAGGCCGCCCCCCACCCGTACTCCTCGCTGAGTACCGGTTTACCGACTCGACGTTGTAAGGCCGCATGGTCTTTTTGCCATTGTTGTGCCCACTCCGGGGTTCTTTTCCACGGGCCCTAGCGTCGTCGGGCGCAAGAGTCTAGCGTAAACTAATGGCAGGGTTTAGGGGAAAAGACGCACAGGGTACGTGTGGTACGTTCCAAAATCAACGGTCTTGATCTTCATCAAAGCCTCAGTATCGACGCCATCGGTACCGTTATACGGCGCATCTTGCTTCCGGGGCTCATTGAAAAATCCTTCATCGCCAACACCGACGAGGTGCCATGGGTCCAGAGATTTGATATACGCGCTGATTTCTTTTGCCCAATTGACGATCAAGGTTGGAGTACAGTTCGGCCCTCTAGGGAGGTTCCGGGCACCGTCAGCTCCACAACGAGGCTCGTTGGTGAGTTCCCAAGCGAATATCGCTGGAGAGCCCATATACCGCGTCACCACAGCTTTGATGTATTTCTTGAAGGCGGTTTTGATTTTCGGAAGCCTGAAGAACTGCGTTCATCCGGTTCGAGTGAATATCATTGGAAATGGGATAGAAAGTACTGGGCATACGTCGTCGTGGTATTGACCCCCGAGGTTGATGGTGTACAAGTCCATCCTAAACATGTACTCCTCAGGTTTGGGCGGGACCTGATGAAGATGAAAGATAAGACACCCTCCGTAATCGGCCCAGTTGTTCGTCAAGGGGAGCAAAAGCTTGACTCCCTTTTTCTCAGCGAGTTCAATGAGCTTGTCGAACCGCTTGAGACCGTTTTCCCCTTCGTCTGAGGGGCCAGTAAGCAGCGTTACGAAGAACAGCTGGGCCCTTACTGATCGTCGCGACGCCATTCTCCCAGCTTTGGAAGTAAAGCGTAGTGGAACTCGCTACTTCATCTCCGTACTGAGGGAGCTGTGACGGCACTAAGTTCGGACCCTGCGGCGTTGTTCTTTACTTACCCCGCCCGGGACGTTAGTTACGTTGAGGTCGCGGAACCCCCAGGTGCGGATAATCCTGATTCCAGCCTTCACAGCTTGATCCATCGCGTTCTCTACGTCATCGAAGTTCTTCCGAACCGGGTTACCTTCAAAGGAATCAGGCATGGACACGGAGAGATTGTCCTCACATCCAGGAACTGGAACCAGTATGCGTTGGTTCCGGCGAAGAAGAATGGTTGTGAGTCGATGGCGAAGTTTTGGCCGATGGTATGGATGAAACCGCCGGGTCTGGAGCTGTTGATTCCACAGGTAGAAAAAGCAAAAACTGCGCTCGCGGAGAGCAAAAGGGATACGAGTAATGGGGGTGACAAGCGCATCCTGGGGAAAGGCAAGCCCGGGCGATAAGGAGGCAGAGGGCGTGTACACCTCAACCCCAACCGTTATATACCGGTCGCACCTATCTCTCCACGGGTCCACATTGCTCACAGGGCTTCTCTGGACCTCCTAAATCATTATGCGCTACTTCCACCGTTCAGGGGTTTTGCAACCCAGGCGTTAATCAGATGTCGACGTCGCGTGGATCACGGTGCCAGTTCTCGGACAATGATCGGTGATGGTGCAAAGTTTATGGTTGGTATCTTGCGTGCATCGTAGGTGACTGCGGTGAGGTGTCTGACAATATGACAAGAAGAGGTTGAGAAAAACGCACCCACGACTTGAAGTAAAATTACCGTAGAAGTCTGGGGGGAAACAAAGGAACCCGACGAAGTCGGATGGATTGATACCCACCAGCCATTCGCAGAGGTACCCCCTCATGAGGGAAATGTCACGTCAGCTTCTACGAAATTGGAAGTTCCATGCGGGCGCTTCCGGTATTGACCGTCGATTCCAAACGCGCGTCTAAACCCGTAGAATCAAGTTCGAATGCTTTTTCTCTCGCTGACTTATCCTGAGTGCATAGGAGTCGGGTGGGGTGGATGACCCTCGCGCCTGGAACAGGCACCAATTTCTTCGATTGTACGTTACACGCATGAACGCGTGCCAGAGAGCGGGTTTCGCATGAATGTACGTATAACTTTTGGAGGTTCTAACGTTGGGGGGTTTGACTACGTCACCACTATCACGCCGGACGGTTCATCCTTTGTACGTGCTCGTAGATCAACTCCTTAGCCTCTGGGCTATCGAAGAAGATAGTGAACCCGTCCTACAAAAAGAGTGAGTACGCTGGTGTTCCTGGTTGATATAATTCTTACATCATCACTGTTCCCGGTGGACAGTCCGCTGACGCCAAGTTGCCTGCGATTTTCCCAAAAGGTCAGATCACAGAGCTCAACCTGGCTCAAGGTGGGGGACGAAGTGGGAGACACGAACCAGTACATGTCCCCAGCAATCTTTTCTTTGTAAACGATCTCCTGCCACGGCCCTATGACTTCCAACCTCGTGTAATTCGAGACTGTCCCAAAAGTCTTTAACCTCTCCTCGGGAGTCATCCACCCGTACTCCTCGCTGAGTACTGGTTTACCGATTCGGCACTGAAGGGCAGCGTGGTCTCTGTGCCATTGCTGCGCCCACTCAGGCGTTTCGGTCCACCAGTCCTAGTGTTAGGTGTAAACTGACGCCAAGGTTTGGGAGAAATAGACGACGCACAGGGTATGTGTGGTATGTTCCAAAATCGATAGTCTCGATTTTCGCCAAAGCCTCAGTGTCGACGCCATTGGTACCGTTATACGGCACATCTTGCTTCCAGGGCTCATTGAAAAACCCTTCATCGCCAACACCGACGAGGTGCCACGGGTCCAGAGATTTGATATACGCGCTGATTTCTTTTGCCCAATCGACGATCACGGTTGGAGTACAGTTCGGCCCTCTAGGGAGGTTCCGGGCACTATCAGCTCCACAACGAGGCTCGTTGGTGAGCTCCCAAGCGAATACCGCCGGAGAGTTCCTGTACCGCGTCACCACAGCTTCGATGTACCTCTTGAAAGCGGTTTTGATTTTCGGAAGCCTGAAGAACTGCGTTCATCCAGTTCGAGTGAGTGCTCTTGAAATGTGGGATGGAGAGTACTGGCATACGTCGTCATGGTATTGACCTCCAAGGTTGACGGTGTATACATCCATCCTGAATACGTGCCCTCAGGAGTCGATGGGACTAGATGAAGGTGAAGTTTGGTGCGTACCCTCCGTAATCAGCCCAGTTGTTCGCCAAGGCGATCAAAAGTTTGACTCCCTTCTTCTCGGCGAGGCTGACGAGCTTATCGAATCGCCCGAGACCGGTCTCTCCTTCGTCTGTACGGACCAGTGAGCAGACCCAGCGTTACGGAGGACAACCTGGTCTTACTGATTGTCGCTACACCATTCTCCCAGCTTTGAAAGTAGATCGGGGAGGAACCGGAGCCTTCCCCTCCGTAATGAGGGAGCTGTGATGACACTCAGCTCAGATTCTGCGGGGGTGACCGGTGATTCCCCACTTACCCCGCCTGGGATGGTAGTTACGTTGCGGTCACGGAACCCCCAGATGCGGAAGATCCTAATCCCGGCCTTAACAGCTTGATCCATCGCGTTCTCTACATCATCAAAGTTCTTCCAAACCGGGTTACCTCCAAAGGAATCAAGTAGGGACGCGAAACGATCGTCCTCACATCCAGGAACTGGAACCAGTATGCGTTGGTCCCAGCGAAGAAGAACGGCTGCGAGTCGATGGCGAAGTTTTGACCGATGGTATGGATGAAACCGCTGGGTCTAGAACTGCTGATTTCACCGGCGGAAGCTGCACAAACTCCGGTCGCGGAGAGCAAAAGGGACGTGAGTAGCGAGCCTGAGAACCGCATCCTGGGGAGAGGTAAGCCCTGGCAGCGAGAAGGCAGGGTACGGGAACACCCAAACCAACCCCGGCCGTTATATCCCGTTCGCGTCGGTTTCTCCATAGAATCGCCTTGCTTGCAATGTTTCTCCGGGCCCCCTAAATCTTTATGCGTTATTCATCAGCATATTTGCGACCGAGATGTCCCAATACTAACGTCGTCCTGTGGATGTCGTGGATCGCAGCGATTCTTCGCTGAGCATGCATCGTAAATGAACCCAGCGACGTGTCTGGCGGTAAGACAAGAAGAGGTGAGGAAAAACACACCTGCGGATCCATTTCGTGATAAAAGTCTCAAAAGAATCCGGTCGTTTGGCGCCCAGATGAATGAAAATCCGGAGGTTGGCAAATCCCCCTAAAATCCTCCCTCCCTCTGAATTTGAGGCTGGGTTTCAGCCTAGGTGCGGTGTCGATGACAACGTGGGGAGTTGTTTGCCAACAGGTGAAGGAACCAACACCAGCGATCAGAGCTCCCAGAGAATATGTCCCTCGTGCACATTTCTCAAGCTGACGCTCCAGATGAAACGTGCCTCAAAAATACGGTACGTGGGGCGCATGCGCATGCTCCCAGCCTGGAAACCTCCCGTCTCTGTTCTCCTTCATTTCATACTTCTGCTGTATAGGACCGTTTGCGATTGAAATTGATCCTTCTGAACGGAAAGCGAACCCGCCGCGCCTGGCATTGTTGCATGGCGCCTCTGCATCCTGCCAAAGGAGGCGAGGCCGCCATAGATCCGATAACTTCCACCGCGCACCAGGCCGGAAACTTGGCTGGTTCATATCCCCGCATTGCCGCAGTATCGTGGTTACATTACGATTACATAGTAGGATACAGGGGGGGCTCAAGAAATGACAAGGTAACTATCCAAGCAAATTACCTGGTCTTCTTGCTCTCGCCGGACTTTATACTCTCACTTGAGATGCTCACGCCAGCAAAATCTTCTAGCCTCCGTATCAGAACGTCTCCCAAGGCGGTTGTGGGAGTCAGGACTCCGCCTCCTCCAGTTTTCGGATACGGTAACTCCTTGAAGTTTAATACAATGGCCAGCGCCGCTTCGCTGGTTATCCCTGATCGAAGGAAGTTGAAGGTGAGCATCGTGATCGTTGAAATGTCTCACATGCAAACGAGAATCTTACGAGCGCTTGCATAGCGTGCGGACCCCCCTTCCCCTTTCAAGGTCGTTTTGACCGTCAGAGAACCCGCTTTTGTGATATTTATAACTTTGAAGCGGCCCTTGCTATTCAACGCCTTGATCAGCAAACGGGGAATGTTGTCGCGAATAATGACATTTACTCAGAACCAGGGCCCGTGCCAGGTTGGGGTAATATCCGCTCCAGGATCCAACGCATCTGTTCTCGTCGAATTAGCCCCTTGATAACACAGATCAAGCAGATTCCCGACGTACGGGTGAGACCAAAAGCGCAATAACGAACAAGAGGATTGAAATATTAACGAAGAGCGCAGCGATGGGACCGGGGGTTTTCAGACACTCGTCGTATCTGAACTTGTCTCCGTACGCGTCTTCAGGATGTGAGTCTTTTTTGCGTTCGAACAGTGACCAGGAATGGTGGACCGTTTGACGATTGATTATCCGCTGTGGCAGGACCGCTCCGTACCACGACGAGGATCCGTTATAGGGGAGTTTGTACACGCATCTCTCGAGATGACTGGGGGGTCCCTTTGCTATGAGCGGGGCGGGAAATGTCAACCCCTGGAGAAGGGACAACCGCATAACTCACGGTAACGGAGCGCGTAGTCAGTCGCGGACTTGGTGAGGGTCTCTCTCGGGACATCCTCAACTAGAGGCATGATAGCCTGGATCAGGCCCGAGAAACCACCCCCAACGTCATGCGCGGTCACCGAGTCCTCGATCGACGTCCTCGGTCCAAGTACCGACTTCACGTATCGATTCGACACGTACACAGCCACGTCGGGGAGGACCGAATCCAACCCGCACGCAGGGATAATCAGCGCGTTCGTTTTGAATGCCATAAAGTCGTACCTGGAATCAGCACCCAAAAAAAGACACGGCGCTCAGCTTAGAGTTTCACATCGGTTTTAAACAGAACCGGATCACAAACACGCACTTGGTCACGATGTCGACAATGAAATGCGGTTCTGGGGTGATGTCGACATAATGAACGCCATGCCTTGCGCACGCCCTGGCCGCGTGGACTCGGAGGTTAGACTTCGTCGTTGGCAAGAGACGAAACCCGAGGGCACCCTCTCACCTCACGACGTGGTCACCAAATTTCCAGTAAAAGCCAAAGGCATTGATGACCACCTTCGCCCGAACGACGGCGTTCTCCACAGACGCGTAATCAGATGGATCCACCACCAGAATTGATTCCGAGCTTGTGCTCAATCCAAGCGATATCGCGACTTTGTTTAGCTTTTCTCTCGACCGACCTCCAAGGGCGAGAGTGAAGGGTGCCCGTGAGGATGTGCGTTGTGGATGGTCGGCCAGATAACGGGCGATGAGCCCTCCTGCGAAGTCTGTGGCACCAAGGATAAGGATGTCGCTCATGGTGGGAGAGAGCAAACACCAGGAGAACCTTTAGTCAGACTTTATGCGACTGTGAACAATCAATGCACTTCAACCACTTACGGTCCGTTCGACGTGCTTTCCAGGCGCTTCCGTGAAATACCCGGTCCTATGCGCTCCAGTCAAGTTTCGTGTAATGTACAATCGAATAAACTAGTACCTGTTCCAAGTACGAGCGTCGTCCACCCCATCCGCATCCGGTGCACGCAGGGCTAGCCAGTGAGAGAAAAAAGTATTTGGATGTGATTCTACGGACTTCGAAACGCTCGCATGGAACTCCTCTTCGTTCCAACTTAGCACCTGGGTCTAGTTTCGTAGTGCGCGCAGCTCAACCCTGCAGAGGCGCCCCTCACCGGAACGGTTACGCCGATCACACAAATCGGATTTATCGTGGCCTGGTTCGAGCCGAGGCAGACGCGAAACCACTGGACCTTTTGAGTTTCAGTGCGGGATTGAGCTCTGGAAGGGGGCGAGATGAGACCAGATGATCGACGCGCATGCACAGTTGTCTCGTTGTGTGGCATCTAACACCTGCCACGCCGACCCAAGGGTATTATGGGACGGAGTAACGTCAAGAACATAAGAACACGGCGACAAGGGGGTGGGAGCAAGAGAATTGGGGGTAATGGAATACAATACGACTACTGGAAACCGATGTGCGAAGTATACAAACAGTTGCGAAGTGAATGAGAGCATGGGGGAAAGGAGTGAATAACCAACAAAGCATGTGGTGTCGAGATCCGATAGAATACAAGGTAAAGATCGAGTGCGAGTGTAAGGGCGGAGCAGATGTGCGCTGGTGGATAGGAACAGAAAATCAATATCGTTCATCTTCTCGTTCATCTTCATGGGGTGGGGTAGGTGTTGGCGGGTAGGTTTGCTCATAGTACGAGTGTTCGTTACGGTAAGTGCTTCCCCTGCCGCGAGTGGCAAACTTTAGGTATCTTGAGAAGCGCCCTCTGAGTACAGGATGCCTGTGTTCGTGGTCGTGTTCCAGAACACCGTGTTGGTCTTCCGACCTTCCGGCTATCATGTTCTCCAGCGCAATGAAATCTGCGTATGGGAGGTTAATTCGGAACGGCGGTAACCGCATATTACTTACCCTCGCGACACAGTGGGCATGAACTCGAGAGCTCTAATAACCACGGGTCAACACAGGTTTGGTGGAACCTATGTTTGCCTTCACAGGGTAGCACCCGGAGGTCATCGCCCTCCTCGAAATCCACGATACAAATGGGGCACGTCTCTCGACCAATGGTTTGGGGGGTGACATCTGGATTTTGGCGACTTGCTTGTGTCCCACTTCTTTTCAGAGTCGCCCTCCGTAGTTGGCCGTCGGCGCTACCCTCTACCTCACTCTCCTGGCTGGGTTTACCGGGGGGTAAATTTTCGCCAGCTGCCTTCCATCCGGAACCGTGGGAGTCGCCGGATGGCCTTGGTGTGTCCACCACTTCCCAATTTGTCAGTCCCATACCCCGGGTTTCCAGATCCTTCGCGGGTCGGTCCTCGTCCTCTGGTCGGCTGAACTTGACAACAGGGAACGTGTCCAGGACAGCTCTGGCCAAACCCTTGGCACGACTTTGGGGATACATGGTATCACCGGGGTTAGTTGGATCGAAGCCCCGAGGTCCGTACCGCTCAGGGTGCCGGAAGGCTCGAATGGCCTAATAGGCATCATGAGCCGAGAAACAATAAAATCTTGCAAGAAACGTACCCCGGAGACTATCACAATGATGAACAACGCAGAAACGCACCCGGTGATAACATAGAGAATAATCCTAAGTCGCAAAATCAGTCGGTGTTACACGCGGGACGAGAACGAAACACACATAGCCAGACTCGTCTTCTTCCCATGTTGCTGGCCGTTCCCATTACCATCGGTGTTCGTTGGTGTGTTGTTTGGTGTAGCGTTTGGCTCTGACGCGTTGTACGCACGTAAGGTCGCGAACATGTACCCTGGCCCGGTAGAGTTGCCATTGTTGAGCGTGCTATTGATCACAGGGGATGACTCGTTGAGGCGCTTGGCATTGAAACCCCCGTAGGTAGCACGGTTAATGTGGTCAAAGCGTTCCTCGATCAGCCTGGCTGAAGGTCAATTCGTGGATGCAGGGGAGAACCTCCACAACTGACCGAGCGGTGGTGAGCGACTGCGTTGAAAAGATGTCGAAGACCTGGTCAAAATGGGCAGGGTCGGCATACTCCGCATTGATGATACATGCAGAAGAATAGGCGGAGTATAGAAGCTGTGTCAATATAAAGTGAGCGGAGAGAGGATGACCAGCGGTCGTTGTGAAACCCACTGCGGAGACGGCACCCCTATCCCTCGCAAGAGTAAAGATGTCGTCGATTTGGGAAGCATCTGTAGAGTTGCTGTCGCAAGAAACGAGGGCTATCCAAGGCGTGGTGGCTGGTGGTGGGCGTGATAAGAAAGGGGCTTCGGGCGGTTTGGCGGGAAGCCGATCTACGTACTGATGTCACCCGTAAGGTTCCTCTCACCGAAATGCACGAGTGCGCCCTGTGAATACATTTCAGTGGGAGGGTAAACTATCTAAGCGCAGCACGACGCACCCGGTTGATACCATTGGTCCCGTTCCCCGCCAGCTGGTAGGCGACGGTAGTGCTAAACGGGCTGGTCCCACTGTACAACCACGGGTCCAAGATTGAGGATTCCAGGCACGGACACGAATCACAGGGCAGAGAGGGACGCACCCGTTTTCGAACCACAACAAATTAAGCGACGAAACATCAGTAACGTTCAAACCGCTCTGAATCGCGCTCTGGGTGTCGTTTGTAGGTATTGCCGGGATGTACGCGCGCACGGTTGCTGAAATCCATAGAATATAGAGGAGAATAATAGCGGAGAACGGTGGGGAGCGAC